>Ga0222712_10007947_pt1 | contig 10136 bp, 20 predicted proteins | sample C33_657DmetaG_FD_165043 | JGI IMG/M metagenome (GOLD analysis project Ga0222712, IMG submission 165043) | Estuarine water microbial communities from San Francisco Bay, California, United States - C33_657D | ecosystem: Environmental > Aquatic > Marine > Unclassified | place: USA: California...
GCATGGCACATTGACCAACTTCCACGATCCGCATTGTGCGCATCTCTCAGGCTCAAGTTTATCAGAATCAGTCTGTATTTCCCCGTAAAGGGGTAAGAGTAGTTGCACCAAGTCACCAAACCGCATAAATGCTAGATACTCGGAAGCATCTTCGCCTTGACCATTCATACGACACACCACGAAGGGAAGCTCTTTGCCCCCTGCTCTCTTGGTCGCTTGGCGCAACCACTCTAACGGCTGGAACGCCGACCTAGCCTTAACCTCAACGTCGAACGGGACGTTGGTTATATCTTTTCCAGCCCCTCGACCGACTCCTGCGCTTCTCCACCATTGCGAGAGATAGGCTGCAACCACTCGCTCAGTACGCAGTCCTCTGTCCTTTCTGTGTCTAGTCATTATAGTGAATTCACTATGCACGTCCAGCAGAATTAACAACGCCACACTTGCAAGTCCATGACTGCTTCATATAGCGATCCTTAATTTGTGCAACTGTAGGGTGTTCATTACAACCCTCACAAATGATAGCCCAACCCATGTCTTGCAGGATTTGAGCAGAAGCTCTGATATGTGCCATTGCTTCCTCATCTGGGAATTCTTCCCATTCGTTGTCCTGATTCTGAAAGTATAGTTTTCCCATTAGTTATCCCTCGGCTTCCATGAACCATCAGCTGCAATGCTGTACCAAACAGGGTCACATGGCACTTCTCCACCTGGCATGTCTCTAGTGCTTGATGCTGGACAACGCCACATGCCGTAAGGCTTTCCTGCTTTAGAAGTTCCTGTTTTCCATACACGCGCACCATGCTTGCAGCTCTCGTTTGGAGCTGTGCCACCAAGGACAGCCTTGACTGTCTCGACTGCTTGCTCCATTGTCTGAACTGGTGCTGCTTCCCATTGTGTCCATGGATCATCTGCCTTTGCTACTGGGACGTATTCCTTCGATGTATCAGCCATCTTCTGTTTGGTCTCTTGTACCATTTCTTGTACTACTGCCTTAGCGGCTACTTTAGACATTTCTTCGCGGCTTGCTCGTTTGCCCTTCGTAGCATATCCCGCATTTGCCAAAGCTCTTCCAATCGCTGACGTTTCGCAATTCTCAAGTGCCGACGTAGCATTAACTCCACGACCTTGAACAGTCTCTTCCGCCAGCCCAGTAGTCCATGGGCGTAGGTCAGCTTCTGTTCTATATATTGAGGCTTCAACAATAAATCTGCTGGTAGTGCTTTCCAATAACTTCGTATGAATCTGACCATCTGGGTGATCCTTCCAATACTTGATAAGGCGTTCTTCTACTGTCTCGTAATCATCTAGGTTAAACATAAAGGTCATTCTCCTCGGTGTGTAGTTGTCCAGCTATTGCGAAATACGCTGCTCCGTCGATGTAATTGTCTGGCTTACCAGTCTCCATGCTTCTTGCGATTTTGACCAATGCCATACACATTGCCACCTGATAATCGTTAATTGGCACTTCGAGGTATGCGCTCCAGAGTGAGGCTGTCCTTTGCATATTGTCCGAAGGGTGTCCGTAATCAAGTCCTCGGTCTTGGATAGTAGCTCGCGCTTCGTTGAGGTAGTCTCTAGCATTCATCGACCCACCTGCTGCAACTGCTTCTCGTAATGCTTGCGGACTGCAATACGTCCTTGAACATAGCCCGTGCGCTTGCCGTCAGCGTAGAAGATTACGCCTGTCAGTACATGAGTACCGAAAAGAATCATTTGTAAGATTGTCATTATCGCCAGCTTTCAGTTGCATAGTCAGAAGTAATGATCCATTGTTCCATGACTGAATCGAATAGAACTGTGTAATCCTGATTCATGCCCTTTAGTAGAGCCTTAGCTAGTACGAGGTCTGAATAACGCTCAAACCAATAAGCGACCTTATGGCTGTAGTTGATAACGCCATCGGTAAAACGACCTTCTTGAGCTTCCCAATCTGAACCGTGGAAAAGCATTGAAGTCTCTGTTAGGCGTTCAAAGTCTTGCTGTACTTCTTCGATTGTAGATAACATTTTGAGCCCTTCTGTAGTCGGTGTCTCCGCTACAAGAAGAACTTTAAACCATACGGGCTAGACAACCACCCAATTTAGATAACGAAACGATAACGATTTCATCGACTGACTCGTCTCCAAAGTCTGGTCTAGCGAACCCTTCCATAGACCTTGCCCTGAACGATGAACGTGCCGTTCTTCTCGATGTTGATAATGTCCACCTGCACGCTTGAGCCTTGAACGTACATGATGGCAAAGGCTTGCTGCCAATTAGCCGTTCCCTTGGTGTATGAGGCTTGTTTAAAGTCCATTAGATTACCAACCTCAACCCCATGCAAAACACGCCCTAAACGCCCTCCAGAGGCTTCTGTGAAGGCACTACGCCCTGCCCTGTGAGTATGTCCAGAGATGACGTTCTTGCCATGCCTACGGGCTGCTTCAAGGGCTGACAAGCCCCCTAGGTTCTTGATAGGGGTATGGTCGCCATGGACTGCAATCCAGTTAGGCGCAATAGCCATAGGGTTCTTATGGAAGGTAATGCCAAGCTCGTCGAACTTCATAAACTTCTCAAAGCGCAGCTCTGGCAAGGATAGGAATGAGGGTATCTTCTTCATGATGACGTTATACAGGCGGTCTGTATGGTTAGACCTGATGCAATCAGTTACGCCCAACTCCCATAAGAGATCAACGCAGCGGTCTCGGTCAGCCCCTAGGCTCTGCTCATAGGCTTGAGGTGTACCTTCTGACCACTTGCTAATAGTCTGAAAGTCAATCTCGTCGCCGATGGTGACAGTCTGGTCTGGCTTAAACTTGGCTAAGAACTTGGCAATGTTACGGGTGACATGCACGTCCTCGAAAGGTACTTGCAGGTCGCTTAAGATAACAATTCGCTTAATCGTCGTCCTCATCTTCGTAAGGGATATTGTCAATGCGATTAGGCAGGTTAGGAATTATCCAGTCAGGAAATGAGTCACGATCTCCGAGAATCCAGAACGCGTGAGTCTCGCTGAACCCTGCCTTGCGTAATGATTTGTAATACTCATTCAACGCTATTGCATAAGCATCTAAAGCGTTGTATGTATCCAAGTCAATGACTGGTCGCTTCTTTGCCATGAGATAAGTGTTACTTACCTAACAGGTCGATTATGGTATCGACACGCGCTTCTAAACGAGACACCTGATCCTTTAGGCTAGAGCCAGAATTAGGCTTGAGTTCAGATAAGTAATGCTTAATCATGAATTGGGTATATGCAGCAAGACCACCAAGAACAGAGACAACAGCCACAGCCCAAGCAGCAAGGTCGGACGCGCTCACTTCTTCGGAGTTGCGTAACCGAATACGCCCGCTAAGACAGCCCAAAGGATAGAGCGATAATCTGCTGCGAAGTTAGAAGCTGCCCACGCTGAGAGGAAAGCCCCTGCTGTGAGAACTGCTGGATTCTTCATGTTCATTGTGTGCCTCCTAGCATCGGGATATTAAAGAACGAACCATCTGTATCGCCCTTTTTAGTAAAAGATACATGGCAATGCTTAGCATGCGGATTGATTCCCTTATATGCGACCCAACGCCAAAGGCTTCGTACGCTTGCGATTTTTCCGTTAAAGATGACATAAGCGATTCTCTTATCGCCACGTCTAGCACAGAGTCGAATCTGATCTGCAAGGTCAGGCATGAGGTCGGGCTTTGCTTTACCAGATAAATCCCTGTCAATATCAATCGCTCTGACGACACCCGTTGCATCAGGATTGTGGTCAGAAGGACGTGCCGAATGACGAGCGTCGCCAATCCAGCCGTCTGAGGTGCGATCTCTATCTGGGAAACTATCATCGACTTGAAGCCTTAACTGTTGCCCTGCTTTGCATAACTTAGGGGTCACGCTAAAAGTAGCTTCGCTTCGTCTGCTGTAATGCCTAGGCGATCAAGGAGTGCAGCCTTAGCCGCGGCATCAGCTTCAGCCTTAGCATCTTCTTCTGCCTTCTTCTCAGCTGCAAGTTCCGCCTGATAAGTAAACTCTGCTAATTCGGCAGTAGTAAGAGGACGCTCAACTACTTCGTTGGTTGCTACGTTATGTTCTAGGATTTTAGTCATTACTTTACTCCAAATAGTTCGTAAGTTCCGCCTGCAAAGTTTCCGCTTCCAGCTGTCAGACCCCATGTGATTGAAGTAATTGCGCTGGCTGTGTTGATTGAGCCGTTGGTATTGCTGACCTGACCGATAGAGCTGTTCTGCTGGATATATCGTGCAACGCTTGTGAAAGCCTTTGCGCTTGAAGTATTGGCATAGTCGTAGATATTAAGGACGAATACGTTGTTGCCGTCTGCGTTTTTAACTGCGTTGTAATAGAAGCCGACTCGAGTGTCTGCAATCTGGGTCTCGCTGTTAAGTGTTCCATTGTCTGTCACAGCAAAGGTGCTGACATAATCGTAATCCGTAACTGAGTTACAAGTAAACGCCACGCCTGCTCCATTAGTTGCTGGATACCAGTCACGAACTACCAGTTGAAGGTTCTTATAAGAACCTGAGATTGAGGTCAAAGATAGAGAACCCGATCCTGTTGAAAGTGAACCAGAAGCAAGCGAAGTCATGCCGCCTGATGCGCCACCGATTGCTACCCATGCTGAACCTGAGTAATACTCTGTAGAGTTAGTGTCCTTGAGGTACGAAATCATGCCCTCTTGTGGGCTTGCGATAGCAGTTGTTCGAGCTGCTGAATCTGCAAATACCATTACGACCTGAGAAGCAAGGTAGCCGTTAGCGGCAGCAGCCGTTAAGACGTCTCCTGTCGCAAACTCGATGTAGCCTTGACCTGCTGCCATTATTTTTCTCCTAGTAACTTAATGTAGATTGTCCGATTATACCGTATGTGCTGCTGCCGATGATGAAACCATCAACGATTGGTTCAAGCGTTGTGATTGCCACGCTCATCTTGTTAGGTGTTATGTCCCACGCAAAGCCCTGCGCTTGGAGTGTTTTCTGGATAGTGCTGCCTTCTTGAGTCACGTTAGTGATATTCAAGTTGTCAAAGTAGTCCAAGCCAATCATTGTGTCAGTTGGGACATTTGGGTCTAGCAAGTCCACAACCATTTCGTCAATGCGGATTGTGGTCTCTTTTCGAGTATTGACGTAATTCTGAGCTGCGCCCAATACCTGAGCATCTGTCTCAGCGACAAGGTTTTCCTGTGTGAGAGAGTGAGGAAAATACTTGTCAATAGAAGTCTGAGAATAAACGTTCTGAATTGTTCCGCCTACGCGGTTGAACTTCACGTCGTTGATAATGAGCTTGTCATCGAAAGCATACTTTACTGAGCGATAGGGAATACCTGTTGTCTGATTAAAGGCAATAGCAGTATCACTTAAAGTAGCGGTCACTTCGCTACGGGACTTAAAGACTGCTGTGCCGTCGGGACTCATGTAGAACGCGCCAAGTCCTTCTGAGAATTCTACATTCTTGACGGCTTCAAGCGTTGTTCGAATAGTTGCAGGATCAGCAAGGCAAGTCGCGTTACCTGTAGCGATAGAGCGCATAGAAACTGGCCATTGGACGTCATCGAGAATCTTGCCAATGCGTGTGCCAGTTGTCTGCCCTGCCGGGGTCGTTGCAACTGTGCCCACGTTAGCCATTTGAAGAAGGCGGAAACCGTCTGTACAAAGAATATCGACGTAAGCCGTTTCCTGACCCACTGGGAAGTAATACTTGTAATCATTGACATAACCGCTAAAGAGAAAATGCTGTGCTGTTGTTGTAGTAGCTGCAACGCGTAGCTTGCGCAAAGGCACTAGATAGCCATAATAAGGCGAGGAAGGGTTCTGAGGGTTGAAGTAACCCAATGGATCAAGAACTCTCACAGTAGCCGTTCCAGCCTCGTAAGTGTCCTTCATGATATTGCGACCACGACGAATTGAAATTGAATAAACGTCTGGCGTTAAATCGACTGTAGGGATTACTACGTCAGAAGAACCAAAAGCATTGACACCGATAACACCGCTGTCTGGAGAACCAATGACAAAGCCCGTTCCAAAGGTAGCTCCCGAGGAAAAGTCAAAAGAAACGGATATCTGTGCTGGTAATGCCATTACTCAAAGCCACCTGTTCGGCGATTGATATAAGTAGGGTTTCCAGTTGAAAGGCTTTGCTGTTGTAGGTTATTAGCGATTGCCTTGCTTACGTCATCGCCGCCTGTAATCTTGAGTTCAACCACTACGTTATTAGCGTTAGGGTTGTAGTTAAGCCCTGTTAGCTGATTATAGGTAATCATATTGTCAGAAGGGTTGGTTGGAACGTTTGTGCTTGGTATTACTGGAACTGTTGTGTTCCCTGTGCTTGGCGCGGTTGGTACTGGCTGATTAGTCAGGATAGCCGCTGCCTTGCCAGCCAAGTAACTGAGATAGGCATCTAGGTATTCAAACGGGTTCTTAGCGTTTGGAAGTGCTGCTAAGAATTTAGCAAGGTTGCCTGATGCATCTTGAGCCGCAATAATCTGGTTAGTTAGTTTGGTTGCGAGCGCATCATTGCCGTTGAGCAAGGCAAGCTGAGCCTGTACGCGCAGTTCTTCTTCTTTAGATAATTTGCCCTTCAAGGCTGCTACAAGTTGAATCTGCTCTAGGTCAAAGATATTGCCAGCCTTCTTAAGTGCGGCTTGCTTCTTCTGCTCTGCTGTAAGTGCCTTAGTTGCCTTGACTTGAGCAGCTGAGGCTTTGACGGCGGCTGCTTGAGCTGCCTTGTCCTTCTGATAGCCAGTAACCGCGTTGTTTCCAGCATCAAACTTGCGAAGTGGTTTGCCCATTTCAATCAAGCCAAGCATGCGCTGGAAATCTTCGCCTGACTTAAAGAAGTTCTTAGGGTTAAAGATAAACTTAACTCCAGCAATCAACTTAGCCATTTCAACGCTGGCGTTAGCAATTGATTGAGAGAATGATTCCATCTTCGAAACAAGACCATTGATGTCGCCAGAGCCTGAAAGAATGATTAAGGAATCAACCAAACCCTTGCCAATTGTTTCCTTGGCGTTGTTGCTAGCGATGGTGAGCTTGTCAATCTGTCCTGCGTAAGACTCTGCGGCGGCTGATGCCTGTCCAGCGAAGAGGTAGGTGAGGCGTTTCTGAATATCCTCGAATGATGCGCTAGTAAGTTCTGCCTTACTCAAACCTACGCCTAGGCGACCAATAGCTTGAGTCTGCCCTAGATATGCCTTCTGCAATGACTGGGAAACCTGAGTAACGCTCTTGCCTGTACCTGCTGCAATATCTAGCGAAAGGTTGAGAAGGTCTTGAGCCTTCTTAATATCTAAAGTCGAACGAAGCAAGCGATCTAAGGCTGGGCGAAGTTCATCGTCAAGAACGCCAGTCTGCTGTTCAAGAGCAGAAATATATTTATTAACTGACTCGCCTTGAGCTTCAAAGCCTAAGCCTAAGTTCTGAATCGTGCGTGATAGAGATAGCGCAGCCTTTTCATCTTCTGCAAAAGCCCTGACTGCTGCCTTGCCGTATGCGGTAACTGCCGCAACGCTGAGAGCGATGCCTAGACTCTTACCAAGTCCCTTCGCTTTTTTCTCTAGCTTAGAGATTGACTTATCGGCTTTGTTAATTCCTGCTGCGTCAAATATCGCGGCAATGCGGATTGCTAGGTCTGTTTGTTGAGCCATTACTTACCTCTCACTTTATACAACCTACCGCCACCCGATTGAGCCAGTTGGTGAACTTTCTCGTTTGTGTTTTCAATCGCCTTAATAACTGCCGCATTGGTCTTGCCTTGATCCTCAGACCAAGCGCGAAAGATTGAGCGACCCGTCATCTTCTGACCAAAGCCTTTTAGCTCGCCACCTAATTTAGGGGTGAAGTTTCCTACAATGCCAGACTTGCGTCCTGCTGTTTCGTAGATTGCTCCTGCTGCTGACTTGTTATAGATGGCAGCAAGTGACCTAAAGCCTTTGCGGTTAGCCTTAGAAGGCGCAGCTGAGAATGTAATTCCCTTGCGAGCAATAGACTCATCATAGAAACGTTTAGCCCAGCGACCTTTAGCTCCTGGTCGCTCTAGCCAACCAGAAGGTGCTTGCTCATTAGAAGGCATAAAGCCCCTAGCCTTTGCCGCCATTGGCTTGAGAATTCCAGAGAGTTCCTTCTGGCTTTCCTTTGCTAAATCAGGAGCGTACTTCTTTAAGGCTTTGCGGAGTTCAAGCGCGCCTGTTACGTCTACTGGCATCGCTTTGCTCCTTCGCTAAGTCCTTGAGAACTTCTACATGTGCCTTGAAAGCCATTGCAGGTAATTCCACAATGGTGTTGAAGGGAACTCCATACTCGTAGCTCAAGCGAGCCGCGAGATAGGTGAGGGAGTTCCGATCTACCCTAAAGGGTCAGACTCTAAGACCTCAACTGACTTGAGAGTCTCGAGGAACTGTTCCCCAAAAGGCTTGACTGTTTCACCCGAACGTCTAATTGCTTCCCAGCACAGCCAGTAAACATCTGACTGCTTCTGATCTTCGATAAGAGCTTTGTGAAAGCCCTTCTTGGCGTATTGCTCGAAGGCGTATTCAATCAGCGGAGTAATTTCGTACTCTGTTACTGAGTTGTCTGCCCTTGTTACCTTGAGTTTTGCCATTGTTAGCCCCTTAGTTAGTTATTAGGAAGTTGTTACTGCAATTGTACCTGAGACGTTCCAAGTTACGCTCTGAGTGCCAAGGTCTCCAACTGCGCCGTTAATATCGGTTGTGTTGTTTACCAATGCTGTCATTGTGTAAAGAGGGTTTGTAGCAGATGTCGCAGCAGAAGTCTGCTTAACTGTAACTGTTACGTTTGTTCCCCACGCAGCTTGCAAAGTTTGGAGGACGTTTGCTGTTGCTGTGTCGTTGAGGAAGTCGATTGTGATTGAAGATGCTTCAAGTCCCTTTACGAACTTGTGACCTGAGTCACCCATTGCTGTAACTTCGAGTTCATCGAAAGTGCGGTTAAGTGTTACTGATGTAACGTGGTTTGAGAGGTCTACCGCATTAACAGTAAGAACTACTCCATTGTTTAGAAATACTGCCACGGCTTATTCCTCGTCTTTCTTAGTTGTTGGTTTTGGTGCTGTTGCTGGAAGCTGCCCGATCTTGATTAGAAAGTCAGCTTGCTCCTTTGTCCAATCGTCCATCGATTAGCTCCATTCCGTTAGGGTACTGATTGCAATGTCGCAAGTCAGTAAATCTCCAGAAGCGATAGAGAGGACGCTTGGCGCGCTCACGCTTCCTACATTGAAAACAATGCTGGACGCTTCAAGGAGCGAGAACACCCGAACAACGTCGGCTTCTATGCCAGCAAGGTTGCCCTCGTTGTCAAGCAACGGGACAAGGATTGAAATCTTAAAATTAGCCATAGGCGCAATGCTGGTGTAGTCATTGTTAGACGGCACAATGTAAGGATCAGCAGGAGTCACAATGACGCTGTTAGCAATAGGCGTAGCAGGCGGAAAAGAGAATACTGAATACTTTGAGTTATCAGTAAGAGCCGAAGCAATGCTTGAGCGAAGTGTGGTGATGGCTGTCATGCCAGCATTGACCTAGGGTCGAGATACGGAGCTAAGAGCCCTCTGACGCGAGCAAGAAGAGTGTTACCCATGCGGTACGGGCTAGGTGTATAGCCGTCGATAGATACGCCACCAGATGAAGGAGCTTGACGGCTCTGCCAGATGTCGATTGAAATCATAAGGCTTGCTTCTTGAATTGCTGGAACTGTTGAAGGATCAAGATAAGTTTCTGCGGCTACCATGCCGTATGGATTGACTGGGTGAAACACAGTCGGAGTGTTGTTGTTGCCTGAGATGGCGTAAGTAATTGAATACTCGCCTACCTCTGTGATGGTCTTTGAGCCGTTGTGCTTTGAGCCAGAGCCTGAGATAACTACAGTCTGACCAATGTAAAAAGTCTTTTGGACATACTCGTCAAAGTAAGAAGTGCCAGTTGTGGCTGTGTTGCTGTGTCCAACTAGGGGAGTTGTATTCGCCCAGATAAATGGAAGTAGCACGTTGTCTGCTGCGTCGCATACTTCTTGCAGGGTAGCGTCAGCGTAGAGAGTGCCTACGCCTAGTGCTGTGCGAAGTTCTGCAACTGTTGTGAGAGACATGCTATTCCTTTCTAAAGACTTGAGAGGACTGCAAGGGCTCTGGCAGCCCCCTC
>Ga0222712_10007949_pt1 | contig 10135 bp, 13 predicted proteins | sample C33_657DmetaG_FD_165043 | JGI IMG/M metagenome (GOLD analysis project Ga0222712, IMG submission 165043) | Estuarine water microbial communities from San Francisco Bay, California, United States - C33_657D | ecosystem: Environmental > Aquatic > Marine > Unclassified | place: USA: California...
TATCTTATGATGAAAATTTCATTAAAGCCGCTGATCTCGGCTATTGCGACTTATTTCAATTCACTTGTGCTGCCGCCCGTACTTGTGATGCGTGGAAAGGTGGCGGCCCTATTACGAAGGAAAAATCATGAAAATGACAAAGCCTAAAGAGACTAAGAAGCCAAAGACCATGCCATTGGCAATTATGATTGCTGTTGGTAAACCCAAGATGCGTCCAATGCCCGAGCGTGGTGGTCGTACTGCTACAAACATGATGAAGAAATCAGGTCGTGGCAAATGAAAAAGACTAAAGCTCAAATTAAGATCAGCAAGGTTATGAAAGAGTATGGTGCGGGTATGTTGCATTCTGGCTCTAAGAAAGGCCCTGTAGTAAAGAATCAAAAACAAGCAGTTGCGATTGCTTTAAGTGAGGCTGGCATGAGCAAGCCAATGAGGAAAAAGAAATGAAACAAGGTCTTTACGCTAACATCAATGCCAAACAAGAACGCATCAAAGCGGGTTCTAAGGAAAAAATGCGTAAGATTGGTTCTAAAGGTGCTCCTATTGAGGCGGCATTTAAGGCTGCGGCTAAGACCGCAAAGAAGAAATGAAATCTCCTGTTTGGCAAACAAAAGAAGGGAAAAACCCCAAAGGGGGCTTGAATGCCAAAGGTAGAGCATCGTATAATGCAGAAACTGGTGGCAATCTAAAAGCTCCAGTGAAAGCGGGCGACAACCCTAGAAGGGCCTCCTTTTTATCTAGAATGGGCAATATGCCTGGCGCTGAGATGAAAGATGGAAAGCCTACTCGACTTTTACTTTCTCTTAGAGCTTGGGGCGCATCGTCCAAGGAAGACGCTAAAGCTAAAGCTAAAGCGATCTCTAAGAGGAACAAATGAGACCTGTATCTGTTGGAGTTAGCCCTACTGCGGCAACATTGACTACTGTTTACACAGTACCAACGGGTTACTACGCCAAATTTACTGTCATGTACATCCACAATACTGGTGGATCAACTAAGCACATCACAGTAGCTTGGAATGATGCAAGCGCATCAACTTCTTACAATATTCTTAGCGAATACAACTTTACTTCTAAACAATACCTTCAATTTGATGGTTCTGCATATATTGTTTTAGAAGAAGGCGATAAAATTCAAATTACAACTGAAGCAGGAAGCAGTTTTAGCTTTCTAGCAACCTTTGAGGTTCAAGGAGCGCAACGAACATGACCTACTTAGAACTTGTTAATGATGTGTTAGTTCGCTTGCGTGAAAGCACAGTATCTACTGTTGGCGAAACAACCTATTCTTCTTTGATTGGCAAGTTTGTCAATGATGCGAAACGTCAGATTGAAGATACCTATACTTGGAATGTCTTAAATCAGACAGTAACAGTTACAACTGCTGCTGGTACAAGTTCATATTCTTTAACTGGTACTGGTCAAAAGTTTCGTATTGCTGAAGCTCTTAATACTACTAGCAATATTGTACTGAGCAACATTGCAGTTTCAGACATGAACCGCAAATTGAGTTTCGGTACACCAGCGCAATCTATTCCTTGCGAATATTGCTTTAATGGCGTAGATATAAATGGCGATACAAAGGTTGATTTGTATCCTATTCCTAATGGTGTATTTACAGTTAAATTTGAAGTAACAATTCCCCAAGCTAATTTGACTGCTGATGGCACTTCAGTAAAGGTTTTAGATTACTTGGTGACTCAGAGTGCCTATGCTCGTGCTTTGATTGAGCGTGGTGAAGATGGTGGAACAAACTCTTCAGAGGCTTATGCTCTATTTAGAGGGATGCTCTCTGACGCTATTGCGATGGAAAGCACTCGTTATCCTGAAGACAATTTTGTGGCAATATAATGGCTTCTCAACTTCAAAGTTACAGTCTCTCAGCACCAGGCTTTTACGGCCTGAATACTGAAGATTCTCCCCTTGATTTAGGGGCTGGCTTTGCTTTAGTTGCAACAAACTGCATCCTTGACCAATATGGTCGTATTGGAGCTAGAAAGGGTTGGACAAAGGTAAATCCATCTTCTGGCAACCTTGGTGACAATGATGTTGGTGTTATCCACGAGCTAGTCCAGACTGACGGCTCTCTTACAGTCCTTTTTGCTGGCAACAATAAGTTATTTAAGCTCGGTACAGCTAATGCTGTGACTGAGTTAACCTATGGTGGGGGTGGTTCAGCCCCTACTATTAGTGCAAACAACTGGCAATGTGCGACTCTAAATGGCATTGCATACTTCTTCCAAACGGGGCATGACCCTTTGATTTACGATCCTGCTGTAAGTACAACTACATATCGTAGAGTGTCTGAAAAGACAGGGTATACAGGTTCTGTTGAGCAAGCAAATATCTGTATTTCAGCCTTTGGTCGCTTGTGGGTTGCTAGCACTTCATCTAATAAGACAACTGTTTACTTCTCTGATCTGATTGCAGGTCATGTATGGAGTGGTGGTACTTCTGGTTCATTAGATGTTTCTCGTGTCTGGCCTAATGGTGCTGATGAAGTAATGGGCTTGGCTGCTCACAATGATTTCTTGTTTATCTTTGGTAAGAAGCAAATCTTGGTTTATTCAGGAGCTTCTACGCCTGCATCACTTGTTTTGAGCGACACAGTAGGCTCTATTGGGTGTGTGGCTAGAGACACCATACAAAGTATTGGTACTGATGTTGTTTTCTTGTCAGACTCAGGTGTGCGTTCATTGATGAGGACTATACAAGAGAAGTCTGCACCATTGCGTGACTTATCTAAGAATGTTCGCTTTGACTTAAATTCATCATTGGCTGGTGAAACATTGGCTAATCTGAAGTCTGTTTACTCAGAAAAAGACGCTTTCTACCTTCTTGTTTTGCCAGAAACACTACAAGTTTATTGCTTCGATACTAAACAGTCTTTGCAAGATGGCGCTTCTCGTGTGACGAAGTGGGACTCTATTGCTCCAACTTGTTTGAAGTCACTTCGCAATGGCGACTTGTACATTGGTAAAAAAGGCTACATTGGTAAATATACTGGTTATCTTGATGACAGCTCTTCTTATCGATTCCTGTATTACACAAACAATGCTGACTTAGGAAACCCTAACCAGATTTCTATTTTGAAGTCTATTACGGCTGTTGTGATTGGTGGATCGAATCAGTTTCTCACGATTAAGTGGGCTTTTGATTATTCAGGCGCTTATCAGTCAGAGAACGTCTTTATTCCACCTCAAGGATACTTTGAGTATGGTGTTGGGGAATATGCAGTTGCAGACTACTCAAGTGGCATTCCAATTAAAGCATTAACAAGCAATGCCTCAAGTGCAGGTAAGATTGTGCAAACTGGTTACGAGGCCACCATCAATGGTACTCAGTTATCAATTCAGAAAATTGAACTTCAAGCCAAAGAAGGCAAGATAGGATAAACCATGTCAAATTATTCAAAAAGTACAAACTTTGCATCTAAAGACAATCTGTCACCTGGCAATCCTCTAAAGATTGTTAAGGGAACTGAAATTGATACAGAGTTCAACAACATTGCAACAGCAATAGCAACTAAGACTGATAACAGTTCAGCGACTATTACTGGTGGATCAATCAATGGTGCGACTATTGGTGCTTCTACACCAGCTGCAGGTACTTTTACCAACTTGACTGTTAATTCTGCCGCTACGATTGCTTCTGCTGCTATTAGCGCAGGAACTATCAATGGCGCAGTTATTGGTGGATCGTCTGCAGCCGCAATTACTGGTACGAACGTAACTGCTACAACAGGTTTTAGTGGCCCATTGACAGGTGCAGTAACTGGCAATGTGACTGGTAATTTGACAGGTAATGTCACAGGAAATGTTACTGGAAACATCACAGGTAACGTGACTGGCAACGTGACTGCGGCTTCTGGTACGTCTACATTTAACAATGTGACCATCTCTGGCTCATTGGACATGGATAGTGGTACGTCTGCCACCATTACTGGTTTGGCAAGCCCTACAAACGATTCTGATGCGGCTACTAAGGGCTATGTAGATGCTCTAGCTCAAGGCATCGATGCTAAGGCTTCTGTGGTTGTAGCTACAACTGCGAATATCACATTGTCTGGCACACAAACAATCGATGGCGTTGCAGTTTCTGTTGGTGACCGAGTGTTAGTTAAAGATCAGTCTACTGCCTCACAAAATGGTATTTACTTGTGCGCATCTAGCACATGGACACGTACTACAGATGCTGATTCATGGACTGAGTTGGTTGCGGCTTTCACTTTCGTTGAGAAGGGTACAAGTAACGCTGATTCTGGTTGGGTTTGTACAGTAGATGCAGGTGGGACATTGGGAAGCACATCTGTTACCTTTGCCCAGTTCTCTGGTGCAGGTCAGATTACCGCAGGCGATGGTCTTACAAAGACTGGTAACACTCTTAATGTAGGCACAGCGTCTTCTGGTCGTATTGTTGTAAATGCTGACAATATTGACTTGGCTACATCTGGTATTAGCGCAGGTACTTACCAGTCTGTTACTTTTGATGCTTATGGTCGTGCTACAGCGGGTACTAATCCGACAACGATTGCAGGCTATAACATCTCTAATGCCTATACAAAGACTGAAATTGATTCAATCTTTGGTTCGACTACTGCTGCGGCTACTTCTGCTTCCAATGCCGCTACAAGTGCCTCTAATGCGGCAACAAGTGCGTCAAATGCCTCAACAAGTGCGACAAATGCGGCTTCTAGTGCAACATCTGCTGCAGCTAGTTACGACTCTTTTGATGACAGATATCTAGGTTCTAAAACATCTGCTCCTAGTGTTGATAACGATGGCAATGCACTCCTTACAGGTGCTTTGTACTGGAATTCAACAGTATCTACACTTTATGTTTATACAGGATCGGCTTGGACTCAAGCAGCATTTACTTCTAGTGGATTCTTGGTAAACAGCAATAACTTGTCTGATGTATCTAATACATCTACTGCTCGAACAAACTTAGGTTTGGCAATTGGTACAAATGTTCAGGCATATAGCGCTACTTTGACTACATGGTCAAGCACTACCGCTCCTTCAGGTACTGTTGTTGGAACTACTGACACTCAAACACTAACCAATAAAACTATTAGTGGAGCAAGTAATACATTAACAGTAGATGGAACTAATGAAGTTGGATTTAGAAATATTCCTCAAAACAGTCAGTCTGCTGCTTACACTTGCGTTTTGTCTGATGCTGGCAAACACATTTTCCACCCATCAACTGATGCAAATGCCAGAACTTTTACAATTCCTGCAAATAGTTCAGTAGCCTACCCAGTCGGAACTGCAATTACATTTGTGAATATGACAAGTCAAGTGGTAACAATTGCAATTACGACTGACACCATGTATTTATCTTCTGCTGGCACAACAGGATCACGAAGTCTTGCTCAATATGGTTCTGCAACTGCATTGAAAATTTCATCAACATCTTGGCTCATTTCAGGGAGTGGTTTGACATGAGTGGCGCATTACAAGCTGTATTTCAAAATCAACGATCATTTGGCCCTCCACCAGGTCAAACTCTATACACAACTGGCTCTAACACTTTTGTTGTTCCATCTGGAGTAACAAGCATTTCTGTTGTGACTGTTGGTTCTGGTGGGTATCGTCGATCTGGTGGTGGTGCTTTAGCGTATGTGAACAATATCTCTGTAACACCTGGAGAAAGCCTTACGGCTGTAGTATCTACTACTGGTGGCAACACTCAATCTTCATATCTTGCCCGTGGCGCTACAAAACTTGCTCAAGCAGGTAGCGCTTCTTATGGCGCAGGCAATGGATACTGTTTTGTTGGCGGTAGTGTTGTTGTTGGTACTGGTGGAAATGGCGGATGCTCTGGATGTAACTGCAATAGAGGCGGTGGTGGCGCTGGCGGATATTCTGCAAAAGGCGGAAATGGTGGTAGCGCAGGTGCTGGACAAGCAGGAACTGGTGGGTCTGGTGGTGGTGGTGGAGCTACCAATGGAGTCAACACCTATGGTGGTGGCGGAGGTGGTGGTGTTGGCGTATTAGGAACTGGATCAAGCGGTACTGGCGGTACTTATGGCTCTGGAACAGGTGGTGGCGGTGGAACAGGAGGTTCTAGTGGTAACTCTGGTGGCAATGGTGGTCGTTTTTTAAATTGTTGCGCTAACTATGAAGCAATTCCAGGACGTGGCGGAAGTTATGGCGGTGGTGCTGGTGGCGGTAGTTATATTGCAGACAATCCATCAGGTGGTGCAGTCAGAATTATTTGGCCTGGCAATACTCGATCATTCCCATCCACAAATACTGGAAATCTTTGATTCGGAGTAACTAATGGCTTTTTATATTCAAGTAATTGATGGCGTTCCAGTAAACCATCCAGCATTAGAGGAAAATTTAATTGATGCTTTTGGAAGTGTTCCAGAAGGATGGGAGTTATTTGTTAAAAAACCATCTCCAAGATTAACTCCTTATCAATACATTGAGCAAGACCAACATTCATACGCAAAAATTGATGGTGTTTGGACAGATGTGTGGGCAGTTATTGAGTTTACTGAAGAGCAAAAACTAAGACGCCAAAATCGTGTAAAAAATTCTTTTGCTAATCGTCCATACGCAGAAAATTTTGCTTCATGGATTTTTAATGAAGAAGAATGTCAATATGAGCCACCTGTTAAATATCCAAATGATGGAAAAATTTATGCATGGTCAGGAGTTGATAATGCATGGAAAGAAATTTCACAAGCTCCAAATGATGGAATAGGATATGAGTTTGACTATTCTCAATGGTATTGGGTTCAAGTTTGATTTAGACTGCAATACAAATAAATGGATACATATATGGGAAAAGTTATGAATGAGAGTATTTGCAAAGCATCTGAATCTGTAGCTGATGTTGTTAAGCAAACGCAACTAGAGGTTGTATATCACTTTCCAACTTCAATGTATCTTATTGAGAGACCTGATTTTCTTGAATCAGTAAACTCAGTATCTGAAGAAAACTTAGAGAAAATCCGTAAAGAAAAGTCTTTAGATGAAATTCATCCAATGGTGATGTCAAACAATTATTTTGATGATAGTCGCTTAAATGAATTTTGCCAATTTGTTGGATCAACAGCTTGGAACATCTTGAATGAGCAAGGATTTGCCATGCAAAACAGAGTTGTTACATTCACAGAAATGTGGACACAAGAACACCATAAACATTCATCAATGGAGCAACATATCCATGGTTATGGCTCTCAAATAGTTGGGTTTTATTTTCTTGAGACTCCAAAAGATTGTTCACGACTTGTTTTCCATGATCCTCGAGCAGGCAAGGTGCAAATTGATTTGCCAGAGCAAGATGTAAATGCTGCCACTCCAGCAAGCAAGATGATTAACTTTTTACCAAAGCCAGGTCTGTTAGTTTTTGCTAACTCTTGGTTAGCACATTCTTTTACTCGTCATGCATCCGAACAACCAATTAAATTTGTTCATTTCAATTTGTCTGTAAACAATGCGCCAGCTATGTGTCCAGAGGTAATATGAAAACATACCAAATCAGATTTAACAAAACAAGAGGTCAAGAAGGTCGTGGTACTTCTGACCATGTTTGGCGTGTTTTCGAAGATGGAAAAGAGTATTTATTCAAGAATTTGAATATTACAGTTCCTGTTAAAAGTGAAAAAGATAAAAATGGCATTGACTACAACATAGTCTGTCAAGGTCAACTTGTAATAGATCGAGTTACATCAACTGCTTACATCTGCTCAGAAGTAGAAAAATCTGAATCCAATAGTCCAGAAATCAAAATCATTTGCTTGAGCAATGTATTTTCAAGGCTGATGCACTTTAAAGAAAAAGGACAGGTTGAACATGGTCACAAGCATACTTATGATCATGGAACACTTGTAAGTTATGGGTCAGTTTTATATGAAGTTCTTGATGGATATAACGGGAAAACTGTTAGTTCAAAAGTTTTTACTGCGCCAGATTTTGTGTATGTGAACAAAGATAAATTTCACAAACTTACTGCACTTGAAGATAATACTGTTTGCGCTTGCATTCATGCATTAAAAACTAATGATCAAGAATTAGTTTCCCCTGATTTTTTGATTGAACCATTGATTGGCGATCAAAAAGGAATTATTGGTAGAACAATTCTTGAGGAAACAGGTATGCAATGGTTAAATCCAGCCAATTTATCTGACAATGAATTGGTGTCATAACCATGGACTACTCTAAAAAGCGTTGCTGTAGCATAATATATGTAAGGAATAATCATGGCCGTAACCAATGAACAAATTTTAAGTTTTCTGACTGCTAATCCTGATCTAACAGATGGTCAGATTGTTGCGGCTATGGAGCAATATGGGGTATCTCCTGCTCAAATGGCGAGTGCAGTTGGATTGAATGAAGGTGAAGTAGCGGCTCGAGTGGCGGCTACTGTTCCACCAGGTCAATCTATTACCTTGGGCGACACAATTGTTCAACCTCAATACTCAGTTACTGGTTCTGGCGAAGACCAACAAGTCGGTGGCATTGAGAATGTCTATACCTACAAAGTTGGTGAAAATCAAGTAGGTGGTGGATATAACCAATATAGCGGTACTGGCGAACTTCAACGTCAAGGTACACAACAAGAAGTTAATGCCACTAAAGACTTTCTGACGGCTGCTCTTGGTGGTGCTGCTTTAATTGGTGGTCTTGGTGGTGGTTTTGAAGGACTGTTTGGTGGTGGCGCTGGAACTGCAGGAACTGTTGGAACTACTGGATTAACTACTGCAGAACTTGCTCAACTTGATCTGGCATTAGGTGGCGCAGGTGGTACTGCAGGAGCTGAATCATTGGCTAATGCTTTGATGACAGGTGCAGGCGTAGGAACACTAACTAACCTTACTGGTGGTAGCGGAGTTGCAGGCGGTACTGGATTGTTAACCGCTGGTGGCGGAGGTGGTACTGTAGTCGGCATGGGTGGTGGCACAGGATTAACTGCAGGTGCAGGTGGCGTTACAGGATTGACTACTGGTGGTGCAGGGTTAGGTGCAGGTACTGGTGCAGGTCTGGTTACTGGAGCAGGCACAGGACTTGGAACAGGGCTTGGAACTACTCTTGCAGGTGTTGGAACAGGCGTTGGAACTGGTTTAGGGACTACTTTGGCAGGCGTTGGTACAGGAGTAGGTACTGCACTAGGTACTGGATTAACTAATGCCGCAACAGGTGGTTTAACAGCCGCTCAACTTGGCGCTTTACTCTCTGGTGGTTTGACTACTGGTTCAGGTCTTCTTCAACAACAAACATCTCGTGAAGCGGCTCAACGTGCGCAACAGATGATTGATGCTGAAACTGCTGCAGCTAAACAAGCGGCTCAGTTCCGTCCTGTTGGCATGACAACACGTTTTGGTACTTCACAATTCACAGTTGATCCTAGAACTGGTCAATTGACAAGCGCAGGATACACATTAAGTCCTGAAGCTAAAGCGGCTCAAGATCAGTTTGTCAAACTTGCTGAAGCAGGAATCGTACAAGCTAAAGATGCACAACAACAGTTTGCTCCATTGCAGACAGGTGCGCAGAACTTGTTTAACCTTGGCAATCAGTACATTGCTCAATCACCACAAGAAGTCGCTCAAAACTATCTGAATCAACAGATGGCTTTGTTGCAACCTGGTCGTGAGACTGAACTTGCTAACTTGCAAAACAAATTGCAACAACAAGGTCGTGGTGGTCTTTCTGTTTCTCAAGGTGGTAATTTGGGTGCTACAACTCCTGAATTACAGGCTTTGTATAACGCTCGTGCCCAACAAGAAGCTCAATTGGCGGCTAATGCTCAACAATTTGGTCAACAACAAGTTACCTTCGGTGCTGGATTGCTTGGTCAAGGTGCTAACGCAATGGGTCAGTACTATGGTGGTCAAGCAGCCGCTTACCAACCCTATACGACTGCTCTTGGTCAGGTTCAGGCTTTGGAGACTGCGGCTCAACAACCTTTGATGCTGGGGGCTTCTCTTGGTCAACAATCGTCTACAGCAGGTGCTAATGTGGGTCGTTTAGGCTTATCAGGTGCTGAGTTCAGTACTCGTTTGGCTACTGGTAATGCGGCAACAACTAACCCTTATGCAACATTACTGAGTGGACTAGGTGCTTCTCCTGCATTTGGACAGGCAATTGGCGGCTTATTCTCTTAAGGATTCATCATGG
>Ga0222712_10007950_pt1 | contig 10135 bp, 14 predicted proteins | sample C33_657DmetaG_FD_165043 | JGI IMG/M metagenome (GOLD analysis project Ga0222712, IMG submission 165043) | Estuarine water microbial communities from San Francisco Bay, California, United States - C33_657D | ecosystem: Environmental > Aquatic > Marine > Unclassified | place: USA: California...
ATGAGCTAGAAGAGGCTAAAGAGGTTGCAGAAAGTCTTGGTGTATATTCAAGATTTGATGTTTATGACCTAAATAGGGTATTTCTGGTGGTCAAATAAAAACCACCCAAATACTTTAGATATATAAAAAAAAGAACAAAAATGGCTTTACAAATAAACCAGGAGATAGAAACACTCAACAAAGGGATCGTTCCTACCCCATACCTAAGGATAGAGTCCTATAGGATTGATAAGGTTCTGGGATATATGGTCGTCCAGGTTGCTTTGTTCTCCAGTAAAGCCGATGCTGATACAAACAAATTTGTTTATTCTGAGGATATCACAGATCCGTTAGGCAGAACAGGCCAAACTGGACCTATTGCAGTTTCTATTGGTTACAATGACGAGAGCATAAACTATCCAACATTGTTGGAATTTCCCTTGTCAGTAACAGAAGAAGTTTCTGAAGATATCTACGAAACTCAGGAGGTCACAAACACCATAACATACAACGATTTTGATGAGAATGGAGATATAGTAGAAAAAACTAGAGAGGAGACAACAACTCAAAGAGTTAAAACCGGAACTAGAACAACTACTAAATCTCGAATAGATCTGTCTGTTATAGACGGTGATCCTTATGGATGGGCATATGCAAAGACTAAAACAGCTTACGAGGAAATTTTTGGAGTGGGTAATCTAACTGATTGTTAATTTATGAGTGTAGTTTCTATAGGTACTTCTAATATAAATATGGGTAACCAAGGGGGACTTGGGGGAACTTCCCAGCTTTCCAATCTTTGGGGTGGAACCTCCAGTGTGAGCCTAAATAACATTTGGACAGCTAAGGTATATGCTAGAAAAACAGGTCAGTCAAATTTTGGATATTTTTCTAATAAAAAATTCAGATGTATTAGATTAACCAGTAATGATTACGGTAAGGGAACAGTTAGTTTCACTTATCCGGTAACTGTTAACGGGGGATCAGGATCTGTCGGGGATAATTATGCGTGGGATTACAGTGTTTATAGCTATGTCACAGTAACAGCGAACCAAACCTATCCATATGTTTTCCAATACTGGGTGACTGTATCACCATCATCAGGAACTATTTTAAGTTATAGCTCATCAGTTAACCTTTATAATACTGATTGGACATCTAATTATATTGTACAAGCTTTTTTTGCTTAAATTTGTTTATAAGCTCATTACAATAATCTTACAGATTTCAAAGTAGTTTGGTATTATCCTTTTGAACAAATTCATGTAAATTATGAAAAACGAAAGGATCGAGCGATATCTTATTAAATTCTTTAATAAAATCAATATGGTCGGGATGTAAGGGATCCCATATTTTTATTTTTTCAAATTGTTCAGGTGTAAATGTGCCCCAATTAGTTACTTTACCATAAAAAACCCTACATTTTTCTTTTAAGATACTTTTCATCAGGTGTAAAAATGTTTCCATTTCTTTATAGTTAGATTGTTGAACAACAAATGAGACCTTAATTTTTTTTAGCGAAGGTATTGAATAAATGAAGTTTAGATTTTCAATCAATACATCCCAGTTGCCTCCTAGTCTTGTCACGTTTTCGTATGTGTATTTTGTTCCAGCATCAATACTAATTTCGCACGTCTTGACATACTTGTGAATATTAGGCATCGATTCCCACATTATTTCATTCCATAAACTTGCATTTGTGTGTAAATGAATTGATTCTAATTTTGGGTATTTTTTTGGCTCAAAATTTCTTAAATAGTTTCTGTACGAAACTGATGCAAATGGGTCTGCAGTTCCTGAACAATATATCAATTCTATTGATTCTGAATAAGCATCTTCAAATTCCTTTATAGTTTCGTTAACCTTTTTAATTTTTTTAGTGTCAGCAACAATCATTTCATTCCTACAAGTTGGACACATGAAATTACATGTTCTGTCAAATGACATCTGAAATGTTTGAGGACCGATTATAAAACTTTCTTCACCAGATCCAAGATATTTTTCAATGTGTTCAGAAATTTGACTGATGTGTTTTATAGGCCCAATATGTGTTTTATTTATTGACAGGAGTTCTGCTAAATAAGGGCATTGTTTTTTATCACAAAATCTGTATGAACCATCAGTTACAGATTTTCTAATTTCTTTTGCTTCATTAGATTTCCATAAGTCCTTAATTGCGCTATTCTTAGGTAATGATTTTGTTAGCCAACTTGCACAGCACATAAATGCACTATTGTCGTGAATTTCCAATGCATTAAACGGAACAGAACATATGTAATCTTTTAAATCAACCATTATATTAATTTTGTTGGCTTATCTTTTATTCTAACAATATTGCTGTCAGAGATTACAAATTTTTCATACAGCGAATTATCCAGTTCTATATTGATATACCTAAACAGATCCTCCATTATTTTTTTATCTTTTTTTATAAAAAGATCCTCGAACGTAAAATGAGGATAGTTTTTTTCCTTAAATTGAATCATGGCTATATCTGCTTCATCCAGTGCTTCTATAGTTTTAATAATATTATTATTATCTTCCGGTATCAGATCGTAATATTTCTTTGTGTGCCAATTATAATATTTATCAAATGTATGGCTTATCCTCTGGTGATACACAATACTTTCCGCCTGTAATAATTTATTGTTTCTGCTTAGTAGCACTATTTTGTCAAAATATTCACACATCCAATCCCAATATGATTGATAATCATTAAACTCTAAATCGGGTTTAAATGAGGTAATAAATGTTTTTATTAGTACATTATCCATACTTAAGTATGGCTCTATACTATTTCTTATTCCATATTTTTTTATATTCTCCGGTGAATTATTAAATGGCTCAAGAAATGCATTCTTATATTTTATATGAGATTCAATTAAGTTGAATAACGATGTTGATCCGCTTCTACCTGTACAAATAATTCCAATTCTCAAAATATTGTTTTATTATTTTTAATTCTTGAATAATTAAAATCAGTTTCCGTCATCCATATATTTAAAGCATATCTAATCCCTTTAGTAACAGGTAAAACTCCATGAAAAGTTTTTGAACCATCGAATGTTATGCTATCCCCGAGTTTTAGATCAAATGTTGAAATATTATCCAAAGATTCAAAGTGAAAGGAAGGATTGATTTCTATGGATAAAGCAAAATTCCCTCCTTCAAAATCTTCTGATAAAACTATAACTGTTGTCAACTCACTCGATTTATCTTTATGCAAATTAAGATATCTTCCGTCGTAATATGCTGTTAAACTAATATTAAAATTTTTAGGGATAAATGTGGCATAATCAAACCACAGCTTAAAATCCCCATTTTTGTATTTAGAGTTTAAGCTTTTAAATATTTTTTCTTTAAATACCGGTTCATAAATTCTTCTGCAATCCCAAGATTCTGTTGGATTATAAGAAAAAGGTTCCCCGTTCTCGAGGCAGAAATGAATAATGTCTCTAGCTTCTTCTGGGGAGCAAAAATTATTGTTTGTGCTGTAATTCATATTAAATATGAACTTTTTATTTTAGTCTCTTGAAACAGATTATTATCTAGTATAAATCCATATAATTCCTCCGCTATCATTTTATATCCCAATCCGCTTGGATGTTTTCCTGGAGTTGAATCTGTCCAATAGTTTCCATCTTCCCAGACATCCTTTCTCTTTGAATTAATCAAGAAATCCGCGAATGTTTTTTCCCTATATCCCCAGTAATTTTTATTTTCGATTAATACTGTTTTATCTACCTCTTTGACAATGCCCTTCCTGATCATAACATCGAAAGCATCGCAAAAAACATATCTTATTCCTAGATTTTTAAGCATAAATTGTAGGTACAGAATGTAATTCTGGTTGATTATATCGTGATAGGTATCTGTAAATAGGTTAGTAATGTAATAGTCTCTAAAATCTTTTTCTATCCTTCTATAATAGGAATTGAGACTATTTTCCCTATCGAAAATATATTTGTATAGATGCTTTTTGCTTTTGTATCTTTCCCCCCAGATAGAAAAACTATGATCACCTGGAAAAAATGGCAAAGAATCTCTTAGAGACGAAGACCACATCACTATAACGAGATCATCTTGTTTGATAAGATCGTTTTTTAGTTTATAGCAAAGAGCATTAAATATTGCATTATTAGAGAAAGCTCCTACTCCGTCATTTTGAAAATCACACCCAAGTAATTCAGATAGTTGCTTAGGCCAGCAATATTTGTGTCTTATGACAGTTCTTTCCTCTGGTACCTCTGTAGTTTTTTCTTCTTCTAAATTTCCCCCTACCCCTTCTGTCCAACTATCTCCATAAGCGAATAATTTCATAGGATTATCCCAGATGCTTATTTTTTATAGCAGTAACAACTGCTTGGAATGCTGTTGCCATTTTTGTTTTCAAATCTGCTGAGACCGGAGCAATAATTGATTTGATGGTCTGAGCCGGTCTTTCGATTCTTTCTTTCTTTGCCATTGTATTTTTTAATTATTTTTTAAAGTTTTGGTATAGGCCCACCTGAACATGAAGGACAGTACCAACTATTACACCAGTGTCCGCAATAGTTCCAAGGACACCAGCAGCTATTGTGCATTACCCCAAAATCCCCATCCCCAAAATCGACCAAGAATAGATCGGAAGGTTCAAAATCTAAGCTGTAAATAGTTTTTTGAGCGTGCTCCATTTCTAAACCAGTAATAGCAATCGTAGTTAAAGATGCTGTAGTGGAATCGGTTACAACTAATTTATCACCGATGTACATTTTATTTACTCTTTCGAATCTTGTTGCAGTCGAATCCTTCTCCTCAATAAAATATGTCGCAGATGGTGCATCTGTCCAGGATCTTCCGTCTGCTAGGGTTATTCTTATGTAGATTGTATCAACCGGGGAAGAAACCATCCCTTGTAAAGCAGTTTGGGTTTGAACTAATGTTTCATTGGCTCTTTCCATTGTGCTGTCCCATCCAAAGGTTTCTATTTTTTCCTCCTCGAATTTTGCTGCGTGATTATCATTAAAATCAACATAATCGATAGAACGAACGTAATCTCCCAATTGAATGGTGTCAATATCTGTCAGTGTTCCATCATAGCTTAAAATCACGCTGTCATCGTCAGTGTGATAATCATTTTTAGCGAAAGTTCCTATTTCCTTCGTTATGTACTTGTATCTACTTTTTTGATTTAACTTGTTAGTCCCTGGTAATACCTCATCATCAGCAAACGTAAGCGGAATGATAGTGGATTGTGTATATCCACCCATATTAATAACATCCAAATTCGAGCCGTATATAATGTCTATACTTCTTATTATTGAATATCTTCCATCCACTAAATTATCCTCGGAGAAAATGAATTCCTGAACTAGATGATTCTGATCAGCTGAATTTTTAAGATCTTGTAGTTCAGTTGAATTTGATATTCTATATAATGCGGGATAATCCAAAACATTATAATTAGGTCTCCTCGCTTTTATTAGTGCGTTTGGCTTTGTAGTTCTTTCGTAATCCACCGATCCCAGAGAGTTTAAATTTAGATTATCTGAAGCAAAATAAGTTCCTGGGATATATGGAGATTCGCTCATTAGCGAGAAAAACTCAAATTTGTCTGCACAATACGTTTCATCAACTAAAGCTGTAGTATCGAATGCTTGTCTCAGGATGAATTTATAAGGCTGATCCTCTATATAGGGGACTGTCACAGATCCAACAGGTACAGGATATTCTGCGAATGAAATATTATTCTCTAAGCATTTTTCCTCCAGAATTTTTTTAAATCTATATTGCTCAGTGAGAGGCTTATAAGCATCCCCTTCTGTCCAGATAAAATGGAATTCGGTGATGTTGTTATTATTTAATACGTCAAATAATTGAGTATAGTCTAATAAATCTGCGCCCTGATTATAAATCGTGGTGTTGGTGTTTATTTCCAAAAATTTAACAGAATCTCCTGTTTGTAGTAAATCACTGCCAATTATTGTTGCTTTCATAGTTTTTTCTTTATAATATATATACCTTAAATTATAGTGTTGGTATTTTTTCTTGGAGAGGGGTCCATATATTGGGAATCAACCCCCGCCCAGTACTCTCTCGTACACGGATTATAATGTTTAGAGAAGATTTTTTTATTTATTGGACATCCACAATCGTTACAGTAAGCTGACCATTTAACCCCTTTTAATACTTCTCTTCTCTGATCACATCCTAGACATACATTAAGTCTTTTTTGTGCTAATTCCTCCTGTTGCTGATTAGGTTTAAACGAAGCCTTCCAAGCTTCAAATATTTCTTTGTAATCGATCATATCAGGGTCTTATTATTCTTTGGAAAGTCATAATAATCATATATTTTTTCATACCTTTCCCTAAAATTATCATCCAGAACTATTTTACAGTCCATGTGTTTACTCGAATTTACTGGATGCAATTGGAAGGGCTTCTCTATCTTGTCAGAAACCCAGTCCTCCAATTTTTCTAGCTCTTCGAAATCGAACCAAATTATATTGGGGTCGTTGTTTGTCCAAAAAGAAATTGGTGTCAATAATATATCTATCATATTAACCACATATCCCTTTTTGTCCCTCTTAAAATATTCTTCCTCTGATTTTCTGAATTTTGATGTTACCGATACGTCTACCCTTTCTTCCAATAGTCCCATGTCGATCAAGTAATCACAGATGATATTCCATCTTTGTTTTTTGTTTGTAATATCATCTTTAGTAAAAAAGAATAGCTCATCAAGGGATAATTTAGAAAATGCATCATAGAATCTAATAAATCCGAGTCTTTTAAAATCGAATAAAATGTGTTTATATAAGGAATAGAATCTTTCGTGTCTCTGTCTTCTTACTGAAATCACAGGATAATCGTTTCCAAACTTGGATTGTAATTCTACGATCGATTCATGACCGTGATAGATGTAATCCATCAACTTCAACTTGTCTACTGATTTAAAATCAATATCTGCATTCGATTTCTCCCATTCCCCATTATATGTTTGGACGTCTATTCCATTAACCAAACAGGAATAATGAAATGATGTCGATGCGCATCTGGGTAAACTTAAATAGAAAAATTTATTATCTACTAGCATTATAATAATGTTTTTTTAATTTCCTTAGAAGGCCACACATTTATGGAATATCTAAGACCGCTTATTACAGTATCAACAGCATGATGAATATTCGAGTCAAAAACAAAAACACTCCCAGCTTTTTTCTTGGCAGAATACTCTGTATCATTTACCATGTATTTCACATTTCCCCCTTCGTAATCATCATTCAGTTGAATAATGTAAGTTATGGTTGCTCCGTTTATTATCTCATGAGCGTCTGGGTGCCAATCTAAAAAATCCCCAGCACCGTATTGATTGAAAGAATATCCCGGAATACCCACATAAGAGATACCTTTGAATGGATTTAATTTATTGGATAGACCGATTATTCTATCTGATATGTCCTTGATTAATGGCATACTGGAAATCTCCTTGGTAAAATATCCGCCCATTCTTTTATTGCCATCATAATTAAGATTTTCACCAATTAATTCCCCATTTACAATCAGTGATGATTTCATTCTAATTAAATCCATGGAGCATCCTAAATCTATCAGAGACTGGCATTCATCCTTGGTTAAAAAATCCTCTATGTATTTTACAAACATACTATATCAATGATTTTTCTTTCTTAATTAATTCAAATCCAACATTGCCTGCCATAACTATTCTATCCACAGTGGAATTTGGTGCATTGTTAGGAGAGTGGGGCATATCAGCTTCCATAATGATTAAATCATCTTCCTCCGGTCTGATCCAGTATTCTTTCTTATTTGAACCTCTAAAATATAAAACGCCATCATCTCCATTCATAATGTCAGGCATTTGTATGTAATAAACATAGGTATAATTGGGAATAAAGGATTTCATTTCCTTATTAATCTCCGTATGTACGTGAAATTTATCAACCCCCTTAATCTCATTGTGTTTAAATTGCAATTGAACCGGGTCTTTTGATCTTACGACATTCACCCATGCGTCTGTGTTGATTTTGTTATAAGGTAATTCTTTTTCGTGGTAGATTTCTTTGCAAAGGTCAACTCCCATTTGAATAACCTCGTCTAATTTTATTTCAATATTAAAATTTCCAATAAAATCTAAATCGTTATTCCACTCCTTCTTATATCCGAATCCATCCGTTTTAACATCAGGATTCGCTTCTATAATAGAATAAGCTTCTTCCAGGTAAACAGATTTATTATCAGATTTATTCAACTTGGTTTTCCAGATAAATGTTGTCTCGTCAAAATATAGCTTTTCCATATTAGATCAATTCCTTTTTATTTCTGGTTCTGTTTTTAATCCCATTGTTTATAATATTCCAAGAATCGGAAGGAAAAATTCCAACTATTTTCCAAATTTTATGCATCGGAAGTTTTGGTTTAAAATCATTATCGTGATTCAAAAGATTCTTTAAATTTTCGGGAATTTCTTCAGTAGATCTCTTTACTTTTTTCCAAAAATTACTGGAAGTTTTATCACCAAAATAATGATAATAAATAAAAACCATATTTTGATCATTCACTTCACGAACTAATTCGTTATAATTTTTATCAGTTTTATTTTTGGTATACATCTTATAAAAAGCATCCAATTGAATTACCGTTGTCATGATTGATGTTGCTTCTAAGGGTTCTAAAAATCCCCCGCTCAATCCAATCGCAACGCAATTTTTTATCCATACCTTTTCATAACATCCTGGGGTGAATTTTATTAATTTATTGAAATTTACATCATATCCTAAAAAATCTATTACCTCTTTTTTAGCTTCTTCCTCCGTTATCTCGTTCCCGTCAAATATGTAACCACACCCGATTCTTGTTTGAAGAGGAATTTGCCACATCCACCCATTTTTCATCGCGATTGCTCTTGTTTTTGTATAAAGATCTTTCTCCTTATTTTCTATAAAGAAGGGTATCGCTGAATTTACCATCAGATGTTTTTCGTAGGAAATCCACTTTGGATTATAATGCTTACCTATTAGTAATCTTTTAAATCCGCTGCAATCAAAAACAAAGTCAGCATCAATTATTTTGTTGTTTGTTTTTAGACCTATTATTTCGTTGTTTTCGTTTGTTATTGGATCAGAAACAATTCCTTCAACCCAAATAACTCCTCTTTCCATCGAAATCTTTTTAAGATACTGGGCAAGAAGTCTAGCATTAAAGTGAAATGAATGCGATGCCGCGATAAATGTTTTATCATATTGTAAAGGATGAAAATATGATGAATTTTCGTCTGTCCAATTTTCAAATTCAATTCCAATCTTTAATGTAGATTCACAATTTTTTATAAGATCATCATCAGATATTCCCAGTTCGTTCAAAAACGATTTTAGATTTACCGTGGATCCTTCTCCCGCTCCCAATATCCCAATTTCTTCACTTTCAATCAAAGTTATTTTAGACTCTTTAAATTTATCATTTAAATAAAGTGCAGTTAACCATCCGGCGGTACCTCCACCCACAATTACAATATTATTTAAGTTAACCCTCATATCAAATTTTGTTTTGATTGATCTGTTTTAATAATCGAAATCCAATTAACCAATGAATATCTAATTCCTTCTTCAACGGGGGTTACCCTGTGACGTAAATTAGAGTTGAACATGTATAGATTACCCATTTTGTGCGTAATAGGTATTAAATCCCCTTTAGAATTTTTAATTTCTAGAATACCCCCTAGATAATTATCATTGAGCTGAATAACTGTCGACACAAAACGATCACTGCATATTACAGAATCCCTGTCGGTGTGCCACCCGTAATATTCTCCCTCTTTATATTCAGTAAATTGAAAGGGTCCTAAACCCGTTACCTCCATTCCTCCAAAATTAAAGTGAGATCTTAGCGCACTTTTCAATCTCTCATTTATTTCTCCCAGATCGTGTATCCAGGCAACGGAGGATTTTCTTTCCTTGTAATTTCCATCAACAACTCCAGCAGTTGATAAAATCAATTCTTTTTTACATTTATTTAAAATAGAACGACATTCGTCCAATGATAAAAAATTTTCAACAATATTGATTTCATCGTTTATCATTCTTTAAACCATATTTTATCCATCTGTACCAGATTCTTTCATGAATATAGTACTGGATGGGTTTATACACAAGTTC
>Ga0222712_10007951_pt1 | contig 10134 bp, 9 predicted proteins | sample C33_657DmetaG_FD_165043 | JGI IMG/M metagenome (GOLD analysis project Ga0222712, IMG submission 165043) | Estuarine water microbial communities from San Francisco Bay, California, United States - C33_657D | ecosystem: Environmental > Aquatic > Marine > Unclassified | place: USA: California...
GGGACGCGGAAGCGAGGTTCGGTGGTCGGAATGAGGCTGGAGGCCGACATGGTGGTGATGTCCTGCATAAAGCGGGAACCTTACTCAAGGGCAAGCGACAAGGGCTTTTGACGGCTTTCCTTGCCCAGACCGCGACGAAACCCTAATGCTCCGCCATGCTTCGCTTCGTCCTCGGCCTCTGGCTGCTCGCCGCCTTGCCCGCCCTTGCCGGCTTCGGGCCGACGGTGCCGCCGGAGGAAGTGCGCGGCCAATTCACCTACCAGCGCGCGTTGATCACCGGCACCGTCGAAGGCGTCACGGAATACCTGCCGGTCAGCTCCACCGGACACATGATCCTCACCGATCGCGCCCTGGGCGTCCCGGCCTTCCCTGATGTCTTCGTCAAAGGCGTCACCGATCGCAAAGGTCGCGCGGTGTCGATGGAACGCGTCGCCGACGACTACATCGTCATCATCCAGCTCGGCGCGATCCTCGCGGTCTTCGTCGCCTTCTATTCCCGGCTCCGCGATCTCGTGAAGGGCATGTTCTGCGGCGACCAGGCATCCGTCCGCCTCGCGGTGGCTATCGTCGTCGCGTTCGTCCCCGCCGCCCTGCTCGGCTTTCTCTTCAAGGACGCCATCACCGCCGCCTTGTTCTCAATCGAAGTCGTCGCGGCCGCCCTGCTCGTCGGCGGCCTCGTCATCCTCGTCGCCGAACAGGCCCTGCCGAAAGCGCGTTCCGCCGAGGGCGATGAGATCACGACCATCGGCTGGCGCACCGCGTTGACGATCGGGCTGTGCCAGTGCTTCGCCTTGATCCCTGGCACGAGCCGTTCCCTCGCCACGATCCTCGGCGGCCGCGTCGCCGGACTATCCCACGCCGCCTCCACGGAGTTTTCCTTCCTGGTCGGTCTACTCACCCTTTCCGCCGCATCCGTCTATAAGATGTGGTCGCTCGGCCCTGCCCTGACCCAGGTCTACCCGGCCGGCCCGGCAGGTGTCGGCTTGCTCGTCGCCGCGGTCACCGCGTTCGTCTCCGTGAAGTGGCTCGTCGGTTACGTCTCGCGGAACGGACTGGGCGTGTTCGCCTGGTACCGCATCGCGCTGGGCGGTGCGATCCTGGCTTACCTCGCCATGAACTGAGGCGGCTTACGTGCCGAGTTCGAAGCCCTTGCGATATTCGCGACGGACGTAGGCGTTCGCTTCCTTGTCGTTGGTGACCTCCATCTTCGCGCCGTCCCAGAGGAGCTTGCGGTCGGGGTAACGCGAGGCGAGGTTGCCCATCAGCACCATCTCCGAGAGCGGGCCGGAGTAGTCGAAGTTCGAGGAGGCGACGGTGCCGCCCTTGCACGAGCGGATCCAATCCTTCTCATGGCCGGAGGAGTTCCCCGGGATGCGCGGGATCGTCTTGGCGAGCTTCTTCGCGGCGTCGCGGAGATCGGCGTTGAGGATGCGGGGGTTGAGGCCGTAGCAGCCGCAGACCAGCTTGCCCTTGTCGCCGATGAAGAGGCAACCGCCGTTCGGGTCGCCGAAAGGCATGTCGTCCTCGAGTTCGTCGGGGCGCTGCGGCATCAGGCCGCCGTCCCACCAGGTCAGGGTCACGGGCGGCATCTCGCCGCGGGCCGGGAACTTGAAGCGGACGATCGAGGAGCGCGGGTAGGATTCGTTCTTGCCCGTGGTCTTCTTGCCGAAGGTCTCGAAGACGGTCGAGACGTTGCCTTCGACGCTGATCGGGTAACGCAGGTCGAGCGCCATGAAGGCGGGGTCGATGATGTGGCAGCCCATGTCGCCGAGGGAGCCGGTGCCGAAGTCCCACCAGGCGCGCCACTTGCCCGGATGGTAGGAAGCATGGAAAGGACGGAACGGAGCCGGGCCGCACCACTGATTCCAGTCCATGCCCTCGGGGGCCTGCTGGACTTCGGTCGGACGGCCCATCTCGAGGCTCTGCGGCCAGATCGGACGGTTGGTCCAGGTGTGGACTTCGCGCACCTTGCCGATGAGGCCGGCGGCGATCCACTCGGTCACCTGGCGGATGCCTTCGCCGGAGTGGCCTTGGTTGCCCATCTGGGTCGCGACCTTATATTTGTGGGCCGACTCGGTGAGGATGCGGGCCTCGAAGACGGAATGGGAGATCGGCTTCTGCACGTAGACGTGCTTCCCGCGGCGCATGCATTCCATCGCGATGTAGGCGTGGGAGTGGTCGGGCGTGGCGATGATGACCGCGTCGATGTCCTTCTGCTGGTCGAGCATCTTGCGGAAATCCGTGAAGAGGGCGGCCTTGGGGAACTGCTTGATCGTCCCGCCGCAGCGGCCGAGGTCCAGGTCGCAGAGCGCGACGATGTTCTCGTCGGCGGAGTTGCGGACGTTGCTGGCGCCGACGCCGCCGAACCCGATGGCGGCGATGTTCAGCTTCTCGTTCGGCGAGACCGTGCGTGCGGCCGAGCGGAGCCAGGGGCGGGATGCCGCGAAGGCGGCCGCAGCCATGCCGGTGGTGCGAAGGAAGGAGCGACGATCGTGCTGAGGTGTCATGGGGTTGGGGTGCTTGCTTTGTTACGACTCGGCTCGGTGCTCGCAAGTTCCATGCACCGCAGGCCTTCGGGTCGAAACGACGCGAGCAGCCCCGAAGACGACCTCGCCGAGGCGGCCGGGGGTCGGGAGGCGCCCGACTCGGGCCGCTGTGAACAGGTCGGCGGACCAGGTTCGCTCCCCCGCCTATCTCTCTGTCTGGTTGAATCTTATGACGCCCTTGCCCCGGCTCCGCCGGCCGAAGTTTCGTTTGACTATGCTGTGAATAAACTGTTCATAAAGGAAACCACCACGACCCTGATGTTTAAGCGCTTCCCCGGGCTATTCACCCAAGCCATCGGCATCGACCTTGGCACGGCCAACACGCTCGTCTTCCTCAAGGATCGCGGCGTGGTCCTCCGCGAGCCCAGCGTCGTCGCCATCCGGACCAGCACGCGCAAGCCCATCGCCGTCGGCAACGAGGCGCGCATGATGCTCGGCCGCACCCCGGGCGACATCCAGGCCCTTCGTCCGATGAAGGACGGCGTCATCGCCGACTTCGAGATCAGCGAGCACATGCTCCGCTACTTCATCGGCAAGGTCGCCCGCAAGTCCCTCTTCACGAACCTGACGGTCGTCGTGGCCGTCCCGTACGGCATCACCGCCGTCGAGCGACGCGCCGTGATGGATTCGGCCTACCGCGCCGGCGCCGACGACGTGATCACCATCCCCGAGCCCGTCGCCTCCGCCATCGGCGTCGGCCTGCCCGTCGAGGAGCCCACCGGTTCGATGATCGTCGACATCGGCGGCGGCACCACCGAGGTGGCGGTGCTTTCCCTGGGCGGCATCGTCCACGCCCGTTCCATCCGCGTCGGCGGCGACGAGTTCGACATGTCGATCGTCAAGTACATCCGCAATTCCTACAACCTGATCATCGGCGAACGCACCGCGGAAGAGATCAAGATCAAGATCGGCTCCGCCTATGCGCTCGAGCAGGAACTCACCTTCGAGGTCAAGGGCCGCGATAACGTGACCGGCCTGCCCCGTCAGCTCCACCTCACTTCCCAGGAGGTCCGCGAGGCCATGGCCGACAACATCAACCAGATCATCGAGGCCGTCAAAGGCTCGCTGGAGCGCATCCCTCCGGAGCTTTCCGCCGACCTCGTCGACCGCGGCATCGTCCTCGCCGGCGGCGGCTCGCTCATCCGCAAGATCGACCGCGCCATCTCCGAGGCCACCGGCCTGCCGGTCTTCGTGGCCGAAGACCCCCTCTGCGCCGTCGTGAACGGCACCGGCAAGATCCTCGCCAACTCCTCCCGCTGGAGCGGTCGAGACTAAGCCCCGCTCGCGGGCCGACCCGCCATGGACCAGAACCGTCAAGGCGCCCGCGCCTCCTACGTCGCCCTCTCGATCTTCGTGGCGCTGTGGATCCTTCTGCCCAGCGCGGTGCGTCGCCTCAACCGCGAGGCCTTCGTCGAATTCCAGGCCCCCGCCCTCCATCTCGTCGGCAAGTCCCGCGACCTGGCGACGTTCTGGGAGAAGAAAAGCCGGAGCGTCGAGGAGATGGCCGCCGCCGGCCGCGACCTCGCCCGCATCAACGCCGCCTTGGAGATCCAGATCCATAAGTACGAGGATATCCGACGCGAGAACGTCCGCCTCCGCGAGATCACGCATTACAACGTTCCCGCCGAGTACATGTCCGTCGTCGCCCGCGTGGCCACCCGCGACAGTTCGTCCTGGTGGCAGCGCATCGTCATCCGCAAGGGGCGCAACGACGGCATCCGCCCGGGCGCCCCGGTCGTCTTCGGCAACACCGTCGTCGGCCGGGTGACCGCCGTCCATCTCACGACCAGCGAGGTCGACCTCGTGACGAGTCCGGGCTTCCGCTGCACCGCCTATCTCGAAGGCGACGACCAGAACAGCATCGTGCTGGTGAACGGCGTGGCTTCCAATTCGCTCGGGACCGCCAAGGCCCGCGTCAGCGTCATCCCCCGCGACTACTCGCTCCCCGCCGGCCTGCCGGCGCGCGTCTTCACGACCGGGATGGGCGGGGTGTTCCCGAGCCGGCTGATGCTGGGTTACCTCGATGGCGGCACTTACGCGACGCAGGTCGGCAACTTCAAGGAAAGCCTGCTCATCCCCTCGCGCGACCTTTACAACCTGCAGGAAGTCTCCGTGCTCGTGCCCCTGCATCAGAATCCGGGCGAAGCCCTGATGCAGGGCGACCAATTCCAGTGACCATGGGCTGGGCCTGGCTCATCTTGCTGCTCGCGACCTACCCATGGTTGCTCGGCGCCGACCTTGCTTCGGATACCCTGGCTTCTTCCTCGCTCGTGTTCTTCGTTTCGGGCACGTGCCTGATCGCGCCGAGCCGGCGCCTCAAGCGCTGGCAGACCATCCTGTTCGCGGCCTGCGTCGGGTTCCTCTTCGAGGCCCGGCGTCCCATCCCGGACGGCGCCCTCGCCCTTTCGCTCGTCGCCGCGGCGATCTTCCTGTCCGCGAACCGCCCGCTCCTGCGCACGACGCCCGCGATGCTGCGCGCCGCGGCCGCGATCAACGTCGTCGCCTGCCTGGTCTGGTTCGTCGCGGCGGCCTACGTCTCGCCGGCGCCGGCGGCTGACCTCATCGGACTGCTCTTCGCCCAGCTGCTCCTCGCCGGCGTCGTCGGCACCGTCGGGCTGGTGCCGATCGCCCTCACCCAGAACGCGGCCATGGATCGACTCGGCGTGCCGCCCCCCGTCGAGACGCCATGAAAGATTCCGCCGATCTGCGCGTCCTGCCGTCGACCCCCGTCGAGAAGCTCCGTCTTTACGGCGTCTTTTTCTTCTTCGGCCTCGGCTTCCTTTATGTCGTCGGCGGCCTCGCTTATCGCCAGCTGATCCAGTCCACCGACCTCAAGGAACAGTCCGACACCCAGAGCCGTCGCGTCGTGCTCCGCCCGCCCGCCCGCGGGCGCATCTACGATCGCAACGGTTTCCCGTTGGTCGACAACCGGGCGCGCTGGAGCGTGAAGGCCGACCTGGCCGCCTTGCAGAAGGAGATCCGCGCCGAGTACCTGCGGCTCCTCGCCGCCGAACGCGCCCGCGAAGCGGTCAGCATCGACCGCGAGAAGATCATGGACGACGCCCGCGTGCGCGTGCTCCAAGGTTGGCTCAACAAGGTCTGGTTCGTCATCGACGAGACCAACCGGAACGCGAAAGGCCGCCGCCCGGTCGGCAAGACGGCTTCCGTCACCGCCCCGGCCGAACGACAGGTCAACGTCGATGAGCTGCGTCGGCATCTGCGTGAGCGCCGCGCCCTCCCCTTCACCTTGGTGAACGACCTCGCTTTCCCCGGCGCGGGTCAGGCGCTGACGGCCGACGACGGCACGAAGTCGGTCGCCCGCTTCATCGAGCAGTTCCCGGTCGAAGGACCCATCCGGCTCGAACAGGACATCGTCCGTACCTATCCGTACGGCACCATGGCGGCGCACGTGCTCGGCTACGTCCGCGACACCGACACGCTCCCCGACAACGTCGACGACATCTCCGAAGTCCGCATCGAGTCGATGCAGAAGTTGCGCTACACCGGCAAGACGGGCGCCGCCGGGGTCGAGCTCAGCTACAACCATGTCCTCAGCGGCCGCAGCGGCTGGGAACTCTGGACCAAGACCTCGTCCGGTTACAACCAGACCCGGCTCAAATACAGCGAACCCGTGCAGGGCGGCAACGTGATGCTCTCCTTGGACTACCGCATCCAGCAGGTGGCCGAGGGGGCGTTGGCGAAGCTCAAGGATCCCCAAGGCGGACTCCTGCCGGCGGCGGCCGTGATGCTCGACGTCCATACGGGCGAGATCCTCGCCCTGGCGAGCCAGCCGTCGTTCGACCCCAACCGGCTCGCCGACCGCGTGTCTTCCAAGTATTACGACGAAGTGGAGAAGGACGGCGGTTGGCTCAACCGCGCCACCCAAGGCCTCTATCCGCCGGGATCCACCTTCAAGGTCATCACCGCCACGGCCGGCATGCGGCGCAAGGTCGTCGACTGGGACGACATCCTCGAATGCGGCGCCTTCTACCGCGTCGGCGACCGCGATTTCCCGGAGCACGAACCGGTCGGCTACGGGGAGGTCAACCTGGACAAGATGCTCGCGGTGTCCTGCAACGTCTGGAACTACCAGGTCGGCGTGCGCACCGGCATCGACGCCTTGGCCGCGGAGGCCCGGCGTTTCGGCCTCGATACGCCGCTCCTGCAGACGATCAGCGACGTCGAGACGGGCGAACAGCCGATGTCCGAGCTGCCTTACGCGGCGAGCCGCGGACTGGTCGTCCCTGACCGGGCTTACAAACTGCGTATCGGAGCCGGCGGCTGGAACGACGGAGATACGGCGAACGTCTCCATCGGCCAAGGCTACCTCCTGACCACCCCCCTGCACATGGCTTGCGTGGCCGCCTCGCTCGCCCGCGGCGAGACGCGCACGGTGCCTTCCATCATCCATTCGCTGGAGCGCACCGGCAAGCACCTCGGTGCGCAGCCCATCGGGCTCACGCCGGAGCAGCTGGAAGCATTGCGCGGCGGCATGGTGCGCTGCGTCGAGGAAGGCACCGCGCGCGTCGCCCGCATCGAAGGGCTGCCTTACGCGGGCAAGACCGGCACGTCGGAATATTTCAAGAAAGGCGTCAAGGCGCACCTCGCCTGGATGATCGGCTACGCGCCGGCGGACCATCCGGTGGTCGCCTTCGCGGTGCTCGTGGAAGGCCAGACCGATACGAACACCTGGGGCGGCAAGACGGCGGGCCCGGTCGCCAAGGAGATGCTGGAAACGTGGTGGCCGATCGCCGTGAAGCCGGCGGACGAAGGCAAGGCCAAGCCGGCGCGCTAGTCGCGGATCAGCACCTTGGTTCCCGTCGGCACGCGGTCATACAAGCGGATCACGTCGGCGTCGGACAGCAGGACGCAGCCGTGGCTGTTCGGTCGGCCAAGCATCTCGGCCTGGTTCGTGCCGTGGATGTAGACGAAGCGCCGACGGGTGTCGACGACGCGGCCTTGGTCATCCGTGCCTTGGTTCCGGCCCGCCTCCAGGCCGTCGAGCCAGAGGATGCGGGACGTGATCAGGTTGTCCTCCGGCGTCGGCCAATCGCCGGCCAGCTTGCCGGTCGCCTGCCTGGCCTTGAAGACCATGCCGGCGGCCGCGCCTTCGCCGAACTTCTCGCAGACCTGATGCAGGCCCATGGGCGTCTGTTGCGAATCCTGGACGCAACCACGGCCGGCCCGCGCCGTGCTGATGACGTAGGTTTCGCACTCAGAACCGTGGAAATGCCATAGTTTTTGCTGGTCAACGGACACAACGATGCAATGTTCAGCGGGAGGCAGACCCAACCCTCGCAGGCTGGCGGTCACCTCCTCCTTCAAACCTAACTCGAACTCAGAACATGGCATATCGTATCGGCATCGTGGGCGTGACAGGCGCGGTCGGTCAAGAACTGCTGGCGCTCATGGCCAAGCGGAACTTCCCCGTGGCCGAACTTCGCCCCCTCGCTTCGGCCCGCTCCGCCGGCTCCAAGGTCACTTACGGCGGCAAGGAATGGACCGTGCAGGAAGCCAAGCCCGACGCCTTCGAAGGCCTCGATTTCGCGATCTTCAGCGCCGGCGGCTCGATCTCCCTCGCCCTGGCCCCCGAGGCCGTCAAGCGCGGCTGCATCGTCATCGATAACAGTTCGGCCTTCCGCATGTACCCGGACGTGCCGCTGGTCGTCCCGGAGATCAACGCCCATCACCTGGCGAACCATAAGGGCATCATCGCCAACCCTAATTGCTCGACGGCCATCGCGTTGATGGGGCTCTACCCCCTTCACCAGGCTTTCGGTCTCAAGCGTTTCTTCGCCTCCACCTATCAGGCCGTCTCCGGCACCGGAGCCGAAGCGATGCGCGAACTCGACGCCCAGGCCCGCGCCTGGGCCAAGGGCGAGACGCTCGCCCCGAAGGTCTACCCTCATACGATCAACTTCAACCTCATCCCGCAGGTCGATTCGTTCCTCGAGGACGGTTACACGAAGGAAGAGATGAAGATGCTGAACGAAGGTCGCAAGATCATGGATCTGCCTGGTCTCAAGGTCACCACCACCTGCGTCCGCGTCCCCGTCTTCCGCGCCCACTCGATCGCCATCAGCGCCGAATTCGAACGCCCGGTCGACCTCGCCGTCGCCCGCCAGGCCATCAGCGCTTTCCCCGGCTCAGAGCTTTGCGACGACCCCGCCAAGAAGAAGTATCCGATGCCGCTCGATTACGCCGGCAAAGAGAAGTGCGGCGTCGGCCGCCTCCGCAAGGACACCCTCTTCGACAACGGCCTCTCCCTCTGGGTCTCGGGCGACCAGCTCTGGAAAGGCGCCGCGCTCAACGCGATCCAGATCGCCGAAGCGCTCCACGCCCAGGGCCGCCTGGCCCGCCAGTAAGCCACGATGGCCCGGAGCAACGATCGCGCCCCGCGCCACGCCGACCTGCATCGGCCGATCCGCCTCTACGACGAGGCCGACATCCCTGCCCTGCTCAAGGACGTCAAGGATCCGCTGATCCTCGTCCTCGACGGAGTCCAGGATCCGCACAACCTCGGCGCCTGCCTCCGTAACGCCGAGTGCGCCGGCTGCGCCTTCGTGGTCATCACCCGCAAGAATTCCGCCCCGGTGACCGACACCGTCCGTAAGGTCGCCGTGGGGGCCGCCGAGTCGATGCCGATCGTGCAGGCCAACAACCTCCGCAACGCCCTCGTCAAACTGAAGGATGCCGGCGTCTGGCTGGCCGGCACCTCCGACCATAAGGCGAGCCAGTCCCTTTACGCCGCCAAACTGAGCGGTCCGTTGGCCATCGTGCTCGGCGCCGAAGGCGACGGGATCCGTCACCTGACGGCCGAGACCTGCGATTTCCTCCTGCGCATCCCGATGCTCGGCCAGGTCCCCTGCCTCAATGTCTCCGTGTCGGCCGGTGTCTGCTTGTTCGAGGCCGTTCGGCAGCGCGGCCATCGCTGAGGTTCAATTTTTCTTTACCCCCAAGTGCGGGCGTGTCGTAATCGACATGTTCGGCAGGCCAGATAGCTCAATGGTAGAGCAGTTGACTTTTAATCAATTGGTTCCGGGTTCGAGTCCCGGTCTGGCCACTCCGAACACCTTCCCGGCCCCGCCGGGAAACTCTCTGCCGATTTATGTGCGTTTGCTCTTGAAATCCTGCCCGCGCTTTGCACTCATTCCCATCCCGCTGTCTGGCTGGATAGCTCAATGGTAGAGCAGTTGACTCTTAATCAATTGGTTCGGGGTTCAAGTCCCCGTCCAGCCACCAGCGGGAAACCTTTTCAAGCACGACGCCGTTCGCCCTGCAGGCGTCGGTAGCGTTCGGCCATGTACGCCGCGTGGCACGGGCGGCAGTAGCTATGGTAGCTGCCCGAAGCCCGCAGCCAGTGGAACATCTGCACGGGGAGGTCCTGCCCGCACTGCGCGCAGGCCCGCGTGGTGTCCGTCCGACGCTGACCGCGCAAGGCGGAGCGCCGGCGGGCCGCCGCGCCCAGGCAAGGGCGGCAGAAAGGGTGGATCGCCGCCGTGCCTTCCAGCCGATGGAACAGGTCCAACGGCTTGGTCTTGTGGCAGCAACGGCACTTCTTCTTGGAGCGTTCATTCATGACGTCTCG
>Ga0222712_10007953_pt1 | contig 10132 bp, 11 predicted proteins | sample C33_657DmetaG_FD_165043 | JGI IMG/M metagenome (GOLD analysis project Ga0222712, IMG submission 165043) | Estuarine water microbial communities from San Francisco Bay, California, United States - C33_657D | ecosystem: Environmental > Aquatic > Marine > Unclassified | place: USA: California...
AAAAAGACGAGACGACTTTAAGAAACAAGTAAACGACTCTTTGAATTTAGGGCTTGACGCTGCTAATCAAATGAAGATTTTAACGATTAACTACGAAAAGTCGCAGCAAGAAGAAATACAAAAGACCGCAGAGGATAGAGCAAAGGCAGCAGAAGAAAGGCTTGAGGCTTTAGAAAAGATTCAAGAGGTTGAGGAAAAATATAGATACAGTCAACTAAGCGAACGAAAGCAAGAACTTGAAGACATTGACAAGAATTATAAAGAGGCTTTCACACTTGCTAAAAAATACGGTCAAGATACCAGCACGTTATTAGCCAATTACAACGCAGAACGCAAAGCGGTTAATGACAAGTTTGATGAAGAGGAAAGAAAGACGGCTGAAGAAAAAGCCGCCGAAATGGACACCCTTCTGCGTGAGTTAAATTACAAAACACTTTCAGAAACTGAGGCTTCTCGCCAAATGGAAAGAGACGCTTTAAACGATTGGTACGACGAAAAGATTTTATTAAACGAAGCAAATGCTGAATTAGTTAAGAAACTACAAGACCAACAACTCACAGACCAATTAGCTTTAGAGCAAAAGTTTTTCGACGAAGATAAAGAACTAAGAGACGAGAAAGAAAAAGACCTTGCAGATTTACGAAGCGAAGTAGCATATACTTTAATGAATGAAGAGGATGCTGCAAGACAAAAAGAACTTGACGACCTTGCTGCGTGGTACGAAGAGAAGATGTTATTAGCAAAAGACGACGCAGCTTTACAAGTTCAACTACAAAAATCTTTAACGGAACAAGTAAAAGCAATAAACGACCAAGCGAAAGCGGACGAGATTCAATCGATTATCGACAAAGGTAACCAAATAGCAGACTTTACAAAAGACGGTTTAAGCGCAGTTAACGACATTGTAAGCGCATTCGCTGGAGAAAGCGAGAAACAACAAGAGAAAGCGTTTAAAGTTAATAAGGCGGCAAACATTGCAATGGCTGTTATAGATACTTTGAAAGGTGCTGTTTCAGCGTATACAAGTCAGATAGTAGCTGGCGACCCTACGAGCGTTATTCGTGGCGCTATCGCTGCGGCAATGGTTACAGCTGCTGGTATTGCAAACATTAAAAAGATTTCAGCAACACAATTCAAAGGTGCAACTGCTTCGAACGCTTCAGGCGGTGCTGGTGCAAGTGGTGGCGGTGGAGGTGTTCAACCAGCAACCCCACAAACAAACCTATTTGGACAGTCCAACAATATGAACACGGTGACAAGCACTCAGAGTGTAGAAAGTCAGCAAGTAATTAAAGCGGTTGTTGTTGAAAGCGATATCACAAACAGTCAATCGAGGGTTAAACGAATGGAAGAAAACGCAACACTATGACAAGCTATTACGCACTATTAAATAAACTCGAAACATTCTTTAACAATCACCTTCAAGTTAAAAAATTTGGCGGTGAATTTAGAGAACAAATGCCGAACTTCTCAACGATGGATGAGCGTTATCCTTTGGTTTACGTTGTTCCTACGTCTGAGATAAGTGGAATGAATACCAACGTTTTCACTTTAGACGTTTATTGTGTAGATATTATTCAGAAAGACCGTGCCAATATAAACACGATTCTAAGCGATACACAACTTATATTAAACGACCTTTATTTATATTACACAGACGGGACAGATTTAAGCGTTACAGTTTTAACAGACCCGACAATGACCCCACTTAACAACTTTGATTTAGATTATGTTGCAGGGTGGGTTGGTACATTTACTTTTGAGGTTGACCAGTATTCAGTTTGTGCGATTCCTTTAGAGCCAATTACACCAGTTGTTAACGAATGTTTACCCGCAAGTTATTTAGTTGAATACGAAAACGGAACAGACATCCAAGAAGGTGAAATTCCAAGCGGTCAAAGTTTAACAATTCAAGTTCCAAACCCTATTGAATGTATAGACGCAACTTATGAAATTCTTGACTCATTAAACAATACACTTTACTCGGGGACGATTCCAAGCGGTGGTAATTTAAGTCAAGGTATTAAAGATTCTTTTGTTAGTAATTCAAACGATACTTACGCTGTAAATGTTTTAGCTGAAGGCACTTTAGAACTTCCCGACGTTACATTTAGTATAAATAATACTTTAGGTACTCAAGTTTTGAGTTCACAAGTTCCAAGCGTTACAAACCAAACATTAATTGCACCTGACGGAATAGTTCATTTAAAGAAAGAAAACGACGGAACAATTACAAACGTCACAACTCCAAGCGGTGCTACAACTCTTTACACGGTAGCAAATAACGACATTACAGTTAACCAAGCTTTTCCTTTTGAGATTCACGCAACAGACCCGCTTGACATTAGAATTCACGACCAAAACGGAAGCAACTTAAACCCAACTTCGGTAACTTATAACGGTAATTCAAACCACGTTACCGCAGTTATAAATACTTCGTCTTTCGCTCCCGTTGGTGCAACCTTAATGAAGACGGGACAGACAACGAGTTTTCGCACCGGCGACGACGGAGACCTTGAGGCTGGACGTGCAACATCGTTCACGGTACTTGCTTCAAATAATCCATTTGGAAACACGAATAGATTTACCGATGAGTTAGGGGGTCAAACGTACACTAATAATATTATAATTGACTGGTCTACTTACAACGGCTCTAATGTACTTGGAATTTCAAGAATAGCAATTCCAACGGGTAACACTTGGAATCAAGCAATAGATAATTCTTTGTCTTATTCAATAGGTTCTTTTACAACTGGGTGGAGATTACCAAACATAAAAGAGATTTTTAACTTAATGAATTTTGCAAACGACCAAAACAACTTATTAAATTATTCTCCTTTAAATTTGTCGTTTTCGGGTAGGGTTTACTGGAGTTCAACAACTGTTTTAAACGCAACTTCTCAAGCATATATATTAAATAATATCGGTTTAATGGGTATAACTGGTAAAACAACTTCAGTCGCATATACATATTTCAGAGTAAGAACCTTTACAGTAAACGGAACAACTTTAACTTAATTAATTATGACTTATAAATTTTCACAATTCAATGTTGAAATAACTAACCCTACTATTATAGTGGTTAATGTAAACGATTTTATAAACGACAAAACTTGCTCCGTTGAAATAAGACTTGTAACTGAAAACGCTATATTTGGAGTGACGTTAGACGGGTTTACTTACAATATAACTTGGGATGACGACGAGATAAAAGCGTGGGTTAAAATCGAACTTGAAAAATACGAAGTGTAAATGGCTAAGTTTAAAGTAAAATACGCGACAAGAAACCGACTTGCCAAAGCCTTACAACGTGAGGTTAAACAACTTGGTTTAATTGACACGGGAGCGCTTTACGATTCGATTCGAGTTAGTGCAATGACAGGAGACAAACTAAACGAATTAAATGTAACCGTTAATGCCTTGTATTATTACTTATTTCAAGACAAAGGAGCTGACCTTTGGAACGGTGGATTTATTACACCTCAAGACATAACACAACAATGGGTTAATAGTGCAAGTGTTCAACAAATATTTGGCGAAATTTTAGGCGAGTATATTGCTTGGCAGTTTGAGAATTATCCACTTTTACAAATGGCTACAATCTTAAATAATCCACAAATAAAAATCGGCTTTAATCTATACGGTGACCCTTCAGGAAAATGGAATTTACAGATTCCTCCAGGTTCTTATTAACTAAGTACGTGCTTCATTGAGAGCATATTGAAAACAAACGTCAAAGGTAGGTCGGTAACTTGGTCTACCTTTGTGACATCTTCACCGGCTAAGTTATAAACTAAACTTTCCCAAGCGTATTTACTTCTTTTCTTTTCGTTTTCAACTTCCTTTTTTTCTTCGGGTGTTAAATCTTCGGTGTCCTCTTCGCCTTCAAACTGAGGCGCAAATAAATTCTCGTATTGCTTAGTAAAACTGTCTCGAAATTTAAGGTACTCAGACACTAAACCAAACACCGCAGTAACGGGTATTTCTTTAAACAATTCAGAACGCTCAAATAGATTATAATTATAAGGCTCAAAAACACGGTTGCCCCACTCGTCAAGTTTAGTTTGCCTGTAAAATATTGCTGTAATAATCGGTATATTTCCGATTTTGTCTTTAACCGTGAAATAATCAGCGTCGATAAATTCTCCAAGTGTTATTTTGTCGAATGGTTTAAACGTATATTTATCGATTTGTTCGTTGATTTTAACACGAGGTTCTGACCTTAACCAAATTAAATCCTTTAATACGTTGTTTAGTTCGTCTACTTCAAGGTCATAAAGGTCTTCGGGGTCTTCGTCAAGTAAAATAGAAAGCGTCTCGACTTGCATTTCGAAAACGCTATCAAAATCCTTTTCCTCTAAACTTGCTAACTCCGTGAATTGGTTAACCGTTATTTGATTCCAACTCTTTGGCAACTTCATCATTAATCTGTTTAGCGGTATCTTTCATTTTTTCACCTATAAAAGCAATATAAGGAAGTGTAAATTCAGCGTTTAGTTTTTTAAATAGGTTTGCTTTGTGTTTTATGTGTGCGTCTGCGTAGTGTTCTTGGTCTTTTAAATCCGTTCGTTTAAATAGCACCGCAATAACTTTTGAAATATAACTGTTCGGGTTGTTCTTAATAATCTTTTCAATGTGTTTCATATCGCGAACCGAAATACTTAGTTTCTTATCGTGGCTTTTGTACGTATAGCCGTCAAGTTCAAACGACTTTAAAAACTTTTTAGATGCTTTGTAGGTAATCGAATTAAACTCTTTAACCTTTTCTTTAAACTCAGTGAATTCAAGTTCGTTTACCTCTGTTTCGTCTGCACCCAAAAACACGAATATATTTACCCACCTTTCAAAAGCGTCTAATTCTTGACTGGTTATTTCTGAAACCTTTTCAAACTGCTCAATTGTCAGTTCATTAATTACGTTAGGTACTTCTTTCGTTCCGATTTTTAACATAGCTTTTTTTTAACAAATATAAAAAAAATAACACTTATAAAATAACACCTATTATTAAGTAATGAAAGAGGATTTACCACTTTATAAAATAACTATCGACGAAGAGTACAGCGAAGGCGAAGAACTCGGTATCGATATGATTGCGTTTACGTCAAAACCAGCCGTTATGGTCAAAGGTATGGCGTTTAAGGCTGTTGAAAATTTCTTTTTTAAAGACGAACCTAAAATGCGAATTGTAGCACCCGCTATGATTCCAATGAATATATATAGGAACGACGAAGGCGAAGAGTATTTTGTTCAATTTACCGAGCAAGAAATCGAGAATATTTACTCTAAGTTTATGCAAGACCTAAACAATCAAAATTTGTTTAATCTTGAACATACAGAAAAGAAAGTTCCAGCGTACATTTTAGAAGCTTGGATTGTTGACAATCCGAAAGAAGACAAGTCTTATTCAACATACGGAATAGAGGTGCCAAAAGGAACCTTGATGTTAACCGCTCAAATTACAGACAAAGAATATTACCAAGAGTTGGTAAATAAAGACCAAGTAGGCTTCAGTATTGAGGGTTTCTTAGGTCTTAAATTAAGTAATAATATAAATAAATTTTCTATGAAGTTACCTGATGGAGAACACTTAATTGAGGGTAAAATCTACGTTGTAAAAGACGGAGAAGTTATCGAGATTAAGGAAGAAGTTCCAGCGGAAATGGAAGCAGAAATGGCTGAGGAAGTCGTAGAAGCTGAAGTTGAAGCCGAAGAGGTTGCGGCAGCGGAAGTTGAAGAAAAAGTTGAGGAAGAAATTGCAATGGCAGTTGACCCTCAAACGGATTCTGAAGCGGTTCTTGCTATCGTACAACCAGTTTTAGATGCAATGGCTACCGAGTTAATGAAAGCCATCGCTGAAGTAAAAGCATTGATTCCCGTTGTTGAAGAAACGGAAACAGAAGAAGTTGAATTGTCGGAGCAAAAATTTTCCGCAATTGACAAAATGAAAAAATACAGACAATTATTTAAAGAAAACTAAAATGAACAGAAAACTAAAATTCGATTTGGACATCGAAACAAACGCACTTTTGTGTGCTAACCCTGACGAGTTTTACTCTCGTGCTTATTTAACAGAAGACATCGTTGATAACTACCGCACTTTGCCTGGAATTAAATCAGAAACTAAATTGGCTAACGTAACTTTCGGAAATATTCTTGCGCCTTCAACTTGCTCATTTTCAGCACCTAACGATTCTTTGGACGCTATCGATATAACGGTATGTGCGCTCTCAGGTCTCAGTCAAATTTGTCAATTTGATTTAGAGCAGTCGTTCGTATCTTTGCAAATGGCTCAAGGTTCTAACGGTGACTTTACGGTAGCTTCTTTTATGAATTACTATTGGAACGAAATGTCTTTGAAGATTCAAGAAGATTTAGAACTTATTCGTTGGCAAGGTGACACAGGAAGCGAAGACGCTGTTCTTTCTTTGTGTGATGGTTACTTGAAGAAACTTTGCAATGATGGTGATGTTGTAGGACGTTATAACGGCACAATCAATGCATCAAATGTTATCGATGAAATGGCTGCAACTTACAATGCTGCTCCAGCTGCGGTTATCCGTAGAAAATCAGACTTAAGATTCTACGTTTCTGCTGACGTTGCTGCTGCTTACGAACTTGCTGCTGCTTCAGGAAATACTCAAACTTATGTAACGCTTCCTTTAGGATTGACTTTCTTAGGGATAAAAGTTGTTGTTGCTGAAGGAATGCCAACTTCAACAATGGTGTTGACACTTAAGAATAACCTTATCTACGCATTTGACGGAGAAGGAGATTCTAAAGCGTTGAAAGCGGTTAACTTGACTGACACAGTTGCAGAGCCTTACTTGAGAACTCGCGCAAATATGAAGGTTGGTTTCCATTATACAAATGCAGCTGAGATAGTAGTTTATTCAGTTTGTTTTGACTAATTAATTTAATTAATAATCTTAAGGGGGTTCGGGTTCGCCCTTACCCCTTTTTTAATACTTATAGATATGTCCTGCACGACAATAGAAGCAATAATCAAAGGATGCGACAACAATATAGGAAGCATTACAAAAATTTATATTAACGACCAAGACAATGTAACTGTTGACCCTTCAACAGACATCGACTTGGCGACTTGGACAATTACAGCAATGACTGTAACTGCTGACTTCGAAGAGTTCGAGTTCAGAAGAAACACTTCAAACTACACTGAAGAGGCTGCAATTGATTTAATTAACGGGTCTTCGTTCGTTACTCAGACAATTAACTTAATGTTCCACAGAAGAGAAGGCGCGAAGTCAAGAGCAATCAAAATCCTTGGCGAAGGTCAAAGAGACCTTGCGGTTATCGTTCTTGATGGAAACGGAAAGTATTGGTACTTTGAGAAAGTTCAAGTAACTGCTTACGGCGAAGGCTCAGGAACGGCGAAAGCTGACGGTTCTAAATACAGTTTGGTACTTACATCTGAAGCGGAAAATCTCGCCTATGAAGTAGACCCTGACGTAATTCCTACGGTAATATAAAACACGCAAACAACTTAAGACCCTCGATTTATGTCGGGGGTTTTTTGTTTTATAACAAACACGTATTAATACCTATTATTTAATAAGATGATTTATTTAGAGAAAGGCGAAATAAATACTTTTGTGTTAACATTAAGTGAGAATGCAACCATAACTACTCCCGTTTGGCTGTTCGTCTTTGAGAACGAATTTAACACGGAGTCACAACCGATTTACTGGGTTGGCGTTGACACGTCACCTTACACTTATAGATACAATTTATTCACTTTAGAGGAAGGCGTTGACTTGACTTTAATAATAGGACAATATACATACAAGGTTTACGAAAGTCCTGACCCAATTATAGTTGACCCAAACACGAGTGAAATAGGTTTGAATTTAGTTGAAGAGGGTCGAATGGTGGTTAATGGTAACGCACCAAGTTCAATTTATGATTAATTTATGAAAATATTCGGAATAGAAATAGGAGGTAAAAAAGACAGCGTTGAAGTTGTTCAAGGTAATAATTACCAAGCATTCAGTACGCCGTTTTTAAGAGTAGGCGAAGGTAACCTTTCACTACCTTACGTGAACTCGCGACAAGTTGTTAACGGTAGAATAAGATTCGGTAGTGACGACCTTTACCCACAGTTGCTCAATCAAATGTATTACACGTCACCGTTACACGGTGCAATAGTAGATTATAAAACAAACGCTGCGGTTGGCGGTGGGTTTGAATTAACAGTAGACTCTCAAGCAACAGCAACGGAAAAAGTAGACGTTTACACCTTCGACAAGCGCACTAACTTGAAACAACTTGTTCCTATACTAACGAAAGACGTAATTATTCATAATAGAGCGTATTTTTACCTTTGTTTCAACCAGTCAGGCGACCTAATTAAAATCAAACACGTAGGTGCTGAAAAGATTCGTAAAGACAAATACGGAGAAACATACTTTATTTGCGAAGATTGGAGTTCACAAATTGACATTAAAGAAATAAAGCCTTACCGATGGAACATTAAACAACGTGAATGCTTGTATGTTTACGAAAATAAGTCAGTAGGACAAGACGTTTACCCACTTCCGCAGTATTCGAGCGCTATGAATTGGGCGTTTTTAGACGGTGAAATGTCTTATTTGCAAAAGAGTAATATAATAAACTCTATTTTCCCATCGTTTGCAATGATGTTTCCAAAGAAACCGCAGTCAGAAGAGGAAAAAATTGCAATAAAAAATACGATTGACAAGGCAAAAGGCGCACAAAACGGAGGTAAAGCGATAGCTTTTTTTGCTAATAACGCTGAAAGCTTACCTAAAATCGAAAGCATACCAACAAATTCAAACGACAATCTATTTCAAAACACTACCGAGTCGATAGATTCAAAGATTTGTCAAGCGCATATTATTGACCCTATATTAATGGGTATTCGAGTAAGTGGAAAACTTGGGTCAGGAAGCGACATAAAACAGGCTTACATTATATTTGAAAAAAACACGATTATTCCACTTAGAAACATTATTGAAGACATCGTAAATGACTTGTTGAAAATCGCAGATGTTAAAGCTGACTTTACTATAAACAACTTCCAAATAGTAAACGAAACTATTGTAGAACTTGACGAGGACACTAACGCAGTTAGCGACGCTCTTAATACTATGTCTCCATTACTTGCTACGAAAGTACTTGAGTCAATGACAATAAACGAAATTAGGGCAATGGCTTCTTTGCCACCAGTTCAAGGTGGAGACGTGACACGAGACCAACAAGCGCAACAAGCAACGCAAACACCGATATTATGATTTACTTTATAACTGAAAACTACCTTAAGACGCAAACACCGATAACGGCAAATGTGGATGTTAATGACGTGACCCCGTATATTAAGACTCAAAGCGATATGAGGGTGCAACCAATTCTTGGAACGTACTTTTACAATTATATGTTGACGGGTTACAATGCGCAAAACTTAACCAACGACGAAGAAACACTTGTTACTTACATTCAGCCAGTTGTAGCTTGGCGAAGTGCTGAAGATGCTGTTTTCGGCTTGTCCTATCAACTTAAAAACAAAGGAATCCAACAACAGTTCGGTGACTACTCAAACGCGGTGACACAAAACGAAGTTGCTTTTTCAATGGAACATTACGGGCAAAAGGCAAGTTTCTATGAGGCAAGGTTATTTAGATATTTAAAGGAAAATAAAGACTTGTTTCCTGAATTTATTTCAGACTTAAACAAAGACTCTGATATTAAGCCAAGCAAAAAAGAGGACACAGGTTACACGACTCAAATTTTAATACTTTGAAAACTTACATAATAACTTTATTCAATTCGTTACTCGTCTTTTTAAGCCCTATTAAGTTCATCGTTTTACTTGTTGCTTTGTCCACGATTATAGACACTTTTTTCGGAGTTTGGAAAGCGCACAAAGTAGGCGAGAGCATTCAATCTAAAAAACTGCGTCACGGGTTTGTACCTAAAATTATAACTTACTGTTGTGCGGTTATTATAACTTACTGCACGGATTATTATATTTTAAACGACCTTACACAAACGGTTGTCGCAGTTGACCACCTCAGCACTAAATTACTTGCGCTCGTTCTTATTTCAATCGAGGTCAAGTCAATGGACGAAAGTTTTACCAAGGTTAAAGGGTATT
>Ga0222712_10007954_pt1 | contig 10132 bp, 11 predicted proteins | sample C33_657DmetaG_FD_165043 | JGI IMG/M metagenome (GOLD analysis project Ga0222712, IMG submission 165043) | Estuarine water microbial communities from San Francisco Bay, California, United States - C33_657D | ecosystem: Environmental > Aquatic > Marine > Unclassified | place: USA: California...
TCAGGAAGGGGGGGAAACATGGGGACATGAGGGAACATGACAGACTTTCTTCATTTTTTATACAGATCGTATCCGGTCTTATGGAAAAATATGCCTACCAGTAGAGATGCCCAAACGGCCAAGGAATGGAAACTTTACAACTCCAGGCATACCTGAGACAGACAATGCGAATGCTCAAGCTACGATTCGAGAAACGGCACGACGTATACAGAATAAAAAAAACAGAAGGACGGCGAGACGGGCAAGACAAGCAGTACAAATGGAAGTAGTTCCTGCAGTTGAAGCTGAACCAATGGAATTAGTTCCAGCAGTTGAACCTCTTGCAATGGAAGTGCAGCCATCAGCGACCCCTAGAATCGATGCCCTACTATCCATTCCCCTCTTTGACTTTATTGCTTGCCACGGAGAATATGAAGCAAAGGATGGAACCATACCCCACTTTGTTACTCCTCCTAATATATGGTTCGTTGAAACTGCCCTTATCAATGAATTTACCTACTTCCGTGCAGATTTTTATATTCGTTGCCTATTACTGTTCCCCAGCGAATTAGTCTATTTATATACATTTAATACTAACCAAAGTAGTACGTATCCCTACGATATCGCTATAAAAGGTCCTAGGAGTAAACGAACAGAAGCAGAAGAAAGACAAATCGATGCGAAACTGGGTACACAAACACGAGCCGAAAAAGGAAAGATGTTACAGGAGTATATTTTAAGAGGAGAGTTCGAGAAAGTCATCCAGGAGATCTGTGGAACCGATCCTGTCCAACCCCTACTCCATCGAGAACTTTCATACTTAGACCAACTTATACAAAATATAACGGTATACAAACCTGGATCAAAAGTCTATTCAAGGAATCTCACTCCATATGAGTCATCCACTCGTTCACCTATAGATGAGGATGCACATGTCTTACGGAATGAGACAGGCGATTTAGATATCTTACAAAATCCTGATGCACCACCCTATGTTAAACAGCTCTTGGCAGAGGAAGTTCCCTATTCAAGCATGGTGGGAGAAATTAGTGCACGATCCGCTGAACCTAGACTGGTCATTGTATTATCCTGTGCTGGTCTAGATTCTGAGGAACAACGGGGTGAACTAAACGATCAGATTTATGCTATTGAACAAGAACAACATGGGGAACGCTTAGGACTCATGGAAGAACGAAATAATTCAGGTATTCCTCAGATCGAAGGGAAACATGCTGAGGAATATGATGTGAATTGGATCTTTTTTAAGGAAACGGGCATTGTTAAAGGGGTTGAGGAGAGTATCTATCAACCTCCCTACGATTTTGAGGTTGAACGAGTCGGTAAAGTTAGTGCATATATGACCAGATTTAATAATAGAGCAAGTGTGGACTCCCTCACGAATAACGTCGATCCCAACTATAAGGGTCGAACGAAACAGCTGTTTGAAGATCCAGAAGCACGGTATCCACTATCGAGACTGTTCTATGATCAGGCTGTACCATTGATCTATATCGAAGGAGCAGAGCCTCGTCTAGTCTTTGGTACTGACTATAGAGTCCCCTTTGGTCCTGAGTACCCGAAGCAATTTACCTGTATTGGAAACACCTATACAATAAAGAATTGTATTACCGCAATAACAAATAGCTATGACTGGGATACTATGTATTATATTGATCCTGTGAATCGAAAAGATTTAGTTAAACTATCGAGTACTCTTGCAAAGTCGGGTATTGACACATACGAAAAATACGTTGACTGCAATGAAGGGAGAGGAGAAGGTGCGGGAGACGAGACGACACGATCGCAGATGTTTTTATATTATTTAAATATCTATACGGAACGAATGATGAGAGATAAACCAGTCGAACTCTTTGCCGACTTTAAAGCGAGAGTCGAAGCTCCCCTTCCTGAAGTGTTTAGTTTCATGGGGATTATAAGTTTACTACTGAGTATGATATACAATTATGAGGGAGAAGAGCATTTTGCTAGAGAATTTAGCGAAGATCGTAAAGAGATGTATAGAGATCTACTGACCTATATAAACGGAACAGTACTCCTGGCGATTCAAGGATCTTCCGTCTCAGTGGGAGGAGGAAGTGCGCCTGAACCAACGTTTATTCAAAAACTAGTACAAGAAAAAGACATCAATGTAATGTTCCCTCGTCAAGGGGAATATTACGAACCGGCGAAACTAAAGGCTCAATTGAAGACTATGAACGTTTTTCTTTCTCTATATTTGCTGATAACAATAGCGAATAACGAGTATATGGATCACGATGAATCATTCATTGCTGAATCAGAAGAAATACTTCGCGAGTTAGAACGTCTGCAGGCGAAGCATCGGGCGACTGATGGAGGAAAGAGAAAAACTAGACGCAAACGCCGAACACAGAAAAAAAGGGTTTGGTTTAAGGAATAGGGGGTCTTTTGCTTTTGCTCGTTTATCTGGATCGCCAGAGGGTCTGGATCTTCTTGGTGACTAGATTGGCCAGTTTTCCTGCAGATGCTTCTTCTCCTTTAGCCAGAGTCACGGTGACACCACTATAGGTTGAACTCATCAAGGAGTTCCATGTTCCATCTGTCATGAGGTGTACCTTGATCAGAGTCTCATAGGACATTGCAGGTATAGTGAGGTTGTTAGAGGGAAGACTATCCCAGTCGCTTTCCGTCACGGACTGACCTCCATTCCCTATAACAAAGAGATCAAGGTCTGCAGAGCGTGTAAAGGCAACCTGGCAATCTGTGGGGTGCATAGATAGCCAGGTGGCCATCTTGATTCCACGGCCTCCTTTTGAGCGGAGAAATGCATTCAGCTCAGCGTAGGTGAAATAGGTGGAATCATCCTCGCTCTCATAGCTCAGCGTATCATCATCTGACTCGTATTCTGCCTCTGCCTCTGTAGGCAGATCTTCCAACTTTCCCATCATCTTGCGGCAACAAGGACACGAACTTTCATCGCATTGGATGAACCAGGATGCAATACAGAAGAGATGGAACTCATGGGTACACGATAGAACTGTGCGGCCAGTGTCAGGACTGATATCATCGTAACAGATGGGGCAGATAGGGGGGGAGTTCATGGGGGGACAGCTCGTCTCGTCGGACAGAGAGTTCATTTTTTATATAAATCTACTTTATCGAGTCATATGAAAAATGGGTTGGGTTTAGTGGTATAGGGGGTATAGGGGTTTGTGTTATAGGGTTTGTTTAGGGAAGAAGGGTGAAGGCAAGCTCCTCGTACTCAGGTGCCTCTTCTACAGAAATCACATCACGCGCCCAAGAACCGATGATAGGGTTCGTATCGTCGGCACGATAGTCTCCTCCTCCACGGCCGTTCCCCTCCACCGTAAGAAGAGGAAGGGGGTGGAGCGCCCATCCGTCTTGATTAGGAACCTTCTCCTTGTCGACAAAGAGCTTCTTGGTATGGTTCACCAGGTAACGGAACTTTGGATCAACGGGTTGGCTTGGATGAATCCTCTGGTACTCTGTGCACTGATTGTACAGATTCTCGCCTGATGGCTCTTCATCTGCATAATCACCAGCCCACACCACGCGAGACTTGTGATGAGGACTCAGTGGAGTGAGGCAACTCTCGACTGTGAGGACAAAGTTATTCTTCGAATACGAATGTTCAGTGAGCTTCGCACCGTTACGATAGTCGTGGGGATTCATCCACACCACGATCTTCCCTCTGCATTCAAGATAATTGCGTTATAGTACTGACCCATGGAGACTTTTTCTTCCTGGGTGAGATGCTTCACTTTTTATCGATCCGCTTAGCTTACGAGTAGAGCTGAGCCCAGGAACGACGACTCTCTTCCTGTAAGACCTTAGTCGACTCATACGATTCCTCCATCTTCGTTTGTAGCGAGATGATATCTTCGAGAAGACGATTGTCCTTGGTTAAGGTATCGAGACGAGCACTCAACTTCATGAGCTCAGCCGTTTCCTTCGCTAGCTTACTATTCTTCTCATCAAGCAGGACATCCTTGGCTCCCTGCACGCGATAGGCGCCTGAGCGATTCGTAATGGCTGCCTTCCCCTCCTTTACCTTGGCAGTCTGGGCAGAGATCTCTTCCATCAAGGCATCCTTTCGACTAGAATACTTTGCATAGGAAGTAAGAATCCAGGGAGCCAGAGGAGGGACTTCGGTTAAAGGATAGCAGGCATACTCCTTCCTAAACTTGGGGCGGGCAACAGGGGGTGTCCAAGGGCGCATAAGGGACACAAAAAAGAGGTCGAGTGAACCTTCATTTTTTGCTTTAGGGGGTTGGTCTGTTTATTCAGCTCTTAATAATGATGCTGATGATCTCGTACAAGGAGCGGGTGTTAAAGGAGATCGTCTGCAAGGGGTTTCTTGTCAAGGGTTCTGGGTAGCAGTTAGAGGAGATCTCAGCGATGATCTCTGACATCTTTTCTGGGTGAATATACTTCTGCTTGCGATACACAGGGCTGAGAGGCGCGGAATAAGGGGTGAACAGTTTGGGGGTATTCATTTGAGAGGGGGGACGGCCTATGGTCAGGAGAAAGAGTTCATTTTTTATGTGGGGTGCAGCTCTTACTCTCTCATTCTAGAATACCTCCTGAGGGGAAGGGGATCCATACCTGATCCGAAGAAGATTCTCATTGCCTGTTTAGGAGTGATGGCCAGCAAATCCTCGAGGGAAGCCTGGCGCCCTTCGATGCGAGGGAGACGGGTTGTCAGGAACTGAAGAGCCTCGTCGTGGGTAAGACGGCCTCGTACCAGCTCAGGTGGCCAGGAGCGAAGGAGGATATGTTTGGCAAAGACTTTGGCGCGGGGGGAAGGCCAGTTACGATGGTTGATATACTTGCTGCGAGGGCGCTTAGGCTGGGGCTCTTCGTCAATCTGATGCTCTTCCTGAGCCAGAGGCTGGGGCTCAGCCTGAGCCAGAGGCTGATTCTCTTCCTCTGACTCAGCATCCATCTTCATCTCAGCAAACTCCTTAGACAGAGCCTCAGAGTCAGAGTCAGACTCAGACTCAGCCTCAGAGGGGTGCTCCTCCTGATAGGCCTTGAGTGCCTCTACCTCTGCAGCGTACTTGGATTGAAAGGCAGCGAAGGTAGACCTGTACTCAGCCCAGGTCTCAGGGTACTCTCTCTGGAACTGCTTTCTGGCATCACCAACATGAGATCCATACATGGTGAAGATGGCCTTATTCCAGTTAGAGATGAAGGTCTGGAAGTCCTCAGGAAGAAGGTGGGAGCCGACAGGAAGGAAAGACATAGGGGGACTTAGGAGAGTGGCAGGAGGAACTTCATTTTTTTCAAAAAAAAGTGTTTATGTGTTTTTTTAGGTTTGGGGATATGTATGGGTTTTTGTATGGGTGTTAGAGGTAGTGTTTAGGGGTGGTTAGGCTGGTGTTAGGGGGAAGCTGCTGCTGCCGCTGCGGCCTTCTTCTCAGCAGCCTTCTTCTCACGCCCAGCCTTCATCTTAGCCTTCTGCTCCTCAGAAATCACCCTCTTGGGCTTCTCGGGCTTGGCCTCTGGCTCTGCCTGGGACTCACCCTGAGACTCAGTTGACTCCTCGGCAGACTCAGGCTCAGGGTTGTCAGCCTTGAACTGGGCGCAGAACTGCTCATAGGCCGCAGGGTCGCTCAGGCGGATCTCTCCTGCAATCTGCAGGCGATCCTTGGGCAGAGCAGGCGGAGCAAACTTCTCTGGCATTGTCTTCTGAACATGAGCCACGAAGGCAGTCCATGCGCGGTTACCCGTGGATGTCTTCCTAGGCTTCTTGGTCTTCTTGTCCTTCTCCACCAGAGAGGATGCAAGCTCAAGGTTCAACTTGATCTTGTCAGCCAGGCTCAGGGTCGCGACAAGGCTCATGATGTGCTCAACAGTGCTCATTTGAAACAGGGGGGGACTCCTCCTTGGGGGCGGCGGCAGCTTCAATTTTTGCGATGACCTCTCTTTCCTGCACCCCGCTGCATCCATATATCCAACATCCCCTCTTACAGGTAGGGTCAGTGAAGCACTGGGTCATGGAGGCTTTGATTTGATCATACTGCGATTTGATTTCATCTTTGATTAGCCAGCCGTCGATCTCTGTTGCTCCATCCACCAGCTGAACCCCATGGGAAAAAGGGAAACATCCGCAGAACTCTGCGGTCTTACAGGGGCACATCGGATTGAACTCGCAGTTGAAGGTCTTGCGCCACCAATCTGCTCTGTAGGCCTTCACATACTTTTCCCAGACCTCAGGCTCAGGGTAGCTCTTCATCCAATAGGGAGGACGAGACTGATTTAGGTAGATATAGGTATCATTTCCCATGTTGTGCTTGCCTACTGCAGCGACATGCTCCCACCACTTTTGATGTTGATCACTGATTCGAATCAGCTGCTCCCGTATGTTACGGACTGCCTGGGAGAACTTCCGCTGCTTACGATCATTATCCAGGACGATATCCATATAGGTGATTTTATGGATCTCGTGGAGAGACAGGGGCTTATTGTGAGACAGGGGTTCGGGGAGAGACAGGGGTCTGGGTTTGAGTTTGGGGAGAGACATGGGGACTTGGTTTAGGTTTAGATACCCTGTCAATTTTAGACCGTCACATCTCCCTCTAACTGAGGAGCCAGGGCGCCAGGATCCGTGATCTCCACAAACTGGGGGCTCAACTTGAGAGGTGGAGGTGGCGCAGGCACCAGCTGCCATCCACGGAACATCAGACCATGGAAGAGCTGGCCACATCGGCAGAACATCAGACCGTGGAAGTCCTTTCCAGAGGTAGTCATTCCAAAGGAACAGTCTTTTGCACACAGGGGGTTGTACTCTGAGTCCCATGACCTACGCCAATAGGTTTTCCTGTAGCTCTTTACCCAGGACTCCCACTCCTTGGTGTAGTACACTGGCCGGCATCCCTCAGCATCCTTCGGCCTGTAGAGGTAGGCGTAGGTTCCATCAGGCATACGCCCCTGGCCGGCATACAGAATATGCCGATTCCACTGCATATGCTGGGCACAGATGTAGTGAAGGGTCTCTCGACTCTCCCACTCCTCAGGAGTACAGGCATCCTGCTTCAGCTGGTAGAGCTCGTGGAGGGTCTTAGGCATAGATGTCATGGGGGACTCACCTACTGCATCGAGAAAAAAATAACTTTTATGAGGTCTAATGAGCTCTCTTACGGGCGACGCAGCATTAAGAGCTGCTTAACCTCATCGTCTGAATATTCTTGTACATCAGGCTCTTCTTGCGCAGCAGGCTCTTCTTGCACAGCAGCAGGCACCAGCCTTCTATCCACCAGCGTCATGCCATGGAAGAGCTCCCCACAGTCACAGTGAGGCAGACGGAACTCGCAGTCCCTCACACAAATCGGCTCATACTCAGTATAGCATTGTTGCTTCCAGAAGTCTGATCTGTAAGCTATCACCCAGTCCTTCCAGGCCTGGGTTTGATAGGCAGGTTTGGCATCCTCTATTGCACAACTGGTCGGATAATAGAGGTGGGCGTACGTTCCATCAGGCATCTTATGTGATCCAGAGTACCACATGTGCTTCTGCCACCGCATATGCCAATCCACGTGCAGGTGGAGAGTGTTCCTGTCATCCCACTCTTGCCGAGTACACTTTCTCTGCTGGAGATCGCTCCACTTCAGATTGAAGACCTCATGGAGAGTCTTGACCTTACGCACAATCCCGCAGCGCCCGAGACACTTATGCCGGCTGCACTTCATACAGCAGATACAGCAGCAGCCTCTCATACAGGGATCCTTCGGGACAGCGGGGGGCAAGAGCTTCGTCGCCCATGCCTTCTCCAGGCGCTTCACCTCAGAAGAGGGCACCACTGAACTAGAGTGAAGAGATGGAGACTGATCTGTACGAGCAGATGGCTGGTTGACTACTTGACCGAAATCTAGCATACACAGCGAGCCGTCTGACTGGAGATAGACCTCTACATCCCGCATCTCATACCCTTCTTTCTGTAAGAGGGAGAGTGCCTCGGCTAGGATATCGATATGCTGATCAGTCACCTCTGTCTCCCAGAGAGGCCGAGAGACATCCACCTCTTGCATGACCAGGGTCGATGTATAGGCCAATAGGGGCACCTTCAGATCACTATTCTGTAAGAGGGAGAGCATGTCGCGATGCATTTCCCTCTCGTGCGTCTTGTGAGCATGGCTGATGCCTCTTCGATATCTCTTCTCCACCCATTTCCCATCGACGGGACCATAGACATTCCCTGTATATGGGACGATCGTGGCAGTTGATCCTTGAATAGGCGATGACATGGGACTTCTTCTCCTGGGGGCGAGCAGGTCAATTTTACACAAAAAAAAGGTTTTTTTATGGGTTTTGTGGTTTCCCGTTTCGGTTATATTGTATTGTGTTTCTGTCTTTGGGGTTATTTATGGGGTTTGGGTTTGGGGTATGGGGCTCTTAGGCCTCCTCTGCGTCAAAGTCAATGTTCCCATCCGCGTGACCAGGCTGGTAGCGGCCGATGAAGGCGCCCAGGGTGCCATCGGACTCAATGCCGAAGAGGTTGTTGGTGGCAGGATCCAGCATGAAGCTGTCGTCATCCACCTCAACCTTCTGCATCTCACCCTCCTCTGCTGCTGCAGCAGAGCCGCCACCGCCCACCATGGGGGCAGGGGCAGGGGTGGGGGCAGCCTTCTTGGCAGGGGTCTTCTTAGACTTGGGCGCCTCAGTGGTAGGAGGCAGGCCAGCCCAGCCGCGGGCAGCGTTCTCCGTCTGAAGAGCAGCAGCCTTCTTCTCAGCGGCCTTCTTCTCACGCCCCGCCTTCATCTTGGCCTTCTGCTCATCAGAGATGACCCTCTTGGGCTTCTCTGCGGCAGCAGCGGCAGCAGGGGCAGCAGTTGCAGCGGCAGCAGCCTCAGGAGCAGGGTTCTGCTCAATCCACTCCTTCACGAAGAGCTCATAGGCAGGGAGATCCTCATCCTTAATGGCCTTGGCAATCTGCATGCGATCCTTGGGTGCTGCAGGAGGAGCGAAGCGCTCAGGCATGGTCTTCTGCACGTGTGCCAGGAAGGCAATCCAGGCCAAGGTGCCTGCGGCGGCAGGCTTACCCTTACGAGAGCTCTTCTCGGGCACATTGGCGAGGGACTTAGCGATCTCCACGTTCAGACGCAGCTTGTCCTCGAAGCTCAGGGCGCTCACCATGCTCATAATCTGCTCAATGGAAGACATATTAGGAGTATTGATGTTGGATGGGGGGGACTGAGCATTAGCCTGGTTTCCCCTTTCAATTTTTATTTTAGGTTGATGAAAGAGGCCTCTTCCGCGCCTATGCGCGCCCTATGGGCGCCTAGGGAAGACCTCTTCTGTAAGAAGAAAGACCTCTTATTTGTCAATCTAATATAAAAATTGAATAGGCAAAAGAGGTCTTCCATCAATCCCCTTTCAACCTATTATAAAAATTGAACCGCAAGACCCGGCGAAAGAGCAGTCCCCTTCCATCAACTATCTAATGTCTTCTTCCAAGCCTATCGCACGCAACAAGGAGAAGACCAAGGGGGGTAAGCCCGCACAGGTGAAGGGGGTGTCAGAGATTGCCCTGGAGGAGAACAAGGCATTCCTGAAGACCCTCTTCACCACTGAGGCAGCCCCCCTTGATGGTCAGCGTATCATAGCCGTGGGCGTCGAGCCCGAGAAGAGCGTAGCGTCAGCTGGTGTGAGCAGCTACAATGGCACCAGGGTCACCAACACCGTGGTGAACTTCGGCACCTCTGTGGACTACCTCGTGGAGACTGAGGGGGGCAGGCTCCTGGTCGTCCCCCAGCGCTTCTTGAGCAGCAGGGGGAACATCCACCAGGATCTGTTCAAGGTGGGCGATGTGGTGCTCAGCCGCCCCGCCAGCTGCACGAAAGAGGTCAACATTGGCCTCTGGTCTGGGCAGAACGCCGTGGGTGTCCGTCACTGGTGGGAGGTGTATGCGTGGATCCCTGCAGACAAGGTCTCCCGCGCAGTGAAGGAGGGGCGCGTCACCGTGGTGGACGTGGCAGGGGAGGCAGCAGCAGTGGCCGCGAAGGCAGCAGAGACAGAGGCAGCCGCTAAGGCAGCACAGGCAGCGAAGGAGGCAGCAGATGCAGCCATGGTGGCAGCTCTGCGCGCCAAGAAGACAGAGGGGGAGGATTACGGGGAATGGTTCAGCTAAACAAAGACAACACAACACAACACA
>Ga0222712_10007956_pt1 | contig 10131 bp, 9 predicted proteins | sample C33_657DmetaG_FD_165043 | JGI IMG/M metagenome (GOLD analysis project Ga0222712, IMG submission 165043) | Estuarine water microbial communities from San Francisco Bay, California, United States - C33_657D | ecosystem: Environmental > Aquatic > Marine > Unclassified | place: USA: California...
TGCGCTTAAGGAAGACATTATTCCGACAGCCGCAGACAAGATTGTTTTTGTAATCGCACCAATCATCAGCGCAACAACAGCGTTTATGGCATTTGCAGTAATTCCAATTACTGGCGAAGTGAATTTGTTTGGTAAGCAGACTGCAATGCAGTTAACTGATTTGCCGGTCGGAGTTCTTTACATTTTGGCGGTTGCATCAGTTGGTGTTTACGGAATTGTTTTAGCTGGATGGTCTTCTGGATCAACATATCCATTGCTAGGTGGTTTACGTTCAAGTGCACAAGTTATTTCATATGAAATTGCTATGGGACTTTCACTCGTTGCCGTCTTTATCTATGCAGGTTCGATGTCAACATCAGAGATCGTCGCCGCGCAATCTTCTTGGTGGTATGCAGTTGTTCTCTTCCCATCATTTGCGATCTATGCGATTTCAATGGTTGGCGAAACTAACCGAGCACCTTTTGACCTTGCAGAAGCCGAAGGTGAATTAGTTGGTGGTTTCCACACTGAATACTCATCACTCAAGTTCGCACTCTTCTTCCTAGCCGAATACATCAATATTGTTGCCGTATCAGCACTTGCAACCACCTTGTTCTTGGGTGGCTACAAAGCGCCGCCGGGGCTTGGCTTTACAGAAGCCTGGCTGGGTGGCTGGTTTACCGCGGTGTGGTTCTTCGCCAAGGTAATTACATTCTTCTTCGTATTTGTATGGCTACGTGGAACTCTTCCACGCCTTCGTTACGACCAATTCATGCAGTTTGGTTGGAAGGTTTTGATTCCAATTTCAATTCTTTGGATCTTGGTTGTTGCAACGTTGCGCGTTCTTTCACTTCAGGGAGCTCCACGTTCAGTAGTAATCGCATTTGCTAGCACCATCGTGGTTCTGATCATGGCGGTCAATATCGGCTTTGAAAACTCAAAGAAGAAAAAGGAAACTGCTGTTGCCGATGGTGACAATAAAGAAGCACCATCCTTTGCTGTTCCTTCATTACCTATGGAGGTTTCAACTATTAATGTCTCAAAGAGCACAGGGGGCGACCGTGGCTGAAAACCTCGAACCGTTAAAGCCAAAGGATCTTGGCATTAACGATGTTGAATTTTATGAAGTAGAACAAACACCTCCGGTGGGCTTCTTTGGTGCCATGAAGGGATTTTGGGTTACCTTCTCAACGATATTCAAGAAGCCTTTGACCGTTGAATATCCAGAAGTTAAAGCGCCAACGGAAGAGCGTTTTCATGGTCGTCACCAACTTAATCGTCACCCTGATGGATTAGAAAAGTGCATTGGTTGCGAACTCTGTGCATGGGCATGTCCAGCAGATGCGATTTATGTTGAAGGTGAGAGCAACACCGAAGAAAATCGTATGTCTCCGGGTGAGCGTTACGGCAAGGTGTATCAAATTAACTACCTACGCTGCGTTTTCTGCGGATTGTGTATTGAGGCTTGCCCAACTCGTGCATTAACAATGACAAATGAGTACGAACTTGCCGATGATTCTCGTGCAAAGTTGATCTTTGAAAAGCAGGATCTTTTGGCTCCATTGCGCCAGGGAATGCTTATGCCGCCACATCCAATGTATCCAGATATGACAGATACCAACTATTACAACGGTGATGTGAAAGGTGCCCATCCATCACAGGCTAAAAACCCGGGGGATATTCAGTCATGATGCAGTTAGCACTAGAGGTTGGCCAAACAGCTAAACCTGAAGCGGTTATGTTTTGGATCCTTGGACCAATGGCTGTTGTTGCAGCACTTGGAATGTTGCTCGTTAAGAAAGCGGTTCATTCTGCAATCTTGATGGCGTTTGTGATGGTTGTATTGGCAATCTTTTATATCGCACAAGATGCAGTCTTCCTTGGAATTGTCCAGGTAGTTGTTTACACCGGAGCGGTAATGATGCTCTTCTTGTTTATTTTAATGTTGGTTGGTGTTGATACATCCGATTCATTAACAGAAACTATTGCAGGACTTCGCCCAATCGCTATTACAGCTGCGGTTGGCTTCGGTGGATTAATGGTCGCACTATTAGGACGAGCTACTTTAGGTCGCCAAGCTGTTGGATTGGCTCAAGCAAATACTGACGGTAACGTTGAAGGAATTGCATATGCACTGTTCTCAACATATGTATTCCCATTTGAAGTTGTTTCTGCATTGTTGATCACTGCAGCTATGGGTGCGATGGTCCTTGCACATAGTCAACGCACCACCGCTCGTCCAACTCAGCGTCAACTTTCAATCGACCGTTTCCGAGGTAAATCATTGGGCAGCGCAGCGGGACTTCCTGGTCCTGGTGTTTATGCTCGCCACAATGCAGTTGATGTTCCAGCTCTTCTTCCAGATGGAACTCCTGCACCAACATCAGTCAACGCAAGCCTTCAAGCTCGCGGAGATATGTTGGATTACAAGAGCTTTGATCTTGCTGAAGTGAATACGCAGATTGAGGAGGAAAAATAATGGACGCCTCCAATTACCTGTACATCTCAGCGCTCCTCTTTACTATCGGAGCAGTTGGCGTAGTTGTTCGTCGCAACGCAATTGTTGTTTTCATGTGTATCGAGCTTATGCTCAACGCTGCAAACCTTTCATTTGTAACTTTCTCACGCATCAACGGCAACCTAGATGGTCAAGTAATGGCTTTCTTCACGATGGTTGTTGCTGCCTGCGAAGTAGTAGTAGGCCTGGCAATTATTGTGACGATTTATCGATCACGCCGATCAGCATCTGTCGATGATGCTAGTTTGTTGAAGCGATAACAATGACTACTTCAACTTCATTGGTTTATCTGATTGCACTGCCGTTAGCTGGTGCAGCAATTCTTCTGTTGGGTGGGCGCAGCACTGACAAGTGGGGACATTTGTTGGGAACTGCGATGTCAGCTTCGGCATTTGGTGTCGGTCTGTATCAATTGATGTTGATGCTTGATCGTCCAACAGAACAGCGCCCTATTTCACAAAAGCTTTTTGAGTGGATCAATGTAGGAGATTTCAAGGTTGATGCAGGTTTATTGCTTGATCAGCTTTCTATCTGTTTTGTTCTTCTGATTACTGGTGTCGGAACTTTGATCCATATTTATTCGATCTCGTACATGTCTGAGGACAAAGATCGTCGACGTTTCTTTGCTTACCTCAACCTCTTTATCGCAGCGATGTTGGTTTTGGTACTTGGCGACAGCTACCTGAGCCTTTACGTTGGTTGGGAAGGCGTTGGTCTTGCCTCTTACCTACTTATTGGTTTCTGGAATCAAAAGCCTGCCTATGCAACAGCTTCTAAAAAAGCTTTTGTGATGAACCGCGTTGGTGACATGGGATTGTCCTTTGCGATCATGATCGCTTTTGCAACTATGGGAACAGTTTCATTTGCCGGAGTACAAGAGCAGGTAAACAACACATCTGAAGCAGCACTGACCGGTATGGGAATCATGCTTCTGGTCGCTGCAGCTGGAAAGTCTGCCCAGTTCCCGCTGCAGGCCTGGCTGGGCGATGCGATGGCTGGACCAACCCCAGTTTCAGCACTTATTCACGCTGCAACAATGGTTACCGCAGGCGTTTACTTAATTACTCGTTCAAACTTTGTTTTTGATGCAGCACCAACTGCGCAGCTATTGGTTGTGATTGTTGGAGCAATTACTTTGATGTTCGGTGCACTAATTGGTACTGCCAAAGATGACATCAAGAAAGCCCTTGCCGCGTCAACGATGTCACAGATTGGTTATATGACCCTGGCTGCCGGATTAGGTCCAGTTGGTTACGCATTCGCAATCATGCACTTGCTAACTCACGGTTTCTTTAAGGCAGGAATGTTTTTGGGTGCAGGTTCTGTAATGCATGGAATGAATGATGAAGTAAACATGCGCAAGTACGGTGCACTTCGCAAGTTCATGCCAATCACCTTTGTAACCTTTGGTCTTGGTTATCTTGCAATTTTAGGTGTTCCACCATTTGCTGGTTTCTATTCAAAGGACATGATCATTGAAACTGCATTTGATGCAGGCGGTGCAAAGGGAATCATTCTTGGCATAACAACTTTGATTGGTGCGGCTATTACCGCTTTCTATATGACCCGCGTAATGATCCTTACTTTTACCGGAACAAAGCGTTGGGATGATGATGCACATCCACACGAGTCACCATGGTTGATGTGGTTACCGATGGCAATTCTTGCAATTGGTTCGGTCTCATCTGGTTTCTTGCTTTCACGCGGTGATGCTTTAGAAAACTGGTTACACCCACTGTTTAATCACAGCGAGGAATACCAGAAGCACTTGCTAGAACCAATTGTGGTTTCTGTTCTTGCCTTAACAATGGTCTCAATCGGAGTTGCGATCGCTTACTTTAAGTATGCACGTAATGAAGTTGCATCGACTGCACCAGAAGATGTTTCCGTCTTTACCAAGATTGCTCGTCAAGACCTGATGCAAGATCGATTCAATGAGGCGGTATTCATGCGTCCAGGACAGGGATTAACAGCAACCTTGGTTGCAGCTGATGAAGTGGTTGTTGATGGCGCTGTTCGCGGTATCGGTCAGGTAGCGATGGGTTCAGGATCAGCGCTTAGAGGCCTACAAAATGGCTATGTTCGAAGCTATGCGGCAATGATATTGGTGGGCGCAATTGCACTTATCGCAGCTATTTGGGTGGTGATTTAGTCATGAAATGGTTATCACTATTAATGCTTTTGCCTTTGGCGGGTGCAGCAATCATTTCTGCGCTTCCAAAAAGCAATGAAAAGGCGGCAAAGCAAGCCGCTTTAGGTACAACACTTGTCGTAATGGCTGTAACGATCGCAATGGCGGCTGGCTTCCAGCGTGACAATGTTGAGCTGCAGTTTGTTGAAAAGTACGCCTGGATCCCAAGCTTTGGAATCAACTTCTCATTAGGTGTAGATGCAATTGCACTGGTCTTGATTTTGATGTCAACGATTCTTGCGCCGATAGTTGTTCTTGCCGGTTGGGATGAAGCACATGGCGGTCGTTGGAGCGTAAAGACTTTTTACATCCTTATCCTTGTTCTAGAGACAATGATGATCGGTGTATTCGCCGCGACGGACTTGTTCCTGTTTTACGTAATCTTTGAAGCAATGTTGATTCCGGTGTACTTCCTGATTGGTGGATACGGAACAGGGGAGCGCGCAGCAGCTGCGGTTAAGTTCTTGCTGTACTCATTGTTTGGTGGATTATTGATGTTGGCATCAATCATTGCGCTGTACGTAATGTCAGGTGCACAAGGTGGACATACCTTCGACATCGACAAGCTGGCACAACTTGAAATGAGTTCAACAACTCAGAACTTGTTGTTCCTTGGATTCTTTATTGCCTTTGCGATCAAAGCTCCACTGTGGCCTTTCCATACCTGGTTGCCAGATGCAGCAAAGTCAGCAACTCCAGGTACCTCAGTTCTATTACTTGGCGTTCTGGACAAGGTTGGAACTTTTGGAATGATCCGTTATTGCTTGACCTTGTTCCCAGATGCAAGTACAACATTCACACCTTTGATTATGATTTTGGCCGTTATTTCAATTGTTTACGGTGCTTTCTTAGCAATTGGCGCAAAAGACATAAAGCGTTTGATCGCGTATACATCTATCTCTCACTTTGGTTTCATCACATTGGGTATTTTTGCGATGACAAGCCAAGCTCAAAGCGGCGCGATTTTGTACATGTTTAACCATGGTTTCTCTACTGCAGCGCTATTCGTAGTAGCTGGCTGGATGATTGCCCGTCGCGGATCTTCAACGATTGCAGATTTTGGTGGCTTGCAAAGAGTTACTCCAATCATGGCGTGGAGCTTCTTTATTGCAGGTTTGTCATCACTTGCCTTGCCGGGACTTTCAAGCTTTGTGAGCGAGTTCTTGGTTCTAGTTGGAACATTTACTCGATATCCAGTGCATGCGATTATCGCAACCTTTGGAATTGTTTTAGCTGCGCTATACATTTTGATTCCAGTTCAAAAAGCGTTGCATGGCCCAACAACACCAGGCAATGAAAATCTCAAGGATCTCAACCTTCGTGAAAAACTGGTAATCGCTCCAGTTATTGCAATAATCGTTGTCTTGGGCTTCTACCCATCACCATTGTTGAATGTAATCAATCCTGCGGCTAAACACGTGGTCTCACAAATGGGTTTCACTGATCCTGCACCAACCAATGGGGGCAAGTAATGACATTTACATCACCAGTTCTTTCATACTCATTGCTTTCACCTATTTTGATCCTGCTCGGTGGCGCACTCATTGGTGTTCTTGTTGAAGCTTTTGCATCCAAGCAACGCCGCCCAGTTATTCAGTTAACACTTTCACTCGGAACTCTGCTTCTTTCTCTGATGCAGTTATGGCGAATTCGTGGAGAAGAGTCACTGACTCCTGCAATGGGCTCATTGGTATTTGATGGTCCTGCGGTTCTTATTCAAGGATCCATTCTGATCATCGCAATAATTTCAATTTTCTTAATCGCAGATACCGAACACTTCACTCCTCTAGCTGCAGCTCTTCCAGGCTCTGCTGAAGAACGCGAAGCGGCGCAAGCTGGTAATCAGGTGACTGAGGTCTACCCACTCACATTGTTTGCAGTTTCAGGAATGATGATCTTTCCAGTTGCAACTGATTTGATCATGCTCTTTGTCGCACTCGAAGTGTTGTCGTTGCCTTTGTACCTGATGGCAGGGCTCTCACGACGCCGTCGTCTTGCATCACAAGAGTCAGCGCTGAAGTACTTCCTTCTAGGTTCATTTGCATCAGCCTTTTTCCTCTTCGGAGCCGCGTATTTGTATGGTTTCTCAGGCTCAATTACCTTCTCAGGTATTCAAGCAGCGGTGGTCGGTGGCACCGGAAATGATGTTCTGCTTCTGGTCGGTATGGCGTTTTTGACTATTGGTTTGCTTTTCAAGGTTGGCGCAGTCCCATTCCATTCTTGGTCACCAGATGTGTATCAAGGCGCTCCAACTCCAATCACAGCATTTATGGCTGCCGCTACAAAGGTCGCAGCTTTCGGTGCGATGCTTCGCATTTATTACACAGTTTTTGCAAATGCTGAATGGTCTTGGATTCCAGTTATCTCAGCTATCGCGATTGTCAGCATGATTTTGGGTTCACTTGTTGCAATTTCACAACGAGATGTAAAGCGCATGTTGGCTTATTCATCAATTGCACACGCTGGCTTTTTGCTCTCAGGAGTTATTGCCCTTAACAAGGCTGGATTAGATGCAACTATCTTCTACTTGTTTGCTTACGGTGTCGCAACTGTTGGTGGATTTGCAGTTGTGACTTTAGTTCGTGATTCATCTGGTGAAGTTACAGATCTGAATCGTTGGAAAGGTCTTGGCAAGCGCTCACCATTTGCAGCATCTGCATTCGCGCTCTTCTTACTAGCTTTTGCCGGAATTCCACTAACAAGCGGATTTATTGGAAAGTTTTCAATCTTTTCTGCCGCCTATGAAAATGGCGCAACAGCGGTTGTCATTACTGGTGTGCTTTCAAGTGCGGTCGCAGCATTCTTCTACATCCGTGTCATTGTTTTGATGTTCTTTACAGATGCAGTTGAAGATGGAACCGCGGTTGAAGTTCCATCAATTCTTACCCGCGCAACAATTGTTATCGCGGCGGTAATCACTTTGGTATTGGGTATTTACCCAGCACCAGTGCTTGATTTCATTACCGACCTAGCTATCTTCATTCGCTAATGTCCACATTTGGCATTCCCAATGTTGCGCCAGTATTAGAGGCGCAACTTGTAAGCCAAATGGCACAAGTGGAATCACTTCTACGCAGCCATACTCGAAGTGAATACCCCTTTGTTGATGAGACCGCCCACCACCTGGTGGCAGCTGGTGGCAAGCGTTTACGCCCATTATTGACACTTTTAACCGCGCAATACGGTGATCCAAATGCCGAAGGCGTTATCGCTGCCGCTGTTGCCTGCGAAATTACTCATCTTGCAACCCTGTATCACGATGATGTTATGGATGAAGCTCCACTTCGTCGCGGAGTTGAAAGTGCCAACATGCGTTGGGGAAACACAATCGCGATTTTGACCGGAGATTTTCTCTTTGCAAAGTCTTCAGATCTATTGGCTGATCTTGGCCCTGCAGCTGTTCGTTTACAGGCTCGCACCTTTGAGCGTCTAGTGATTGGCCAGATCATGGAAACACAAGGACCTAATCCAGGACAAGATCCATTAGAGCATTACCTCAAGGTTGTTGCAGATAAGACTGGTTCTTTAATTGCAGCATCTGCGCGTTACGGTGGAATGATCTCTAAAGCACCTGCAAAAATTACCGACACGGTAACAATCTTTGGTGAAAAGATAGGTGTGGCATTTCAGTTAGCTGATGATGTTATTGATATTGCAAGCGAATCGAATCAATCTGGAAAGACACCAGGAACAGATCTGCGTGAGGGTGTTCCAACATTGGTGACACTTAATGTCATGAGATCAACTGATTCTGCAGATGCCGAGCTCAAACAGCTTCTCAGTGCACCAATCGATGATGAAGCAACGGTTCAAGAAGTCTTGGTGGCACTTCGTAATCACAAAGCTTTAGATGAATCACGTGAACAGTTGTTCATGACAGCAAAAGAAGCTCGCAGCGCATTAGGCCCACTGCCAATTAATGATGCAACAGGTGCGCTTATGTCCCTATGCGACGCTGTTATCGACCGTTCTGCTTGATTTAATCAAATCAATAGCTAACGTCACCAGTGCTGCCCAAATAATTAAGAAACCAATCCAACGAGCAGTTGGCATATCTTCATTTAACACCCAAACGCCAATAGAGAATTGAAGTGTTGGAGTTATGTATTGCAGCAAACCAATTGTTGTAAAGGGAAGTCTGTTTGTTGAACCATTGAATAACAGAAGTGGGATAGCAGTTACCGCTCCAGCGCTAATGAGCAAGGCGGTTAGGCCCCAACTGTGCCCAAACTGGCCAGTGCCCTGATTACCTATATAAATCAGGTATGCCAGATAGAAGAAACTAGAGATGAAGGTTTCTATCGCAAGGCCTTCAAGTGCGCCAAGTCCTAACTGCTTCTTGATTAGGCCGTAGCTTCCCCATGAAACAGCTAGCGCTAAGGCGATCCAAGGCAAGCGCCCATAATCGAAAGTTAAAACCAATACCCCAAGAGTCGCAATTGATACAGCCGCCCATTGCAAAGCTCGCATCTTTTCCTTTAAGAAAATTACACCAAATCCAATAATGATCAACGGGTTGATGTAATAACCCAGAGATGCTTCTACAACATGTTCATTATTAGTAGCCCAGATATAGACAAGCCAATTAATGGAGATTAAAAGGGATGAGAGAAAGAGTTTTACTGCAACAGTTGGACGCTTTAAAGTTGCAAGGGTTGACTTCAGCGCCTTTGTCGCAGACAAGACGATAAAACAGAAAACCAATGTCCACACAGCGCGGTGAGAAACAATCTCTAGGGGATTAGCAGGTTCAAGCAGCGGCCAGTACAACGGGAATGCACCCCATAATGAGTATGCACTTACACCAAAGAGAAGACCGAGCTTGTTTTTACTCAATTATCTAAAGTTCGTAAACTGAACAGCGAAATCCCAGCCACCATCTTTGATCAGGGCCATTGTTTCCTGCAGATCATCGCGGCTCTTTGAAGTCACGCGAAGTTCATCACCCTGAATCTGAGTCTTTACTGATTTTGGACCTTCATCACGAATCATCTTTGCAATCTTCTTGGCATTTTCTGTTGAGATGCCTTCCTTTAAAGGTGCTGCAATCTTGTAAATCTTTCCTGACAACTGTGGCGCACCTGCATCAAGGTGCTTCAAGGAAACTCCACGCTTGATCATCTTGTCCTTCACAACATCTAAAGCCGCCTTTGCGCGTTCTTCAGTGTCTGCTTCAATCAAAACTTTGTCGCCTTCAAGTTCAATCTTTGAACCTGTATTTTTGAAATCAAAGCGAGTCTCAATCTCACGGACCGCCTGATTAATGGCATTGTCGAGCTCCATACGGTCGATCTTGGAGGTTACGTCGAAACTGCTATCTGCTGCCATGGTGATGGCTCCTTCACTCTAAAAACGCATTTTGTGCGTGTACCTGCCTAAGGTATCCTTTCCCCTCGCACTATCCATAATTGCCGCACTACTTGTTCGACCTTGGCGGGTTGCC
>Ga0222712_10007958_pt1 | contig 10130 bp, 8 predicted proteins | sample C33_657DmetaG_FD_165043 | JGI IMG/M metagenome (GOLD analysis project Ga0222712, IMG submission 165043) | Estuarine water microbial communities from San Francisco Bay, California, United States - C33_657D | ecosystem: Environmental > Aquatic > Marine > Unclassified | place: USA: California...
CAATCATACGCCTTCAGTTACCAATATTAAACAAGAGTTTACCAATGGAACACTCATTCAAAAACAAGGGGTACAAAATCAAAGCAGTATAGCTGCTGTTCAATTATCGTATACGGTGTTTGATGGGGCTAAAATGTATGCGACTAAAAACAAGCTCAATTACCTTGACCAAGCGGCTAAGACACAATTGAAAATGATACAACAAGATGTGGTGGCAAAAGTAGTGGTGCAATACAGTCAGCTCTGTCAGTTAATTCATTATTTGAAGGTCTTAAAACACCTTGATACGCTTAGTCAAGAACGCCTGGATTTAGTTAAAAACAGACGCATTGCAGGGATAGCCAATCAAGCAGATGAATACCTTGCCCAGCTACAAAAAGAGGAACAGGCTATTCAACTCTTGAGTCAACAACGTTACATTGATCAAGCCTATGCCCAGTTGAATGCTTTAATGAATCAGCCAATAGCAACACAATACAACGTGGATGCAGAACAATGGCAAGTAGCCACTATGCGCCGCTCGCAATTGGACTCATTGTTGGCTCAGAATCAAGCCTTGGCCTTTGCTGATGTGCAAGTACAAATTGCCAAAGCTACCCAAAAAGAGACTCAGGCAGGCCTGTGGCCTTTGATCAAATTAAATGGGGCTTACAATTACTCACTCAATCAAAGCAATGCAGGTTTTTCTTTGTACAATCAAAGCATAGGGCCACAAGCTGGGATTTCATTAGTTATGCCAATCTATTCGGGTTCAAATCTTCAACATGCCATAAAGAATGCTCAGACTCAAGTCAAAATAGCGGAGTTGTCAAAAGACAATGCTTTGCAATCGGTTCAATTAACTTTTCAGCAAGCTTGGTTGGATTATGAATTAGCTAAGAACCAACATGTTTTGAATACTGAGTCAGTCAAAACCGCATCCGCTTTTTTAAGCTTAATGCAAGAGCGATTTAAGTTAGGCCAAAATACCTTGTTGGATCTTAAAACAGCTCAAACCACTTATGAAACGGCTGTTTACAGACAATCCATTAACTTGTTAGCGCTAAAGGTTGCTGAAACCCAGCTCTTGTCTTTAACGGGTAGCTTGGTGCAATAAATTTAATACAGCGTAATGATGGTAACCCCATCGCCACCCAATTGTTCAGTTTCATGTTCATAATGCTTAACCAACTTCGAATGGGTTAAGTAATCAATGATCAATTTGCGCAATATGCCAAATCCTCTGCCATGAACCACTCTCAAGCTGCTCATGCCAAGGCTATGGGCATCGTTGATCCAATTGTCTAGTTGCTTCATGGCCTCTTCGCCTCTAATGCCTCTTAAATCTATTTCAGCTCTGAATTGCGTTTGTTTATTAAAAAGGTCAACATTAAAAGTTGCTGTCTTTGGCTGGTGTTTTATATTCGCTTTAGCGGCTTGAAGTTCATTTAAGGGCAACCAGATTTTAACAGAGTCAAACAAAACCAAAGCTTTGTTTTTTTTGAGGTCTATAATTTCTCCGCTCACCGTTTGAGAAACATGTTTAACTGTCATGCCTTTTTTGAAGTTGGTTTCAGGCAAAACCGATACTGGTGTTTGCTCTATATCGGCTTCTAAATGGGCTTTAAATTGGCTTAATTGCTTACGCACTTTATTCGTGCTTTGCTTTTGGGCTTTAGTTTCTTGTATGTGTTTGATGGTGGCCTCAATTTTTTGATTGGCCTCTTCAATAATGTGGTGAGCTTTGGTTTTAGCATCTTTCAAAATGCTAGATTTATAAGTGTTTAAATCTGTTTTTAAAGCCTGGTAATCTTGAATTAATTTTTCAAGCGATTTTTCTTTTGACTCAATGCGTTCTTGTTGGTCTTTTAAGGTTTGTTTTTGCAGTTCATTTTCAGTGATCAAATGTTCTAAATCAAACGCTTTTTGCTGTTTGTTAATGGATTTAGCTCTTTGAATGATTTGGTCTTGAATCCCAACTTTAGAGGCTACTTCTAAGGCAAAAGAAGACCCTGCTTTATCTGGCTCTAATATGAACAAAGGTTGTAGTTTTTGAACATCGTACAACATACGGGCATTTTGAGCCCCTTTAGCCTGACTGGCCCAGGTTTTCAATTGGCCATAGTGCGTACTCACTATGCCGATAGCCTTTTGTTCTATCAGTTGTTCAAGTATGGCTTGTGCAATGGCGCAACCTATACTAGGGTCTGTACCATTGCCAATTTCATCAATCAAATACAAGGTGTCTTGGTTAGCCTTTTGCATAAAATACTGCATGGTATTCAAATGGCTACTATAAGAACTTAAATGGTTCTCAATGGATTGATTATCGCCAATGTCTATGAAAATTTGTTTGTAAACAGACAACTGACTATCTGGCGATACTGGAATTGGTAAACCCATTTGATACAAGTATTGCAGCATGCCAATGGTTTTTAAAGCGATGCTTTTGCCACCTGCATTCGGCCCAGAAATCAACAACAAACTATTGCCCTTTTTAAAATGAAATTGCAAGGGAACTATTTTTTGATTGTCTTTGCTCAATTGAAGGTCGAGTAGGGGATGGCGCGCATCGATCAGGTGAGTGTCGTCATGGGCTGTTACCGCTTTTGGTTTGGTGCATTTAAGTTGAATGGCCCACTGGGCTTTCGCGTGAAGGGCATCTAAACTAATGCTGTTTTGCAGATGTGTTTGTAGTAAAACTCTGAAAGGGGCAAGCCATGCGCAGGTTGCTTTTAAAATGACTTCTATTTCTTTCTTTCTATCGAGGTGTAATTCCTTTAGTGCATTGTTACCTTCAAAACATTCAATGGGTTCAATGTATAAAAACTTTCCACTTTGGCTATCATCGTGCACATAACCATTGATTTTTTTCTTGTGTTCAGCAATAATGGGAATCACCAAACGCTCATTTCTAATTGTGATTTCTGTGTCGCCGGCCCAACCATTTTTTTTAGCGTGCTCAAACTTCTTAATTAAGCTGGTTCTAACTTCTTTTTCTTTGCTTTGAATGGCTTTGTTGATTTGCCATAGGTTGTCTGAAGCATTGGGTTTAAGCTGGCCCTCGGCATCTAATAATTGATCAAGCTTTTGAATGTAAGTACTGGCACTCTCTATGTTGCCAAATGTTTTGTGCAAGGCAGCGTGTTCGCTTTGCTTGTTTTGAATGATTTGCCAATTGTGTTGAATTTGTTTTAAGGCTTTTAGCAATACAAACAACTCTTCTTCAGTCAAGATCTGATTGGCAACAGCCGTTTTTTGCAAACAATCTATTAGCCATTCTGCTTGATCTGGAAATTCAAAGAAATCTCCTGTTTGCAAGCAACTGATTAAGGCCTCAATAAGGGCTATTTGCACCTCAATGTCTAGAACATTGGTGTAAAAAGGATTATGAGCAATGATTTTTTGGGCCGCTTCGCTATGGCACGATTTGGCCAATTGTAATTTAACCGACTCAATGCCAAGTTTGTCTTCTATGGTATTCGGATAGTTTTGGGGCGAATACTTATTGGCCATCTGCATTTTCGGCTTGTATTTCACTGATTTTATCAATCACCCTTTCATAAATATTAGCAGCTACTTCCGGGTGTTGAGCATAGTAATCATGGCTTTTCACAAATACACTGTCTGTGGTGTGGTGTTTTTTCATGATGAAGAGAATGTCTGCTTTTTTGTCTCTGGCAGGGCCATATGAATTGATGTAAGTAGCAGCATCTGCAATGCGAAGATCAACAATGATGTCAACCATTTTAGTTTCTTCAATGACCCATTCTGGTTTGTTCTTAACACTTGCGTGCTTAGGTTGGCAACCCATGCATAAGCACAAACAGACAGTATAAAAACAAATGGCTTTCATTAACTTTGCAAATATAATGATTGCGCAAAACATATTTAAGATACAATCTGAAATAGGCCCAGCGGTTCAATTGGTGGTAGTGTCTAAATACCGAAACATTGAAGACATCAAGCAAGCCTATGCAGCCGGTCAAAGACATTTCGCAGAGAACCGTGTGCAAGCTTTACTCGAGCGAAAAGCAGCATTACCTAATGATATTCATTGGCATTTAATTGGGCATTTGCAAAGCAATAAAGTCAAACACATTGCAGCATTTATTCATTGTATCCAAAGTGTAGATTCTAAAGAACTCTTGTCAGAAATAGACAAACAAGCCAGCAAACACAAGCGCGAAATCGATTGTTTGTTGCAGCTATTCATAGCCCAAGAAGAGACTAAATTTGGAATGGATGCGGAAGAGTGCAAAGCCATTTTGAAAGCAAAACTTGCGGGTGCTTGGCCTCACGTTAATGTTATAGGCCTTATGGGAATGGCTTCTTTAACCGACAATGTCGAACAAGTTAGAGCTGAATTTTCATCATTGAAATCACTTTATGATGAACTAAAAGACCTGCATGGATTGCGCGTGTTGTCTATGGGAATGAGCAGTGATTACGCCATTGCGGTTGCTGCTGGGAGTAATTTGATCAGAGTCGGCAGCAAAGTTTTTGAATAGTGTTATTCGTAACGCAAAGCTTCTGTTGGGGCCAATTTTGCTGCCTTAGAGGCAGGTAATAATCCAGCCACTATACCAACCACAAAGCAAACAACAACGGCTAATATAATCCATGGCCAAGGCATTATAAAGCCTGATTTCATGACCATAGATACTAAATTGCCTAATAGAATGCCTAATAATATGCCCCCTAATCCACCTATCTGGCAAATAACTGCAGCTTCTGTTAAGAACTGAGTCTTGATCATTTGTGGGGTTGCACCCAAGGCTTTTCTAGTGCCAATCTCTTTGGTCCTTTCTGTAACACTCACCAACATAATATTCATTAAGCCGATGGCAGCGCCGATTAAGGTAATGATGGCAATTAGGGTGGCGGCAATTTTAATGGAGGCTAAATTGTCTTTTAATTTGGCTGTAATGGAATCACTTCTCACCACACTAAAATTGTCTTCAGCGCCAATATTTAATTGCCTAATGCTTCTGAATAATGAATAGGCTTCATATACCGCCAAATCTAAAGTCTTAATAGAGTTCACAGCGACTGAAATGTTAAAGCTGTTATCAGAATTCAAGTATTGTCCTTTTGCTTCGGTAACAGTTATATAGGCCATTCGGTCTTCGCCACCCATGCCCATACTCATGCTGCTCCCTTTGCTTTTTAATATGCCAATGACCTCGTACTGTGCAGTTCCAAATTGTACTTTTTTGCCCACTGCATCCACTTTGTTGAAAAGGGTTTCTGCAATGTCTTTTCCAATAATTATGCTTTTGCAACCACTATTGGCTTCGTTGTTGGTAAAGTTTCTGCCAAAACTGAGTTCTGTGCCTGTCACTGACAAATAATTGTCATCAATGGCTAAGACCCTTATATTGGGGTTGGTTTTTTCTGAGCCGTGTTTGAAGGTCGCATTCATGGAGACATTCGTACTCAATGAAACCATTGCAGGAATTTCAAAACGTTGTTTAAATTGTTGTGCTTGAGCAAAAGTAATGGGCACATATTCCACTCTTTTTTCATGGCCACCTCCAAAACGTATCACGCCATCGCGGTTGCGGATGTTAAACGTGTTACTGCCCATCTTTTGAAAAGTATTGCTCAAACCAGCTTCAATGCCATCAACTGCGGTTAACATGCCCACTAAAGCGGCAATGCCAATGGTAATGATTAAGCACGTAATTACTGTTCTTAATTTATTGTCTTTAATCGACTCAAGCGCAATCTTTATGTTTTGGGTAGTTGTCAATGCTCTGCAAAATACCATTAAACTTCGAATAAGTCGGTCTTAACTTCTATTAATTCATTGATTATTAAGACCAAAATAATTTTATGTGAGACTGCTTGTTTGAAAGTTATTTTTAATACATTTGCAATTCTCAAAATTGCATTGCCCAAATGGATCCACTTATTCATGACGTTTTAGAAATACTTAAGTTCATCATTCCAGCATTGATTGTTCTTGCTGTATGTTATGTGATCATCAATAAAGTTATGGAAGACCATTCCAATAGAATGCAATTGGAAATCAGAAAGCAAAATGCAAGCATGTTAACGCCGCTTAAATTGCAAGCTTATGAGCGTATGATTTTGTTTTTAGAGCGCATCAGTCCTCAAACTTTAATCAACAACTACAACGACGGTACAAATACCGCAAGAGGTTTAAAACACCTTATGGAGTCTTCAGTGAATCAAGAATTCATGCACAATTTGTCTCAACAGATTTATATCAGTAACCAAGCTTGGAACATCATTAAAGTGGTTAAAGAAGAGGTAATTCAGTTGGTGCACGAAACATACGAACATTTGCCTTCTGATGCCAGTGGAGTTGATTTGTCAAAAGCCATCATTGATAGAATGATTGCGGATAATGCCATTCCAACTTCAAAAGCCATCGATTTCTTAAAGGCTGAAATCAATTTATATTTTTAATTCTGCTTTGATCTAGCCAATGGAAAAAGAGATCAAAAATGATAGTGGCATCGCAATTCAATCGCAGTATGCGCCATTGAATGCTGAGCTAGCAGGGCAATTCCCATATACGAGAGGCATTCGTCCTGATATGTACAGATCTAAGCTTTGGACCATGCGTCAATACGCAGGGTTTTCTACAGCTGAGGAATCCAACAAACGTTACCATTATTTATTAAAGCAAGGCACTATGGGTTTGTCTGTTGCCTTTGATTTGCCAACGCAAATTGGATACGATAGCGACCATGCCTATGCAGAAGGAGAGGTTGGTAAAGTTGGTGTAGCCATTGACTCATTAAAAGACATTGAAGTATTGTTTAATGGTATTCAATTGCAAGACATCACTACCAGTATGACCATCAATGCTACCGCTTCAACTTTGTTAGCGATGTACATTGCTTTGGCTAAAAAACAAGGTGCTGATTTGCAAAAAATATCAGGGACTATCCAAAATGATATCTTAAAAGAATACGCGGCAAGAGGTACTTATATTTATCCGCCTAAGCCAAGTATGCGTCTGATTACAGATATCTTTGAATACTGTAGTCAAGAGGTGCCAAAATGGAATACCATTTCCATTTCTGGCTATCACATTAGAGAAGCTGGGAGCACAGCTGCCCAAGAATTGGCCTTTACCTTGGCCAACGGTAAAGCATACATTTTAGCTGCTCAAAACAAAGGTTTAGACATCAATGTATTTGCCAAGCGCTTATCGTTTTTCTTTAATGCGCACAATGATATGTTTGAGGAAGTTGCGAAATTTAGAGCAGCAAGACGCATGTGGGCCAATATCACTAAATCTCTAGGAGCAACTGATCCACAAGCACAGATGTTGCGTTTCCATACTCAAACTGGAGGCTCTACATTAACGGCTCAACAAGCAGATAATAATATTATACGTGTTACCTTACAAGCTTTGTCTGCTGTGTTAGGTGGTACTCAAAGTTTACACACCAATGGCTTTGATGAAGCCTTAAGTTTACCTACCGAATCTGCTGCCAGATTAGCCCTTAGAACGCAACAAATTATTGGATTTGAAAGTGGGGTTACTCACACTGTTGATCCATTGGGGGGTAGTTACTATGTGGAGGCGCTTACAAATGAAATCGAAGAGTTGGCAAATCAATACATTAATATTATTGATGCTATGGGTGGAAGTGTTGAAGCCATTGAGCAAGGGTATATGCAAAATGAAATTGCAAAAAGTGCATATGCTTATCAAAAACAAATTGAACAAGGCGAAAAAACCATTATTGGTGTGAATAAATTTGTTCAAGCTGAAACCAATAACACTGCATTGTTGAAAATTGATGATGCCATCCGAAAAGTTCAAGTTGAAAAACTTCAGCAATTAAAAAATGAACGCGATGCTGTCACTGTAGCTCAACATTTAGAAGCGCTATCAACAGCAGCTAAATCAGATGTGAATTTAATGCCTCACATATTAAATGCAGTTGAATCTTATGCCACATTAGGCGAAATTGCCGACGTTTTGCGCAACGTTTTTGGTGAGTACAAAGGTTAGTTGAATACTTTTAAAAAAGTCTTGTTTCAACAATTATATAGGACTTTTTTTATGCAGTATTACTTCATCGTAAATTGGCATCTGAAATCACTACAAAAAATCGAAAAAAAACTTAAAAAACAATTCAAAAAAATTTTTTTAGTAACTTTTTTTGAACTTAATTTCAGAACTGAATTCAAAAACCTACACAATTTTATAAACTACTGAAAAACAACGACTTATAATGAGCATGAGTGGACAACAATTTAACGCAGAATCTGTTTGGGCGAATTGCCTAAAAATCATCAAAGACAATTTGAACCCCCAAAGTTTTAAAACATGGTTTGATCCAATCAGAGCTGTTAAATTAGACAATAAAGTTTTGACCATTCAAGTGCCAAGTCAGTTTTTTTATGAATGGTTAGAAGAACACTATGTAACCTTGTTGCAAAAAACACTTAAACAGGTTTTAGGTGTTGGTGCTAAATTAGAATACAACATCATTGTTGAAAACAGCACACCAAGTAATGGCCCATACACAATCAATGTACCCACTGGTAGTAGTAAGAAACCAGTTACTAACGAAGTGAATCTGCCATTGAATGTTACTAATAACATTAAGAATCCATTCATCATTCCTGGTTTAAGAAAAATTCCAATTGATTCTCAGTTAAATCCTAAATACACTTTTGATAATTTTATAGAAGGGGAGTGTAACAGATTAGCTAGAGGCGCTGGTTGGGCTGTAGCGCACAATCCTGGTGGAACTGCTTACAATCCTTTAATGGTTTTTGGTGGTGTTGGTTTAGGAAAAACCCATTTAGTGCATGCCATCGGTAACATGATCAAACAGGTGAACAAAAACAAAACTGTTATTTATGTTTCTGCTGAAAAATTCATCAATCAATTTGTTGAATCTGTTAAAGCGAATAACCAAAATGATTTCACCAACTTCTATCAAAGTTTAGATGTTTTAATCATTGATGACATTCACCAATTGTCACAAAAAACAAGAACTCAAGAAATCTTCTTTACCATCTTCAATCACTTACATCAAAATGGCAAACAAATCATTTTAACCAGTGACAAAGCACCTAAAGACATTAAAGATGTGGATGAAAGATTGTTGTCAAGATTCAAATGGGGCTTATCTGCAGATTTAAACATTCCAGATTTCGAAACCCGTATCGCTATTTTAGAAAATAAAGCTTACGAAAGTGGTGTGTCATTGCACAGAGAAGTGGTTGAATACATTGCGCACAATGTCGATAACAACATTAGAGAAATCGAAGGCGCATTGATCTCATTATTGGCTCAAAGTTCACTTAATCGCAAAGAGATTGATTTGGACTTAGCTAAACAAATGATGAAGAACTTCGTTAAAAATGCTACCAGAGAAATCAGCATCGATTACATTCAAAAATTGGTTTGTGATTTCTATAATGTTAGTGTTGATAGTGTTAAGTCTAAAACCCGCAAAAGAGAGATTGTGCAAGCCAGACAAATCGCTATGTATTTTGCTAAAGATTTGACCAAGGCTTCTTTGAAAAACATCGGTACCCACTTTGGCAACCGCGACCACTCAACTGTGATTCATGCTTGTCAAACCGTTAACGACTTAATTGATACCGATAAAAAGTTCCGCCACGATGTTGAAGAATTGAATAAGCGTATAAGGATTAATACTTACTAAATCAATTACTTATAAGATTTTAACCCTGGCTATTGTATAACAATAATCAGGGTTTTTTTATGCCTTTTTTGGAGGTAATATTCTAGGTTTTTGATCTGAATAATTATACTTAATCCACTCAGCATCTGAGCCTTCAATTTTAACAAAGCTCAAAAAAATTTGGATTATTGAATTAATGTGTACATATTTGTAAAACCTACAGAATCGAAAAACCAGAAAATGAAAAGAATTATACTATCTCTATTTTGTGTGTCAATGCTTGCTATCAGCAATCCATTGAAGGCTCAACAAGATCCTTATACAACACATTATGCATTCAACAGAATGTTGTATAATCCGGCCTTGGCAGGTTCAGGTAACAAGTTTTGCGTATCAGCTTTGTCGCATTACCAATACCTTGGGTATGAGGATAGAACCTTAGAGTTTTACCCAGATGCTCAAAATCCAAACCCGTCGGCTACCAAAAGTGTAGGTCCC
>Ga0222712_10007959_pt1 | contig 10129 bp, 25 predicted proteins | sample C33_657DmetaG_FD_165043 | JGI IMG/M metagenome (GOLD analysis project Ga0222712, IMG submission 165043) | Estuarine water microbial communities from San Francisco Bay, California, United States - C33_657D | ecosystem: Environmental > Aquatic > Marine > Unclassified | place: USA: California...
TCCTCAATGGGCAGGTGGCCAGCAAAGCGGAAAGGGCAGACGTAGACCGCCTAGAAGTCAAGGTCGAGGCGATCAAGCGGATGCTGTGCCGTGACCCTCGAAACGCCGTAGACTCGGCTTGCCCATGAAGACCCTACTGAGCATCCTCAAATGGGGCATCGCGCCCCTAGATGACCGTCTGCGGGGCTTATCCCTCACGAGGCTACTGGCGATTGCCTGCTTTGTGTTTGTGGCGCACGGAGCCATCCAGCACGAACAGGGCCTATCGTGGGTGGACTTCTGGGTACTGACGCTCGGTATCTGCACGGCCTACGGAAAGAAGGTGCTGCTGGCCTTCCTGCAACGGGTCGGTCTCCAGTCCGCCTCAATGGACATTACGAACAAGACGCAGATCGAGATCGCCCAGCGTCGGGCTGATGGTTCACTGTGGGATGCGGAGGCAAGTTAGATGACAGGACCACGGATATACCCGGACAATACAGCGGTTAGCCGAACCCCTCGCCCGACAAAGGGGCTTGGCGACCTGCTTAAAAAGATACTGTATGAGAACCCCAAGGCGAACATTGCCAGCCTTCGTGACCCTGTAGACCCAGCGACGATAGACGAGTTTTTGAAGCAGGCGGCGATGGGGAGCGTGGGGAGTATGGGCAAGGTTGGTGGGGAGGCGGCAGAGTTTACGGCCAGTCGGATCCCGGCAAGCCTAAAACGCATTCTTGGCATTGAAAACGACGAGGTGTTGACTAGGATGACAAAGCCTGAACTAGAGGATCGTATGTATCGGGCAGCGGACGATCTTTCTATGACGAAGCGTGGTTATGGCCTTCAGAATCCTGCGGACGCTGACAGGGAGATTGAGTGGCTCGACCGTATGGATCCAAACGGATTTCAGAGAGAGCTAGCTGAGGATTATTTCTTCGCCAAGCGAGCCGGTAAGGGGCAGGGCGGGCTGGGCTTTGACAAGGAGTACGAATATTATCTTGGCGGCGGGCGTGCGACTCCTCGCGTAAGAGAAATGCTTAAAAAGAAATTGTTAAAAGAAAACCGTGAAGCTCGTTGAGACGGCATACAAGTACTTAGGTACTTGCGAAGAGCCCAAGGGCAGCAATCGCGGCCCACTCATCGACCGCTGGCTGAAGGCGCTCGGCTCGCCAGTGGGGTCGGCGTGGTGCGCGGCCTTTGCGTGGGGGGTGTTGGACGAGGCAGGGGAGACCCGCACCCTGAAGCGGAGTGGTCGAGTACAGTTTATGGTCGATTCGGGGCGGCTGCTGCCGGCAGATAAAGCCGTGCTGGGCGACCTTGTGGTGTTCTATTTCCCGAAGCTCCAGCGATATGCCCATATCGGGATTGTGGTGGGCAAGACGCCAAAACGTCTCGACGTTATCGAGGGGAATACCATACCAGATGGGGCGGTAGGCGACCAGCGGGAAGGGTATGGGGTCGTAAAGAAGTCCCGCCTCATCAGCGACCGGATCAAGGTCCTGCGTCAGGTCTGACCCCTTGCGTTCCGTCTGGACCCTCTTACCGTTCAGCTATGCCCAAACGTAACACCTCGATGCGGTTCAAGGCAGACACGCTGTTGATTGCGGTGGTGTCTGACTTACATTGTGGCGGCACGACGGCACTCTGTCCGCCGCAGGTGTCGCTGGATGATGGGGGGCATTATACCCATAGCCGAGCGCAACGCTGGCTCTGGGATGGGTGGCACCGATACTGGGAGTCGGTCGAGGAACGACGCGACAAGCTCAAGGCCGACCTGCTGGTGGTGTGTAACGGGGACGCTGTTGATGGGAATCACCACGGCACGACGCAGATATTATCAGGCAACCCAACCGCACAAGCCGCTGTTCTCAACGAAGTCCTCCGAGCGCCTTTGGCTTTAGAGCCGACGGCGCTTTTGTTTGTCCGAGGCACTGAGGCCCATGTGGGGCCATCGGCAGCCTTTGAGGAACGGGTCGCGGTCGGGCTCAAGAAGGACGGGCGGCCTGTGATTACGGATGTCGAGTCAGGGACAGCCAGCTGGTGGAAGTGGGTCGCGGAGTTCCAGAACGTGAAGCTGGACTTTGCCCATCATGGCAAGATTGGCATCAGGCCGTGGACCAAGATGACGGCAGTGAACTCAGCGGCCTACGAGATATGGAGCGAGGCGCATATGCAGGGGGAACGACACCCTGATTTGGCAGTCCGTTCGCATATGCATCGGTATGCCGATACTTACAACGCCTACCCAACCCGCCTCATCCAGACAGGGGCATGGCAGCTGGCGACGAGTTACGTCCACAAGATTGCGCCAAACACACTCGCGGACATTAGCGCGGTGACGATCGCGATTCGTGACGGGAAGTTTGAGGTCGAGCCGTTCTTCTTGAAGCCGAAGCCCCCTTCTGTCTGGAGACCTTAGCATGGTAAACATTACCACAAACGAACTTCTTGAGGCAATCCGCAAGGCGCAGCGGTCGGTCAAAGACCCGTCGGGGTTTACGACCACTACGGAAATGATGGAGGCGTCGACCATGGGCCGTCCGACGATTGCGAAACACTTGCGCGTGTTCAAGGTGGCTGGACGGCTGGAGTGCCGGCGCGTGTCGCGGGAATCGATTGACGGGAAGCAGACCATGGTGCCTGCTTATCGTGTGACCAAGGGGGGCAAAGGGAAATGAGACGGGACGAGCAGGACGAGATGACGGGCTTGATTCGGCAAGAGGTCGGGGCGGAAGTGGATATGACGCTCGACGACTGCTTGGACCATCCGGCATTGCAGGGTGAGGCCGCGCAGATGACGATTGAGGTTGTGCGCGAAAAGCTGAACGCTATTTTTGTCAGTCAAGAGGATGATGGCTAGAGGCCAGACGCTGCGGGTCGCGTGTCCGCATTGTAATGCAACAGGCGAACGCATCGACGAAGACGGCAGAGTCTGCGTCTGCGGCAGCTGCATGGGTCATTGTTATTTGATGGAAACGCTGGATGATACGCACGAACCGCAGCCCGATATACGGAACGCGGATATTCGACTCCCTATTCTGAACGAGCACAGCGATGGCAACAACTAGCGGGAAGCGACCGGGTGCGTGGAAGCGCAAGGAAGGGAAAGACCCAGAGGGCGGATTGAACCGGAAGGGGATTGCGTCTTATCGTCGGGAGAATCCGGGGTCGACCCTGAGTATGGCGGTCACGACGAAGCCGAGTAAGCTGGACCCAGATAGTAAGCCAGCGAAGCGAAGAAAGTCATTTTGTGCGAGAATGTCTGGTATGCCGGGCGCGATGAAGGACGACAAGGGCAAGCCAACGCGCAAAGCATTATCCCTGCGGAAATGGAACTGCAACTAACAGGAGTGTCCGATGTCCATGCCACGCCGTCCGAAGCTAGAGATTCCTCCAGTGACCACGATGCGCCCTGCACCACCCGCACCCCGCTTCCGTGATTTTGCACGGTCGGTGCTAGTCATCCTCGTGGCGTTTGTCGGCATCTGTGTCGCCTTGGGGATTGGGCTACGGATTGTCCGAGCTGTCGCGTTCTAGTAGGCAGTCGGTGGTGAAGACTCGGAAGTGGCCTGCGCTTCCCCGACGAGTGCAATGCGTCGGGGGACCGGTCGTGGTCAAGCGACGGAAAGGGCTACTGACCGAGGATGGGCGCGAGGCATGGGGGCTGTGGGATGCTGAGCATCGCACGATCTGGATTGCGCCTCGGCTTGGGCGGGAGATGCAATGGCGTGTGTTTTACCACGAGGCCATGCATGTGTGCTTGTCCGACTCGGGCTTGGAAAACGTGCTGCCCGTGGACGGCGTGGAAGCCCTGTGTGACGCAGTCGCCAGTGCCCGAATCGTCGAGCGTCTCGGATGATGCGCGAGTTGCCCAAACAGATTATCGAGTGGTCACTCGTGGTGGCGTTAGTCCTGTTCCTGTACGGACGGGAACAGCGTCACGCAGGGCGTGACCTCGAGCAAAGCCGTTCGGCTCGTGCCCAGATTATCGCGGCATCGGACCGCGCCGACAGCCTAGCCGCCCGTTACGCGCTCGCCACCCGACGGGGGGATTCCCTATCTCGCCTGGTGGCAGCGGCGGCGACTCGGCGGGTGCAGGCGGTGGCGGTAACCGATGGGACATTTGCACGGGTGGACACCATCCTGCTGGCCGTGCCGGATACGCTGCGTCCTGCGCTGATGGCGTTGGTGGCGGCGGTACAGGGGGAACGGCTGGCGTCGGATGCATTGGTCGCCTCGTTGGAGTCGTCGGTGGCTGGCCTTCGGGTGGCTATCGTGGTAGCAGACTCGTTGCTATTGGCTAAGGACGCGGTGATTGCTGGTCAGGTGGCAGCATTATCCATACTGGAGCGCCAAGCGCATCCACCAATACTGTCGCGCCTGCTGGCGGCTGGGCAGTGGGTGGTGGTTGGAGCCGTCGCAGCGTTAGCGTGGGTGGCGGTGCCGTAGAGGGAGTAGGATTAGGTTGCGCTCCCCATTGGTCGGCAATCGCTGTCGCTAAACCAGGATAGGTAAGACTTCGTTTGGCCCAGCGGTCAGGCGACGGGGGCAGATAGTGCAGAGGGTTCTGTTTGTTTGCGGGCTTTGCATCGCACTCTGCCTTGAGGTTGCTGGTAGGCACCACCTTGGGCAAGCCTTTCAGCCAGAGACAAGTCGTTTTTCGCTCGGCGTGTCCAAACATCCACGGCTGAACAATCTGATCTGGTTTCCGAATAGCCGACGAGATAACGCCAACCGGATTCTCTAAAGCAATCAACGGAATCGGTGCGTCAAGCAGCGCTTGTACAAAGTCCAGCGCCCGTTGTTGACGGCCATCGGCTCGCTTGGTTGCAAACCACGCGGCTCCGGATACGGCTAAATCAGTACACGGCGGGTGAAAAATGGCTAGGTCCCATCCGTCATCCAAAATGGTAAGCAGGTCGCCTTGAATGTGCGGCCCTGGCTTTTCCGTAGGGAGCAGATCACAGCTTATAGCATCATGCCCGCGAGCGATGAAAGCATCTCGTACTGTTCCGCTAAACTCACAGCCAATAAGAACTCTCAAGAAGTTGACCTCATATGTCTTTAGGGCGTCGGTCCAGCGGCAGGGCTGGGGTGTCAGCCAGCCGCCGTGTGCGGTGCGCGAGGAGCTTGGCTTTCTTCCCTGCGGCATCCCGTTCGTTCTTGGCTTTGCGGCGGCACTTCTCTCCGCAGTAGATCGAGGGGTTAGCGTACCGCGTGGTGTATGCGGCCTGACATCCACAGATGCGAGGGATCATCCGTTCGGTGCGGGTCTTCGCCCATCGAGTGCAAGCCGGTGCGCCACAGGTTTGCTTGGGATGCGCGGACTCGAACGACGCGCCGCAGGACACAGCCTTGCAAGTGCCGTAGAAAATGCCGCCTTTCATGAAGCCGTTGCCGCCATTGACGAGTCGTTGTGACTTCTTTGGGAGACTGTCGGGGCTGATGCGTGGGGTGGGGCGCAAGCCACACTTGCATCGGATTTGGGCATGACCGTACATGGGCTCACGCTCGTCGTATTCGTTCGTGCCACATGTCTCGCATTTCATGACGCTTTCGGTTTGGGGAAGGTCTGCTCAAAGTTTGTGACCCATGTGGTCGTCGGCACTTGGGTAGGTCGTCGAGTGCTGCCCTTGCCAGCCATAAGCGTCTAAGCGTTGTGATTGGATGAGTGTCCGCTGCCGCCTTGCGTCACCTTGGCTTTGGCGGTCGGCACTGTTTTCGCGGGAACATGATAGGCGCTATCGTACTTGCGTCCACCCGTCTTGGATGCTTCGAGGTTTAGCTGCTCAATGCTTGGCATTCGGTGTCCTCTTGGTTGGCTAAGTACAGGTGTCGGGCCGTCAGGACTTTGGCCTCGAGGTCGAGGTTGCGGCGCTGGGTAATCGTCTGCCCGTTGGATGAGGCGACGGTCGTGACGCCGACCGTGCGGCGGTGGCTATCGAGTTCGAATCGCATTAGCTGATCCAGTGATTGTTGGGTTGTTCCCACCAGAAGGTCAGGTCTTCTCTGCTGTCGTCATAGTATTCTCCAACGAAATCACAGGTCCACTTGCTATGCACATTCTCAAACATAGCGAGTGTTAGTATGGGTTCGGTCATCTGCAGGTCGTGGCGAATGACATCCACGACTCGTGCATAGTTGCCTCCACGAATCACGCCAGCTTCTACTAGTAGGATGGTACGATCCTTGGTGGCATCACGGTGCAGCCTGAAGATATTGCAGAGTACCTGCACACATGCGTCGTCGAATGGTTGGTCTGGGTAGGGAACGTCAACCCCGAACCCATGACATATCTCGCCGTTGTCAGTGAGCTGGTGTCGCAGGTATTGGCCCATGACTGAGGAGTAGTCGGTCGAGACCGTAACGATGCAGACGTTCGATGCGTTGAGGCCGCGAGCCAGCAACTTATCGCGGAGCGCGTTCATGAGCCGTAGTTCGGTATCCCATTCAACGATGAGTTCCTTTCGCACGAGAGGCGGGGTCACTTGGTAAGTGTCCCGTTAGAGAGGGTGAGGGTGAGCGTACCCTTTGGCTCAACGTCTGAGCGATAGGCGTGTATCTCAACGATCTGGTTATCGTCGGTGTACGCCACGCCACGCAGGGCGTCAAGGGCCTGCTTGAACCGGTTGTCTAGATCACCGGATTTGCGAGACCTCCGCCAGTCAAAGACCAGCGCAACGACGCCATCTGGGAACGCGATCTTGGTGGTGCTTTGCTGTGTTCTGTACGCAGCCCGCACCGTCTCTCGATACCGCTTGGCCTCGGTCGAGAGATGGATGCGGCCTCGGTTGTGCCGCCAGTACACGTTGGCAGACGGCGGCTCTGGCAGTTGTAAGACAATGGATTTCATGCGACCTCTGAGAGACCGGGACGTATCCCGTGGAAGCGGCGATCCCACTCCCACACGGCGTTCTCGCGTTCGGTGGCTTTCCGCTGAAACTCGGCTAGTTCTTTGGCGGTGACTAAAGCGACGAGCTCTCGTAGTGCAAGTGGTTTTTTGACAGAGAACTTGTCGAGGTAGTTCGGGTGTGCTTTGGCGCTTTGATGGATGGAGAGTGAGTAACGGACTGGGACAAACGGCATATCGCCATCGTTATAATGCCACCGCATCCATGTCATTTTTGCGTGACCAGCCGAATCGAGTAGGTGATATCCCCGTAAGTACAGCCGTCTTCGCCGCGCTTCCCCTTGCGTGGCTGCCAGTTTGGGCTGCCCGTGTTCTCTGAGCGTACCCGATAATCGCGTTCACACCAGAGCCGCGCCGTGGTGCGGTCGGGGAACCGGAGAGTCTGCGTCCGTGACGGGGTGGTAATCGTTGCGGTATGGGTGTCGCCGGCTCTGAGTGCCATTAGGTGTGCCTCCATATGCGAAGCTCTTGGCAGTGTCGGGTGGGTCGGACAGATACTCGCGTTGCGCCAATCTTGACAATCAGCCCAGCAATAGCAGCTCGACGCATAGCCGGTCCGATGGCGGACGGGTTGCGTTCGGTCTCCATGATGTCGCGTCCTGACTGGGCAAGGTAGGCCCAGACATCGTCGGTCGTAAAGTCTTCAAGGTTGTCAGCGCACCAGGTAATCGCTTCTGCAGCCAGCGCCTTCCATCGGGTCGACGCATGTCCATCGGTGAGTGCCATGCCTGCATCACGCAGGTCGGCTCCTGTCGGAGCGAACAATCCAAAGTCCGGTTCGTTCATACGCATGTCCCTTGTGTTGCTTGGCGGGCTTGCCACGCCACTTCGACCAGATCGGCGGTGACTCGCAAGTGCGCCTCGTTCGGCATCAACTTGTACGCATCGTAGAGAGTGTGACAGGTGCGGCAGAGTGGCACGATGTCCGTGTACGGCCCCTTCCGGCCCATGCCGGACTTGCTACCGTGGATGTGGGCGTTGTCTGCGACAGCGGCTCCGCACTGGAAACAGCCCAACGCTTTGACAAACTCGACCCGCGCCTTGCTCCCGTAAGCGCGAGCACGCTCCCGTGTCCTCCGCACGGGGTTGCTCTTGTTGATAGGCCGACGCGACTTAGGGACTTTGGCTTTGAGGTTCGCGTGGGTGGGGTGCTTCTTCTTTCGTCTGAGCATTATTGCATCTTCATTTCGGCGGTCGCGTGATAGATCATGGCGTTGTCACGATAAATTAGATCGTTGATTTCTAAAATCTCATTTTCGATTGTTATCCATGTGGTGCGATTTTCGGTTGCCAGCGTGATAAAGGCGATGTAGTCAGGGTGTGCATGGGCCACATCGTCAATCGCGGCTTCCGTAGATTTGATGCCGAGCGCAACGTTTTTGGCTCGTTGCTTTTCGCGTAGTGTAGCTAGTAGTGTTTTGCGTGTGAACTCCCACGTGCCGAACGGTCCGCAGATAGCGCGTAATGTGCCGTGTTCGGCGATGTACATTCGGCGCTTGTGATGTAACTCTTCAATGCTTTGAATCCCGATACGGGCTTCAATGATTTCCCGTGGATGTGGCATGGCTAGAACGGAAGATTGTCTTCGTTGTACTCAGGCAGCGGCTCTTCGAACTGGCTTGGCGGCGTGAGGTCAAGCGCCTTAGCAACTGTCGCTAAGGTGATCGGCTCAAAGAGCAGCCCTGATTTTTCTAACTGAATCAACAACGTCGCAGCTCCAGATTGAATAGAGTCCGGCGTGGGCTTGGGGGACGTGCCGAACGTGGCGGTCTGCATGGTATGTGCTGCGGTCAGGCACCATGCGTAGGCGGCGGCGACCTGCTGCCGTGATCGTGTGACCGGTGGTGTCAACGCCTTCTGCATAGCACTGACTGTTGTTGTCTTGGTGACTGGCACCCTGGGTGCAATGCCTGGTACTTCAGTTATGCGTTTGCGTGGGGGTGGCGCATCGCCTGTGGCAATGGTGATTCCCCAGTAGGGCTTGTCTGGTGCGCTTGAGTTGTGGTCACGCGAGAAGCACAGCGTGTTGCCTGCAACCTGTGGGTAGTCTACCTGTGGCGGGTTTGTGCCTGGGATGTCGAATCCGCAACGCAGGAGCTGGCGGTCCGCACTGAGCTTTGGTAGGTAGAGGCGGTCAGGCCCAAACTCAAAGATCACTTGGTCTCCGTACTTACCTTGCTCGACAGCACAGCGGTCAATCAGTGCGGTGTGCGTGTCCCCTTCGTGTGGTAGCTTGAGGATAGTCATTGATCTCTCGGTCTAACGTCTATGCTAGAGGCCGTCTAGCGGCGGTGTACTTGTAGCTGTGGTGACTGCTCTATTGCAAGTGTTGGGTCGCGTTCAAACTCTTGGTCGTAGCTTTCTCGTTCGCTTGAGTACGGTGCGTCTGGGTTGGGTTCTTCTTGTGCAGCCTGTTGTTCTGCCCATGCGGCGGCACTGCGCTCACGTGCTTTGGCTTCGCGCTCGGCGGCATCGGCATAGCCCTGCTCTCCATAAATCATGCAGCTACCTCTACGGGTTGAGTGTCTACTACCTGCGGTTCTGGTTGTGGTGCTGGTTCAGCAACGGCGATTGGTACTGACATTATTTTGATCCACTTTGTAACAAACTCTTTTCCCTCGGGTGGCTCCCATCCATTTTGAGATAGTGCCCTGAGGAGCAAGGTGCTGCACTTTCGCCATGGGCTATGCCCGTTGACGATGCGGCTAACATAGACGCGATGATATCCACTCGCTTCTGATGCCGCTTTGATTACGCCATACTGTAACTTTGCCATGCCTACTCCTGTAGTATTGGTGTGTACTGGAATGTATACGCCTGTGTTAGGGTGGCGCAAGTGCATCATCGATGCTATTGCTTGAGGGATTCCTTGATGCGTTGCCATTCGGCTTTTTGTTCTGCAGTCATTGGCTCGGCTACTTCTGGTCCTGCGCTGATGCGTGATGGGCCGCTGTCGGTAGCCCGTCCACGATAGACCGTCATGTGTGCCCGGATCTCGTTTGGGGTTGGGAAGAAGGTACGTCCTGGTTCTTTGAGAAGCTTGTCGGCAGCCCACATAAACCCGCGATCTCCAACGTCGGCGAGTGCGTATTCCCAGGCTTCAGCTGTCAGCCCGGTGATGTCCCGGGTTGGGTAAAGCTCTTGGAATAGTGCTAGGTACTTGGCTATCACTGTGATCGAGGCCATTGGTAAACCCCCTGCGGGTGAGTGTATCAGCCAGTGCGGCCCGTCCTCTTTCTT
>Ga0222712_10007962_pt1 | contig 10127 bp, 8 predicted proteins | sample C33_657DmetaG_FD_165043 | JGI IMG/M metagenome (GOLD analysis project Ga0222712, IMG submission 165043) | Estuarine water microbial communities from San Francisco Bay, California, United States - C33_657D | ecosystem: Environmental > Aquatic > Marine > Unclassified | place: USA: California...
TGTCGTCGCCTTGCTTCGTCACAGTGACGGTGCACTTGCCACCCGAAGTCGCGTTCAACACACCGTTCGTGATGCTGCAACCTGCGGTCCCTGGCGACACCAATGTGTAGGTGATAGCACCATTACCAGTGCCACCTGTGTACGCCAAAGTGATACCCGTGCCCAATGCACTCGAGAGGGGCGACGAAACTGTTCCCATTACCGGCAGTGCTTTTGCAAATGTGAGCGTGACTGTTCCAGAAGCAGAGAAGAAGTTCGTGTCACCGGCTTTAGAGATCGAGAGCAAACAGGTTCCGAAGTTCCGTGCAGTCACAACTCCAGCAGTCAATGCACAGTTAGCAGTACCGGATGTAACCGATGTGGAAACAGATCCTGTTCCCCCACCACCGGTAACCGACACAATGATTCCCGTGAGGAGATCACCAGTCGTTGTGGCTGCTGATAATGGAGTTTGATTACTGCGGTCAATCGTGATTGTCATTGAAATTGACGAACGTGCATCGAACACGCTGTCCGCATCGCGTGTGGCAATGACTTTGCACGTGCCAGCCGATGTGAATGTCAACTGTGATCCGCTCACGACACAAGATGCTGAACCTGTGTCGGAAACTGCATACGAAATTGCGCCTGAACCTGATCCACCTGACGCCGTCAACTGGATAGGTGATCCATAGGTGCCACTGGTCGATGTCACCTGAATCGAAGACTGTGTCGCCTTCATAAACATCAATGTGTTGGTGATTTGCTTCTGCAAATAATTCACGTCAGCAGCTTTGGTGGTTGTGAGTGTGCAACTGCCAGCGAAACGCGCGTTCACCACGCCCGAAGTAATCGAGCAGTTCGCCGATCCAGAAGTCACAGAATATGAAACGGTGCCAGTGCCTGAACCGCCCGATACTGACAATGTGATTCCGGAGTCCAGATCGCCAGAATTATCGCGCAAGGTCAAAGTGTTTTGCGTATCTTTTGCGAATGTCACCAATGTTGCCACCGACGAGCGCGACTCATAATTGTTGTCCCCCGCGCGAGTCACCGTCACCGTGCAGCTTCCCGCCGATGAGGAAGTTAAAGATGGCCCCATTGCCAAAGAGCAACCTGCAGTTCCAGCATCAGCAATACTGAATGAATAGCTGCCTGTCCCGGTACCACCGGATGCGGACAAGGAAATATTGGTGTTAAACGTTCCAGTGGTGGACGTCAAAGAAACCATTGATTGTGTGGCCTTCACAATTGTGACTGTGGTGGCACCAGAACTTGCAATCAAATAGTTCGTGCTTGCTACGCGGGTCGCTGCCACTGTGCAAGTGCCAGGAGATGTTGCGTTCAACACGCCACTGGAGATACTGCATCCAGCCGTACCCGCTGAAATTACTGCAAATGAGTACCCACCCGAACCAGAACCACCGTTGGCAACAAGCGTCAACCCTGTTGCATAGACACCACTCGTTGATGTCAACTGAACAGTTTCCTGAGCAATTTGAGTGATCACAAAATTCGCAGGCACCAAAGTAATTGCGTAGTTCGCGTTGTGAAGGTTGCCCGCAGTAATCGCATATGTTCCGGCATCTTCACCTGAAACACGTGACAAGGCACCAGTGAGCGTGTCAAGGCCATACAACGAGCCTGACGTAATCGTGTAACTGATGATTGGCTCAGAGCCACCGAATGCTTTTGACTGGCCAGCAGTTGGAGTCACCGAGATTGTGCGTGCCGAAACAGAGGTACTCAAAGATGTGGTCGAACTTGAATATGCAATAGATGATGTTGGCGTGAAAGTTGCAGATAATGCAGCTGCACCAAGATCAACAGGAATCCAATCGCAGGTGGCAGTCGTCGATGATGTGGCTACTGCTTCGCAACCCGAGATCGATGTGCCATTAAGCATGAAGTTCACACTTCCCGCACGTGATGTTGTTGCAGTGATGCGATTGGTGACTCGATATTGCGGCGAAGCAGACGCCAATGCCAACGAAATGCTCGTCGATGCGTAACCAATCGAGATAGTGAAACTGGCTGTCGACGCCGTCATGCCGTTTGCATCTGTCACAGTGATGTACACCGCGGATGAACCCGTGACGGTTGGTGTTCCAGAAATTATGCCCGTCGAAGTACTGAAACTCAGACCATTCACCAACGATCCCGTCAGAGAATATGTCAATGCCGCACGACCACCAGCCGCTGGAACCGGTAGAGAAAAGGAACTATCCGCAGTTCCAGTTAACCCCGTGGGCGGAGTCGTCAGTGTCAGTGCACTAGCAACTGTCACTGTTGCCACTGTTGACGCAGTCGTAATGGAGATGCCAGACAAAGTGTTGGTCACGTCGACTGAATAACTGCCGGCGTCAGATGTTGATACCGAGTTAATGGTGTGTGTCGACAATGTTGCATTCTGAATAGCAACGCCGGATTTTCGCCACTGGTAAGACAACACACCATTGTCGGATGTATTTGCATTCACAGACAGCGTGACTTCTTGTCCAGATGTTCTATCAACTGATGCCGGTTGAGTCGAGATTGTCGGAATAGCGACAGCCGCATTAGTCGTTACAGCAATACATTGAGTATCAGGCGATGATGAATAACTCGTCCCATCACCAACAGCGACCACAGTCACTTTGTACGTGGTGCTGTCACCCATGATCGATGAAACCATGTCAGTACTGGTCACCGTTGTTGATGTTCCACTAATCCCTGACTTCGTCCCTTGAACAACCGCGCAAGCGTTATCTCTCAATTTGACGATGTATGACACAGCGTTGGGAACCGCACTCCAAGAAATGTCAACTGACTTCCCTCTTGATGGTGTGGCAACAGCCGACACGTTGGCAGGTTGGGCAAGTTGGGGAAGACCGTAACGAACAACAACTATTCCTGAACCACCACGACCAGCGGATTGCCCTTGCGTGCAGTTCATCCATCCGCCACCGCCGCCACCGCCAGTCTCATTCGTGCCGTGTGCGCCACCCGACCCACTCGCATTCGTTCCACACCCTGTACCAGCATTCGTTCCGCCGACACCTTGAATTGAATAGCCCTGACCGCCACCGCCAGACCCATAAACAATGGGCGAATCGGTGCGAAATGAATTGGCAATTCCTTCGCCGCCATTTCCACCTGTTCCATTTGCTCCAGCACCTGTGCCAGGACTGCCTACTTGTGTAGCACCGCCACCGCCGCCGCCACCGCCGGTGTTGTAGTCAGTTCCAGCTGCACCACCCGCGTTTCCATATCCAGTTACACCGGCTGGAACCGAATATATGTTGCTTCTTCCACCAGCTCGAAAGTGTCCACCGCCGCCAGAGCCACCGATGCCCTCCACTGCAGAACATCCACTGCCCCCGCCTCCTCCGTATGTACCGATTGAACCGAATGTGGAGTTTCCACCCTTGGAACCGTTGCCACAGTTCGCGCCCGATCCACCGGCCCCGATAATGACGACCACGTTTGCGCCGGGAGTCACTGCAAAGTTGGGCGCCACCGCGACACCACCACCACCGCCAGCGCCACCTGTTCTAAGGGAGTTGGAACTACCACCGCCACCGCCGCCTGCAACGACCAGTACCTTCACCGAAGTGACTCCCGTGGGAACAGTCCAATTGCGTACTGTGTACGAACCGTTCCCACCAGTTGTGATGTCAGTGGTGAACGAGACAACACAGTCTCCATTACCAAGCACCGCCACTGTCACCCCTGTTGCATTGTCAACTGACGACGCACAAAAACCTGTACCAATACTTGCTGCATTTGCGCGCCGTGGCGTCTGCGTCGCAATCGGAAGTACTAAAGCCATCAGGCCGATCAGTGTCACTGCAAGGCTGCAACGAGCAAAAGAACGAAGGTGGCGAGTCACAGAAGTGGTCATAGTTGTGCATTGTATGCACTGGGAGTGCATCAGGTGCACTTAAAGTGCACTTAATGCACATTTGCTGATAAACCAACAGTCAAGGCTTCAGATGTTCCCCTCGCCCATTACGCTTGCGCCATGGCTTCGGCGTCCAAAAAGAACACTCCCCGTGTTTCAGCACCCAAAAAGCCCCGCCTCAGCCAGGCCGAGGCCACGGTGCGAATGATGTCCGCCACCAGCCAACTTCTGGTTCAACATGTCCCTGGTGAGGTCACAGTCGCGCGTATCTGCGAAAAAGCCGGGGTGCACACAGATTATGTAGCTCGCTATTTCGGATCTCGTGAAGAGTTGATGTGCCAGGCCATCGAAACAGCCTTCCTCGGTGTCTTCCTGAAAACCGGAGGTGAAGACACCACTCGACTCGCCATTGTTCTTGAAGGCCAGGTTGATGTCATGCAACTGGCGCAGGCACGCGTTCGAACAATTGCGTATTTGTTGGGTTGTGGCGTCAGCCCCGAACGCTTTCAGTCAAGCCAGAAACTTGTACTTGAATCAATCTTTTCTCAATCTGTTAATCCCAAGGTGTCTGACCGGACCAAGATGAACCTCATTCTTGTCGGCATTTTGCTTATTCAGGCAATGGGCACATTCGCCGAGGTCAATGAGATGACTGATCTGCAAAAAGCAGACATGCTTAGTTACATCGGTTACGTCGGCCAAGCGGGCGAGACGATTCAGGAGACACTCGGCTGGGACAAGCCCACAGTGAAGTCCAAGTCGAAGAAGACCAAATAGAGTCCAAATGGTGCGCCCTCTGGGGCTCGAACCCAGGACCTGCGGATTAAAAGTCCGTTGCTCTACCGACTGAGCTAAAGGCGCATTTCGGAGATTGAGAACCCGCAGCAAACCTGCAACGAACGCTCAAAACATCCTCCAAACAGTGTAGTTCGGAGGGGCACATTCCAAACAAGGGCACGTATGAGCGCAGTGTTCATACCTTCTATGACAAGGTAATGAACTCGCGAATCACACGAAATGCCCGCTCAGGTTCATCACGCCACACGGAATGCCCCGAATTGCTGAATCGCTCATATCGCACCAAATCCGGCCGAATCCTCTCCACCATGTCTTCGCTATCAGCCACTGGCGTAATTGGGTCATAGTCACCCACCATCACCATCACCGGGCAAGTGATCTTGGGCAAGTCGTCGTAGAAATTCATGCGATGCCATGCACCGCCTTTTTCATGGAAGCCCACAACAGCTTCCGGGCGCAAGATGCTTGTTCGTGCGTGTATTTGTGGCGTGGTGTTGTACAACGTCATGCACACCTCAGAGAACTCAACAATTGATTCAAAGGTACAAACATCAATGAGAGCTCGTTTCGCACATTCAACAGCCTTGTCACCACCAAGTTTCTGAAACATCTCAAGTGAACGTTCATGAATGATGCGACTTTGTGTACTTGCCAAGACCACTTTGCCGGGAAAGTCAGGGTGACGAGTTGCGATGTAACCTGCCACCATTCCCCCAGCAGAGTTGCCAAGCACTATCGGCTTCTTGATCCCTAACAAACGACACAATTCGACGACATCGTCGGCCCAACTCTCAATGGAGTACTCGTTGTTCACTGGAGGTTCGCTGCGACCGCATCCGGCCATGTCAAGAAAGATGATCTGAGCTACGTCGGCAAGATGATCAAAGATGGGGCGATACACCGTGTGATCTGAACCACCGGGGCCGCCATGCAACAGGATGAGTGTCGGCTTTTCGGTGATCTCTGCACCATCAATCCCCAGTTCACCACCAAGGACATCAAAGAAAAGTTTCTTTCCTCGAACTTCAATTTTCATGATGGGTCTACCTTTTGATGAGAGACAGCATGTCGAATTTTACGCACTCGGTCCTCAGGCTTCTGAACTTAAACGCAGCTATACGATGAACAGGTGGCACGTGTTTCTCGGGCGAAAAATGGTCATCCGCCAAAGGTTTGCGTTAGTTGCGGGTTGCCGTTTGAGTGGCGGCGCAAATGGGCCCGCGACTGGGAGAACGTGAAGTACTGCAGCGACCGGTGTCGCAAAAGTGCTCCTCATTCCTGAGTACCTGAGTACTGATGTGACACCTAAGCATCACCAGCGGGAATGACTCCGCGCTTCTCACGGTTCTACTTCGCAATGCCAACTGTGTTGGTGCCCCCCAATTCACAGGAGTGAACCATGAAGAAAACAATCACCGCTATTGCAGCAGTATCCGTCTTGCTGTTGTCAGCTTGCGGAGCCGATGGCACCACCGCAGATACAACCATGCCAGCTGCTGACACAACAGAAATGGCCAAAGAGGTGGGCAACATCGTCGAAGTTGCCCAAGGCAACGAAGACTTCTCGACACTTGTTGCAGCAATTACAGCAGCTGGGCTCGGCGAAGCACTTTCTGGTGAAGGTCCGTTCACCGTGTTCGCACCCACCAACGCAGCCTTTGAAGCACTCCCAGCAGGTTTGCTTGAGAAGCTCCTTCTTCCAGAAAACAAGGAAGTCCTCGTGAAGATCCTCACATATCACGTCGTCGCATCAAAGGTGATGGCAGCAGATGTCATGGCTGGAGATGTCACCACTCTTGAAGGTTCAAAGTTTGCAATCTCCACAATGGGAGGAGTGAAGGTCAACACTGCGAATGTCACCGCCACTGACGTTCCAGCCTCTAACGGAGTCATCCACGTCATTGATGCGGTACTTGTACCTGCATCTGTTGATGTTGCATCACTGTAAATAGAAAAGAATTGAGCCGGTACGAATTTATTCGTGCCGGCTCTTTCTATTTATTAATGCGTTGATCGCACCACTGCCAAACGGCATCGCGAACTTCAGGCGTGTCGGACTTGCGTGTTCGCGGCAATCGGTGAATGGGACGTTCTGCGCGATCGCTCCAGAATTTTCCTGAATGAAGCACCATGGCATCATCGGAGCACAACCAACACATGGTGTCTGCACCTTGACTTGCACTTCTCAACAACGGCTTCGTTACAAGGCGGAAGGCCGGGAGTGAATCTTGCACGCCGGGCGTATCGGCCCAACCAGGGTGCATCGATGCAAAAGAGATCTCGGGCTCTTGCTCTGCCCACATCTCATTCAGAGTCACCTGAATGCGCTTTGCAATCGCATATTGCTTCGTGCCGTCGTAATACGCAGGCGTCATCTCTGGAGACTCATCAACAATCACATTCGGAAGTGATGCCGCGTACATGCCGCCCGATGAAACCGTGATGACGCGTCCATGGGATGCCCGCAACAACGGCAGCAGACCCGTGGTCATCTGATGTGGTCCGAGAACATGCGTTGCAATGGTTGTCTCAAAGTCTTGTGCTGTCGTGGACCGCTCTTTCAGTAACGCACCAGCGTTATGAATCACCGCATGTAGAGAATCATGTGAGTCCAGAATTTGACGTGTCGCAAGTGCGACCGCATCGAGGTCTCCCATGTCCGCGACGACTGTGGCGAACATCTGGTTTTCGGAGTCACGCACTAATTCTTTCAGCAACTGCTGGAGTTTGTCGGCAGACCGACCGATGAGAACAAGATTGGCCCCCATGGCAGCTAATTGTTGCGCAGCGGCTTTCCCCAAACCAGAGGTGGGGCCTGTTAGAGCAACAGTTTTCCCTCGCAGTGCGTTGTGATCGAGAGGCGTGAACTGGGAAGCCCGCACGAGATATCCGATGCGAGAGAACCCCGGTATAACCAGCGCATCCAATGCAGAATCAATGATTTTCGGCAATGCCATACCCGCACCGTACAGGGGCTATCGAAAAGGTAGATACCGTGTTCCTATGACTTCTAACATCACAGAATTCATTGGGGTCTACGACGCCGACTCCACATTGCTAGGCGAGATCTCCTACTGGATTGGCGCTCGTTTGGGCATGTCTCACTGCTCGCTATGTGAACTCACCCATGGTTTGTTCACAGAGAAATCAGAATGGAAACAATGTTCACAATCCATCGGCGTGCCTTTTCGAACATTCCATCGCGATGATGCACCGGTCGATGTCAGTGAAGTCTTAGCGGGCCACTTCCCCGCTGTGTTGCAACGTACGCATGAAGGATTGTCTGTCGTCTTGACAAAGGAACAGCTGGAGAGTTTCGACGGCCGCACCGCAGACTTCGCAGCGTGGCTATCACAATATTTATCCGTCTAACTAGATCTAACTGTTGCGTCAAATGTGATCGACAGTGAGTGCAACATGATCTTCGGGCACTTCAAAAATCATGTTGTGACCACAATTTGGGATACCCACCAGACGGGTATTACGACGTGACTCCGCAATGTTGTAAACATTCTGTGGAGTCACTTGACTTGTCGTCGAATGGGGCCCCAGTCGGCACTTTCCATAGAGATGTTCGAGTTACTGCAGAATGACCAATTTTGATTAAGCGAGGAACGGCCGCTCGCCGATAGTTGTGACTCGCCATCCTTCACGTTTTTCGGGAAAGTAATCCCAACATGCGTGATGCTGCACGGTGCGATTATCCCAAAAGGTCACTGTGTTTGGTTCCCATCGAACTCGACATTGAAACTCCACTGCATAGGCGATCTTGTCGAACAACATTCGAAGAAGTGCCTCACTTTCCCATTCCTCAACATCCCAAATTTTGTCCGTGAACCCACTATTGACATAGAGAGCCTCTCTGCCGGTCAATGGATGTGTGCGTACAACAGGGTGAAGATTGCGGGGAAACTGTCGAGGGTCAACAGTCTTATATTGACCGCGCCACGGTAGATCTCCTGAATGTCGCGCTTTAAGTGTCCGTAGGAAATTTTTCATTGTGTCGGAAAAGGACTCATACATTGCAGCTTGATGTGAAAACGCCGTATCACCACCAACAGACGGTGTGGTTTCAATTCTCAACATTGAAACGCCAGGCGGGCGCTCATCACAACTCACATCCGAATGCCAACCTTCGCCGGGGACCATTTTCGAATTTTCATCTCCATAAATATGAAGTGCCTCTGGGAACTCACTTTGCGCATATGCCGGATGAACATGAAGTTCCCCTAAGCGTGCGCCGAATTCAATTTGTTCTGAAATTGACATGGGCTGATCTCGCACCACTACCACTCCACGATCGGCAACAACACTCAGAAGTTCTGTAACTGCGTTGTCGTCAAGATCAAGAAGTCGGAAACCTTTGAATTCAGAGCCAACATGACGTGTTAGGTCACTTCCAATATGTCCAGAAATTGTGCTCATATACCCCCCCCTTGAGTACTCGCCTATCTTGCCACTTCTTGAACGGATGATTATTCGAGATCCCTAGTTGGATAAAGCAGCATGGGCTTCTTCGGGATTGGAGATGAAGCCTGGGGTGTCACGGCAAAACTCCACCATGATTCCGTTTGGGTCGATGTAATAAATGGAATGACACCATCCATGATCGACGTCCATCAGCGGTTCGACGCCACCAGCAGAAAGCAAAGCCTTCGCCTGCTTCTGACGTTCTTCATCAGCAGCAAACGCAATGTGGTTCACCCAAATGGGAAGTCCGACTGATTCGGAAACATCTGATTTCCAATCTGGCTTCTCACCCACACCGTGCATGTCAAAGAACGCAATGCATGTGCCGTCACCAAGGTCGAAAAACAAGTGACGAAAGAACGCTTCAGAATCAGGAACGCGAGTGACTTCAGTGTGAACGAGTGGAAAGCCACACAAGTCTTCATAGAAGTGTCGGGTGGCTTCAGGATCTTTGCACGCATATGCAACGTGATGCACACCTACTGATCGATTTAATCCAGTCATCGCACTCTCAATTTCATTCCGGGACCATCAGGTCCATCTACTTCTGTCATTGGCTCATCTCGATTATCAAATTCAAGCTTTAACGCCTTCGTCATTACCGCATGCATGTCGTACATCGCAGTGATATACGTGAATTCAAGAATTTCTTCATCACTGAGATGTACCTTCAGCTCAGCAAACACACCATCAGCGACACGACCACCGTCATAAACCAATGCGTCGGTGTACGCGAGTACTGCTCGTTCAGCAGCAGAAAAACATTCGGCAGTTTGCCAATGAGGAATTGCGGCAATCTTCTCTTCGCTCACGCCAGCCGAACGTGCGGACTTAATGTGTTGCGAATAAACGAACTGGCTAGAACGAGCCCAACCGACGCGAGTCTGACCTAACTCTCGCAGTTGAGGATCAAGAATGCGGTCACGACTGCGATAGAGAACAAACCCTCGCATGGCGTGGTCGAAGATCTCTGGGACGAGTGCAAATACTGTCCACC
>Ga0222712_10007963_pt1 | contig 10124 bp, 9 predicted proteins | sample C33_657DmetaG_FD_165043 | JGI IMG/M metagenome (GOLD analysis project Ga0222712, IMG submission 165043) | Estuarine water microbial communities from San Francisco Bay, California, United States - C33_657D | ecosystem: Environmental > Aquatic > Marine > Unclassified | place: USA: California...
CAATGACACCATTTACATGACTGTGCATATTAATGACTTTATCAAGTACATTGGTCGTAAACCTCTCAGTGGAGATGTAATTGAATTGCCTCATTTGAGAGATGAGTTTGCATTAAATGATTTTGATATATCACTACCTAGATATTATGTGATTGAAGATGTTGGCAGAGCCAGTGAAGGATTTAGTGCAACTTGGTACCCGCATTTGTATAGATTAAAACTGAAGAAAATCACTGACAACCAACAATTTGCTGACATATTAGATCAACCCGCTAAAGAAGGTAGTAATCAAACTCTTAGAGATATTTTAAGTACAGCAGGTAAAGAACTTGAAATTAATGATGCTGTGTTATCACAAGCTGAAGCAGATGTTCCTCAAAGCGGATTTGAAACTAGACAATTCTACACATTAGCAGTTGATCCAACTAACGGACAACCTGTATTAGAAACTACATCAGGCGGCGCAGTTGAACCCGGTGTTGCTGTGCGTTCTGGCTACACCGGCTACCTACTTGGCGATGGATATCCACCAAACGGTTATAGTTTTGGACACGGTATACAATTCCCTCTAGGGCCACAAGAAGATGATTTTTTCTTACGCACTGATCTATTGCCTAATAGACTGTTTAGATATGATGGTACTCGATGGGTTAAAGTTGAAGACAAGATAAGACACACTCTTACTAATAGTGATTCAAGACAAACTCTCAAAACTGGATTCATCAACAATAAAAATATTACAGGTACAACAGTTGTACAAGAAGGTGTTGACATACCGGTAACTGCTACACAAACTATTCAAACAACAATTCCGTACACAGCAGGCATGGGTGCTAAAGTATTCATTGGTGACGTTAAAGTACAAACAGCTACAGTAACAGCTGGTGTTGGTAACAATGCACGAATTACACTGAGCGAGCAAGCTTCTGCTGGTAGCAACGTTCAATGGACTTTATTCAAATCGTTTATTGACGAGAGAAGTTCTGTTAGTAAAGCAGTTAAACCTAAGGCAGATCTATAATGCAACATTTTTATGACGGACAAATAAGAAGATATCTGCTTCAAACAATACGTGTTCTAAGTAATTTTACTGTCAAGTATGGCGATGGTAGACTAGTTAGAGTTCCTGTTGTCTATGGTGATGCCGACCGACAGGCAGCATCTATCATGCGACAAAATAGTGAAAATAAAATTAACAGTTCTCCAAGAATAGCTGTCTACATTACTGGGCTATCAATGGATACTAGTCGTCTTGCAGACAGTACATTTGTTGGTAAAGTACATGTTAGAGAACGTGCAGTTGATGATGACGGCAATTATACAACTGGGGAGGGTGCTAATTATACTATTGAACGGTTGATGCCTACTCCGTTTAAATTAGATATCAAAGCTGATATTTGGTCAGCTAATACTGATCAAAAACTTCAGATACTTGAACAAATTTTAGTGTTGTTTAATCCAACATTAGAATTACAAACTACAGACAATTATGTTGACTGGTCTAGTTTAAGCGTTCTTGAAATCAAAGATCTAGTCTGGAGTTCTAGGTCAGTGCCGGTTGGTGCAGATAGTCCAATTGATATTGCCACTATCACATTTAGCACGCCTATTTGGATCAATCCTCCAGTTAAAGTTAAACAGCTAGGAATTATCACGCAGATTATTACAAGTCTACATGAAGGTATTAGTACACCAGAGGCCAGTTACATTGACGGGTTAGGTACTGATCCAATTGCCGATGGCGCAAAAACCGGTGTTAATCTTGTTACAAGAATTTCAGCGGCTATTAGTGGATTTGGTCTTCAAGTTTATAATGGCCAGGCAAGGTTACTTGGAAAAAATGAAAGCGTTGTAGCAGATGATCCTTACAGTATTCCTGTGAAACAAGGGCCAGAGATTAGTTGGTTTAAAATATTAAATCAATACCCTGGACAATATAAGGCCGGTTATAGTCAAATATATCTCAAGCAACCGATGGGTAACGAAGTTATTGGCACTATAGCATTAGATCCTAGTGACGACAGTGTTCTTTTTATTAACTGGGATAGTGACACTTATCCTAGCAATACTGATATTGATCCAACAGGTCCTCGTAGTGCTAGCCCTGGTACATTTGATGCGATCATTAATCCTTTAACTTTTAATCCAAAAGGTCCAGACGGTTTAGGCACAGTTTCTTCTGGTACTAGATATCTTATTATAGAAAATATAGGCGACAATATTAATGTTGATGGCCCGGATGCGTGGAAATCAACTAGTGGCGCAGATTTTGTAGCTAAAGAAAATGATATTATTCAATGGAACGGCAGTCAATGGCAGGTAGTGTTTGATGCCGCTCAGAGTGAAGAGGTTCTTGCCTATCAAACTAATATATACACTGGAGTACAATATAAGTGGGATGGCGTAAGCTGGACCAAATCGTTTGAAGGTGAGTACAAAGAAGGATCATGGAGACTAAGACTATAACAGAAATTGTCTGTAGCGGCGCATTAATCTACGCCAAGAATAGTCACAGGTTTTTACTACTTCAAAAAGCAGAAGGCAAGCATGCCGGCACATGGGGCCTTGTAGGCGGCACTAATCACGAAGGCGAAACTGCCTGGCAAGGCCTTCAAAGAGAAATTACTGAAGAAATTGGCAGTAATTTTAAAATTATCAAAACTATTCCTATTGAAACATTTGTCAGCAACGACAATGTGTTTAATTTTCATACTTACCTATGTGTAGTTGAAGATGAATTTGTTCCGCATCTAAGCGATGAGCACATAGGGTGGGCATGGGCTACCATCGACTATCCGCCTAAGCCCTTGCACCAAGGTCTCAGAAACAGTTTTAGTAATAAGACTGTTAGAACCAAACTACAAACTATCTTTGATTTGATCAATTTAATTTAATATGTTTAACTGGTTTAACAAAAAGAAAAGCTGGGTTAGGTTCTATTCAATGGACCAAAACGTTGCCATCATGTATCCCGTTGTCGACAATCGATTAACTGATCGAGATTGGAACGGCATTGCCGATGTATCTCGTAATAGACCAGAACAAGGAAAACAGATTGTACTAAACTGTCCGGCAATCAAACAAATTACCAGTGTAGGTTATGTGTTACGTGCTCCTGCTGATTTTGTTATTAAGACTGGACCAACAATAGAACACTTGAACTGGGAAACACCTTTTATGTTTAAAAGGCATAGTGACAAGTATACCTTTAGCGGAACTGATTATTATATAAGCTGGCACAGCCCAGCACAAACTGAACCGTTAATTCCTAAAGAAGTTCCTAATACAGATAAAAAGTATCTTCATTCTGCAGTCAAAGTAGAAACACCTTGGCGTGTCAAAGCCAGTGACGATATTTTATTATTACAGTTGCCAGTTACATACAATAACGAAGCAAGGTTTTCTGCAGCCGTGGGAATTTTAGATCCCAAATATATGCACGCCGTTAGTGTTCAATTATTCTGGCATGTAATTGAAGGCGAAACATTGATTAAAGCAGGTACACCTCTAGTGCAGTATATTCCTATACAACGAAGCCTACTACAGAAAAACTCTGTAGAGTTTACTGTTGACACTGCTAGCGATATTGAAAAAGAAATCGAAGAAGCCTATGCGTTTGCCAACCATAGCAGATTTCCAAGATCAGATACAGCCGGTAATAAAGTAAGAATTATTACTCAGCTGTTTGATTATTTTAGAAAAAAATATCCCAAAGCAAAAATTTAAATTTTAAGCTGTGTTAAAGGATTTCTGTTTACAACGCCTTTGACAAAAGTATTAAAACTTAAGGTTATTCTTGGAGTGTCACCGTTGTATTGTTCTACTAGATGTTCAACTGAACTAGGAAATATCAGCATGTCTCCGGAGGCTAGATTAATCCCCCAGCGTTTAGAATTATAAAGATTGGGCTCGTTAATATCGTATTCTATAGTGTCAAATGCACTGGTAATAAAAACAGTTGCGCCACTGGTAGGGTCAGTTGATAGTGCAACAATACCACTAAGCACACTGTTTGGATGCCAATGTCTGTGATGACTTTGACCTTTTTCCGTCTTATTAAACCACGATTCGGTGATGTAAATTTCACAGTCCTGAGAAGCATTTACAATACCATAAAAATATGTATAAAGTTTTTCTTCTATAGCTGTACGCAACTCTGCAAACTCTGGAAGGTTTAGCACCTGTTGGTTGTCGCTGATAAAATTAGTGTAATTTTCTATCCAATTTATAGGAGTGATATCTAATTTTATTTCTATAGCTGTTTTAAACATTGGTTTAGAAAACAGCGGTATTACCTGTTCATTAATCATCTAAAGTACCTCTAAGTATAGATATATATTAGTCTACGCACCACTGGGACACTAATAATGAAATTAGAAAAAGATATTGCAGTTTGGGAAAATTGTTTTCGAGCTGAAGATTGTGATGAGCTAATTGCTTACTTTCACAAAATTAAAGAATGCAAGTTAACCTATACTAGACTAGATCTTAGAGAGGCGCCTAGTCATAAGAAAAATGACGAAGCCGTATTTGTACTAGATCCTGACACTATGCGAGTAATGCCAAATGAGAAGCTGGTAGTTCCGTTTATGCAAAAATTTTGGAACTGCTATCGTCAGTATATGGATCACTATAGTGTGCTACTAGAAACAGGAGACCACCAGGTTAGGTCTATGAAGATACAAAAAACTTTGCCTGGCCAAGGTTATCATATGTGGCATTTTGAAAGCGACAGTCTCGACCGTAGTAATAGAATTTGTTCTTGGGCTGTATTTTTAAACACAGTTGACTTAGGTGGTGAAACAGAATTTTTGTACCAAAGTGTAAGAATTCCTGCACAACAAGGTACTCTTATGATATGGCCTGCAGGATTTCCTCATACACACAGAGGCAATCCACCTTTGTCGGGTGAAAAATATATAATGACCGGATGGATTGAATTTTGATGGAAGTTAAAAATCTTTTTCCTGTAGAGTTCTTTATTTTTAAAAACAATACGATTGACAACAATGAGTTAATCAGCGAACTTGAGCAGTTAAACAACGTTGAAATTAAAAAAACTACTACAATTAGTCTGTTAGTAGATTTAAGGCATAACGAGAAATTTAAAGAATTGTTTTTTTGGTTTGAAGATTGTCTAGAACAAATAAAACAATCTATGAATTATGATTGCGAAAAACTTACTATAACTAACAGTTGGGTTAATGTTGCACTACCTGCATATAATATGCACCAAAACTATCACAAACATTCTATGAGTTTTTACAGTGCTGTATATTATCTTACAGAAGGTTCGGCTACTGAGTTTGAAGATCCCGTCTCAGAAAGATCAAGAGCACAACTCGAAGTATTGAGAAATAATTATCAACCGTGGGAAACTATTATTCCTGAACCTGGTAAATTAGTAGTATTTCCAAGTTATGTGTATCACAGAAGTCATGTACATGTTGGTGAGAAGAGCAGGTATGTTATTAGTTTTAATACTCTCCCGTCAGGAAAAATAAATCACATGTTAGCTACAGATTCTCGAGCAGAGGTAATTGTCAAATGATCAACAGTACAATCGTATTGGGCGGAGGTAATGCAGGTCTTATGGCAGCATTATATCTAAAAACTGCCTTGCCGGCGTTGGATATTACATTGATTAAATCAAAAAAAATTGGCACCATTGGTGTAGGCGAAGGTTCAACTGAACATTGGTCTAGGTTTGCTGCCGCTGTTGGAATTAGCATTACAGATTTAATCAATGAATGCGGTGCTACTATTAAAATAGGTATTAAATTTGAGAACTGGCACGGTGACGGTACCAGCTATTACCATAGTCTTCCAGAATTTTTAATATGGATGGATAGGTATTCTGGCGCTCCATATACTCTTATGAGATTAATAGGTGACGGTGTTCCTAGCGATAAACTTCATTGGGATTTGCCAATGCAAGGTTATGTTAGAGAACCCCTAACTGACTACTATCAGTTTCACTTTGACAGCGAAAAATTAAATGCATTCTTAGAAAGAAAGTGTGCTGCCTTAGGAATAAAAATAATTAATGCAGAAATTACTGGGCCGGTAATTGACAACAACGGCTTTGTTACTGCAATCGTTGACGATCAAGGTAACCATTACTCTGCAGATTTCTTTATTGATAGCAGTGGATTTAAGCGTGTGATAGCATCTAAATTAGGTGCTGACTGGGTTGACTGGTCAAAATACCTTCCTCTCAATTCTGCTATTGCATTTCAAACTGCATACGAAGAAAAAATTCCTCCTTACACATTAGCTAAAGCTATGGATGCAGGCTGGCACTGGCGCAGTCCTGTACAAGAAAGGTTTGGCAATGGCTATGTATTCAGTGACAATTTTATATCTGAGCAGCAGGCCGTTGATGAAATTCAAAAACACTTTAAAGATACAATCCACATTGGTCGTAAGATTAATTATACGTCAGGAAAAGTTAATCGAGCATGGATTAAAAATTGTGTTAGCATAGGCCTTAGCAGTAACTTTGTAGAGCCGTTAGAGGCATCTAGCATCTCAACTACAATTAAGCAACTGCAACTTTTAACTTCATCTATTTGGAACTGGGATCGTTCAGATACCGGAACCATTAAAGAGTATAATCGAGTAGTTGACGACATGATGTCTAACATTTTAGATTTTATACAACTGCATTATTTTACAGAACGTAATGACACAGAGTTCTGGCGCTGGTGTAAAAATGAAATGACTATGACTGATTTTAACAAAGAAAATCTTGAAAATTTTAAGAAAAACTTTGTAAATCAAATAATCCTGCCTGAAGATGGAACCATGAGTAATTTTAGAATTTACGATTGTCTAAACTGGATACAGGTCATGCACGGACTTCGTATGTTTGATACTGCTAGTATCAAAGCAAGATACGAAAAATACTACGGTCATTTTAGAAAAGATGATGTGGCGCAATTAGAAAGGGCTGAACAGATCGCTGATCCTTTAACAGGCTGGATGACCTGCAGAGAAGCTATTAATCTTGTTAAAAAATATAGTAACACACAAATGGAATATAAACTATGATAAAATCACTCGGCATATTAGGAGGCGGAACTAGCGGATTAATTGCCGCTCTTATGATGCGTAAGGCATGGCCAAAGTTACCAATTACTCTCATTGAGTCTAGTCAAATAGGTATTATTGGGGTAGGTGAAGGATCAACTGAACATTGGAAAAAATTCATAGATCATATTGGGGTTAGTGTCCCCGACCTAATTAGAGAAACAGGTGCAACATTTAAAGTTGGTATTAAATTTACCAACTGGCACGGTGACGGTACTAGTTATTTTCACAGCCTAAGTGAACAGTATGGCGGATTCAGCGATAATAACGGATTACCGTTTACTTGGATGAGAATGATCGGAGAGAACTGGGATCCTTTAAAAACTGTTTGGAGTTTAAGTCAGAATAGTCGCCATGTAGAACCCTTACACAATATACTAAGCCAATATCATTTTGACACTTTTAAACTTAACGAGTTTTTACATAAGCTGTGTAAGGATCGCGGAATAACTGTTACTGATGTAGTTATCGATCAAGTTATTATCGATCAAGATGGATATATCGATAGCCTAAATGACAACTCTGGCGCTAAACATACATTTGATTTCTATATTGACTGTAGCGGTTTTAGAAGAGTTATTGGATCAAAATTAGGTGCTAAATGGATTGATCGTACTAAAGAATTACCAATGAATTCTGCTATTGCTTTTCCTACAGGCTATACTGAAGACATTCCTAGCTATACAGAAGCTACTGCTCTATCAAGCGGATGGTCGTGGCGAATCCCTACTCAAGAACGATATGGTAACGGTTATGTTTTTTGTGATAGCTTTATCGATGAGACTCAAGCATATGATGAAATCAGCAGACATTACAAAGAACTAGGTATAACAGATCACATTGAAGTAGGTAGAAAAGTTAAATTTGGTGCGGGCAACGTTGATCGTTTTTGGATTAAGAATTGTGTTATGATTGGTCTTAGTGGCATATTTGTGGAACCTCTAGAGGCATCAAGTATAGGAACAACTATACAGCAGTGTTTCTTAATGTTGCCGGCGGTGGCCTTCTGGGAACGAGGTGACAAAAAAACTGCTAAGATCTACAACGAACACATGTCTCGAATCAGTGATAACATAGTTGACTTTATTCAACTACATTATTTTACTCAACGATCAGATTCTAAATTTTGGCAATGGTGCCAGCACGATCTAAAATGGACTGACTTTAATCGAGATACCTTAGAGTACTTTAAAAGTAACTATGTAAATCCGCATTTCTTTAACATGCCACTGATATTGTTCAGTCATTTAAACTATGCCCAAGTCATGCACGGTCTAAGACTCTTTAATAATGACAAAATTAATAAAGTATATTCAGAGCACATGGGAGAAAGATACAATGGTATTATTGACTCAATTTTGGCTAAAAATGAAAGTCCCGATGTTGTCTCGTTTACACACAGAGAAGCTTTGAATATTCTAAAGGAAAGATATGCAACAATCCACATTAACCTATGATGTTGTAGTGTTAGGCGGCGGAAGTGCTGGATGGTTAACAGCATTGTTCCTACAACGCAATTGGCCTAAACTTAATATTGTTGTAGTTGAAGATCCCAATCGTCCTCCTATTATTGCTGGAGAGAGCGGCACTACTACATTTGTTAGCCTTATGCGGCATCTTAAAATTGATACAGATGATTTTATTCGCAAGGTAAATGCTACTCCTAAACTAGGCGGAAAATTTACTGACTGGAACGGAGTCGGTACTGAGTTTATTCATAGCCTACAAACAGATCATGCTCCGTGGCTAGATGGCTGGACCGATTATGCCGACAGCGAGTTATCAAATAAAGATCTGCGTTTAGGATCGTTAATTAACATCATGTCTGCTGAGAAGCATAAAGACAAGTATCTTAGATCAATAATAGGTAATGACATTCCTTTGGCTGATGCATTTTTAGCTAATGCATTTATAAAAGAAAACAAAGTACCTTTTGGTGCTACTAGTGAAATACCGTGTGTGCCTATGTGGCATTTTGAAAGCAGGTCAGCGGCAGCATATTTTAAAGAATTAGCGTTAGCTCGTGGAATAAATCACATACTTGGAGAGTACACCTCAAGTGTCTGCAAAGAAAACGGTAATATTGACTACATTAATTTAGATCAGGATAGAAAATTATCAGCTAACTGGTTTTTTGACTGCTCTGGATTTGCAAGGCTATTATTAGGCAAAGTTTACAATGGTGAATTTGTAGATTACACAGATTATTTTCCTGCTAGAGCAGTTGTAGCTTGGTGGGATGATCCTTGTTATTGTGTAACAACCAATGCCATTGCTATGAAATATGGATGGTCTTGGAATATTAATTTAAGACACCGGTCAGGTAACGGCTACATTTATGATCCAGATCATCTATCTTTAGATCAAGCAGTTGAAGAGGCAGAAATACGATTTAATAAAAAAATTACACCAATTGCTAATTTTACATTTACACCGGGCATGATGAAGAATGCCTGGCATAAAAATGTTATTGGTATTGGATTAAGTACTGGATTTTTAGAACCGTTAGAGGCCAACGGAGTAGCTGTAATTATTGAAAGTCTGTATTCATTACAAGATCATTGGAAACCTTTCAGTGAAAATAGAGAAGAATCTGTTACACATTTTAATAAAAGAGTATTTGCAATCACAGAAGATATTAGAGACTTTTTGACACTACACTATCGCGGACAGCGTAGAGATACAGAATTCTGGCGCAGTCATGCTTACGATAGTTTTAGAATTCCGCCTACCCTTAAAGAAATACTTAGAAGGTGGAGCGAATTCTATTCTAACAGCGGGCCTGAACCATTTGTACACGGATATAGCCCTACTGCTTGGCTGATGGTTTTACAGGCTCTTCGGGTATTTTCACATGAAAACTTGGCTAAAATTCACAGCAACAGCCTAGAACCTGGAAAAATGGTGCTCGCAATTAACCAAAATAAATATAAAAATATTGTTGAACCTTTCTGGACTATAGACCAGTGGATTCAAAAGACTAGCTAAATATACTGTTAGAGGAGATTTAAATGCCTACATATAAGATGATT
>Ga0222712_10007964_pt1 | contig 10123 bp, 10 predicted proteins | sample C33_657DmetaG_FD_165043 | JGI IMG/M metagenome (GOLD analysis project Ga0222712, IMG submission 165043) | Estuarine water microbial communities from San Francisco Bay, California, United States - C33_657D | ecosystem: Environmental > Aquatic > Marine > Unclassified | place: USA: California...
AGTGTCTGTGAAATACAAGTAGCTTGGATTTTCACTAACGTCTGCTGTGCTTGGAGCACTAACTGTAATTACACCAGTAGAACTGTTGTAGCTTAAATTGCTCCAACCGTCAACACTGATAGCACCGCGAGCGCGAGCGTCTGTAAAGTACAAGTTTGTTGCGCCTTCTGCGACGTCGTCAGTATCTTGGCTACCCAAGCTGAATGTGAATACACCAGTTGCGCTGTCATAGTCTAAAACGTCTGTGTTATCAGATGTTAAGCTGATTGCACCAGCGGCTCTAGAGTTTGTAAAGTATAGGTTTGTTGAACCTTCATTAACACCATCAGTTGTTGGTGTTGAATAGCTGAAGTTACCTGTTGTGTCATTGTAGCTGATATCGCCACTGGCACTTACGGCTGCACGAACACGAGCGTTTGTGTAGTATAGGTTACTAGTACCTTCATCAATACTATCTGTACTTGGAGTTACAAATGTAAATGTACCTGTACCACCGTTGTAGCTCAAAATGTTAGTATCATCAGTTGTTAAACTAACGGCACCACGACCACGAGCCTGTGTGAAGTATAGGTTTGTACTACCTTCGCTGATGTCATCTGTATCCAATACAACGTCTTGAGTTTGACTGTTAACACTCCAGACAGCAGCCTGTGTGCTAATTGTACCTGTTGAACTATCATAGTCAATGTTTGAACCGTTGTTTACACTAGCGCGAGCACGAGCTGTTGTAAAGTATAGGTTTGTTTGACCTTCAACAATCTTATCAGTGTCAGGTGTTGTGAATGTGAATTCACCAGTTTGTGCACTGTAAGAAATAATTTGTCCGTCATCACTGTTCAAACTAATACTACCACGAGCACGGCCTTGTGTAAAGTACTGGTTTGTTTGACCTTCTAATACACCATCACTAGTTGGGTGGTTGTATGAGAATTGACCACTTGATTGGTCATAAGACAATACTGTTGTGTTATCGCTTGTTAAACTAACTGCGCTACGAACGCGAGCGTCAGTATAATATAAACTCTGACCTTCTGGTACATCATCTGTACTGTAGATCATCTGTGCATCTACTAAGTCGTCAACATATTTCTTTGTTGCGGCACTTAGGTCTTGCGTAGGTGTACCTGACAATGTCAGTTCACCTGTCATTGGTGTGCTACCGTCTAATGCGACTTTTGTAGCAATACTATTTGCAACTGTGGTTGCAAAATTTTCATCATCACCGATAGCGGCTGCTAATTCATTTAACGTATCTAATAGGCCAGGCGCAGAATCTACTAGATCTGCAAGTGCTGTTCTAACATACGCCGTACTAGCAAGTTGGTTGTTATTAACCGTTTGTGCTGCCGTTTCAGATGTTGGTTGACCACGTAGGTCAACACTGTCCATAATGGAACTTGACCTTGCTTTAATTAATGGCATTTTTAATCCTTAATATTGAATTTCTATTGAAATTCGTTTAGGCTTGATTTTCGTCTGTGCCCAGAGACTGTGCTAATTCACTCAACGTATTCAATAACTCAGGGGCAGAATCAATTAGATTACTGACTTCCTGTGTTACGAATTGAGTGGTAGCAATTCCGGAATTTTGACTAGATGATGTTGGTTGTCCACGTAAATTTACGCTTTCGGTTATAGAACTAGACTTCAACTTAATTAAAGGCATCTTATCATCTCCTTGGCATGTTTAAGTTTGGTGCCACCAACTGGAGGAAAAAGCTTCATATGACTAGTAGCCAATAGTTCTTTGTTATTTCAACAAGACCATCACTGGCTACTACTGTGATTTCGTATCGACTAGGACTGCTATTATTGGGGGCAGTTCCTACGATAATGTTTCCGCTTACTGATAACCAAGTAATTGCGGATTCGCCTGCATTAGCAGGCTGTATAGATGTATATACTGAATTATTTACACCTATTGGGAAATTAATGCTGTCTCCAGCCCTAAAACGCCCAATATATGATGTACTGTCGGTGAACTTAGGTTTGCTAGCACCGTAGTTGATTAAATTTTTATAAACATATTCATTGCCACTGACATCTATCAGTGTCAAGTCTTGTGCTGTATTCCATAAGGAACCTGTCACTTGACTCGTTTCAATCATAAGTTGAAGAATATTTTCACTAGGGTAATCTATCCTAGTTATTGCTTGATTGCCAATTTTGGCGCCTGTGCCATATGTTATGTCTAAACATACAACGGAAATTGCTGTGTACTGACCTAATACGCTGTAAGATATATCAGTTACTTTTGGTCTAGGTCTATCGCTAGTTGTATTACTACGTAGAATACGAACTTGTATTCTATCACTTTGTGCCGGAGCTTCATCAAATGCCAGTGTAGTTCCATCTATTATACTATAGCTATAGTAAGGCTCTTGTGTGATACCGTTAATAGATACAACTAATAAGTTAGGACTACTTACGCTGGTCTGTATATCAAACTCTAGTGTAGTACCATCTCCCATAAAATTTCTTGTTATGGGAGTTAATGTGTTTGTCTGACTTCTAAACTGACCTATAGTGGTATCATAGACTAATACTTCACCGGTAACAGGACTAGTAACTGTTACATCTGTAAGATCATTTAAAGTTAAATTGTTAATGGTAGCGGACAGATCTGAATCTGTTTGACTAATTAAGTTATCAACATAGTCTTTGTTTGTTAATAATTTCCAATTACTACCATCAAAAAATTCTGGGTTAAACAGTTCACTGGAATATCTTATCTGACCTTCTTCGCCACTGGGTCTATCTACGGAGTCACCTGTGGGTAACTTTAACGCACCCTGTGCATTAATTTCCAAGACACCACTTTCAGGTGTTAATGCTTCTGTTGAATGATTTACTTTAATTGCCATCGTATTCTCTTATATTGACACAACGTCTATGACCGCAGTCCAATTTATGGTATCTGTGGCAGTACCTGTACAGGTTAGAGTCATTTCACCTGACGAATTAAAAGTTATTGTTGGTTCCGTGAAATTATTCGTATCAACATAGGTATTTGTAACATAGCCTGTTACAGTGGTTGTACCCTGAAGATAACAACCTTTAATTTCATAGGCTGCGGTATTACTACCTTTACCAATAACGTATGCTGTGAAAAATACAGTAGATCCTACTGTATATTTTAATCCGTCTCTGTCTAATAATTCCGTACTAGCCGCGTTTGTTGTTGTGCCGGACAATGTTACACGTTGATTTTTTAAACCTATTTTAAAACTATCTGCTGTTGTACCATGCAACTTTGTGTATATGTCTGTCATTGTTCTTTATTCCAGCTAGCGAGAATCATTTCCTCTATCTTATTTATTAGATTTTCACCAGGTTGGTTTGTTGTCCATTTTTGTTCTGGGCACTCTGCCAGTGCAAATGAGGCCTTTGCTGGTATATAGCACCCACAACTCTTACACATAGCAGTGGGTTTGAAATATAAATCGCAGGTCTTACATATTTCTATTCTACTTAATTTTATTTGTTCGCTAACTGTTTTAAACATACGAATATTTATAGATGACAAAAGGGACCTTGCGGTCCCTTTTTGCTTTTGTATCCTGTTAGGGATTAAGCGTACTTGATAGTACCGATGTTGATCTTACCTAAGTAGTCAGCAGCGTTACCTAAAGAAGATGCTGTGTTTGTCAACTCAACATAACCATAACGTGTCATGAAAGATACGACTGGTTCCATTGTGTTAGGATCTAAAACAACACCAGAGCTCATCAATGGAATGTATGGGCAATAGAAAGCAGCCGCATCCATTTCATTAGGGCCTTTGTAACCGATTAGTACTGGAGCAGAAGCGTCAGCATAACTGTTTACATAAACCTTAACAGAACTGTTTAGTGTACCAACGAACTTAGTGTTTGTTGGAGCTTCGAATGTACCTTCTGTAGTACGTGCGAAAGCAGATGTAGTAGCACTTTGTAGAACTGTCAATGCTGTTGGAGAAACAACAACATAGTTACCAGCGCCACGACGTGTGCGTTGAGCGATCTTGTTAGCAACATCATTGATCTGAATTGCTAGGACAGCGTGTTGGTCACCAACGTATGTAGGTGTACCAGTGAAGCTACCTGTTTGATCAAATGTATGTGTAGCAGTACCAGCAAGAGTCATTAGCTTACCTAAGATCTCTTGGTCGATTTCAGCTGTAATTTCTTGAGCCAAAGCAGCCATGATTTCTGCTTCAACGTCCAAACCGTGCATAGCTTGTGCGTCTTGAGCGGCTTCAAATGTCCAACGTGCAGACATTTTACGTGTTTTCGCTTCAACAGTTTGCTTCAAGATCTGGATGCTTAACTTCTTACCGATAGCACCTTCCATTGTAGCAGTAGCTTCTGGGCCTGGGTTGCTAGCGTTACCGTTACCAGAGTAAGCGGCAGCGATATCAAACGGGCTCAAAGCTTCTGTACCAGCTGTAACGCCAGCGGCAGTTTCAGCATAACGTACACGTAGCGTGTGAATTTGACCAACTGGACCAGTCATTGGCTGAACACCGATGATCTCGTTAGCAATAACAGTAGGCATAACACGACGGATAACAGGTAAAATTACCTTGTTAAGAACAGCGATGTTACCGCTTTGTGTGGCACCTGCGCTAGCAGATTCCATAATGTTTTTCTTTGTGTTTTCTAACACAGCTTCCATGACAGCCTTGCGGTTGCCATTGAGTCCTTCTAGTAGAACGTCTTTAGTTGCAGACCAATTCTGGGACTCGAAAAGTTTTTCAGACATGTTTGTCTCCTAAGTAAAATTACTTTCCTATTCCGGCTAATTTTCTAAGTGAAATGATATCTGCTGGTGCAGAGTCGTCACTAGAAGTTTTATTGCCAGTCACCGCAGTCTTCTGCGATGCTGTGCTCTCGGAAACCATAGTTTTACCCTTGTTAGGTACTACTGTTTCATTGAGTACGGCTGGTAGATACTTGTTAAAAGATTCGCGAAGGCTTTCTGTTTTAGTTGTCTTCAACAGATCTTCCATAATATCGCGCTTCTCTTTACCAAGAGGTGCTACCAATTCTTGCATAATGCCCTGACGCTTTACAGCATCCTCGGCAATACGAATCTTGCTCTGAGCTTGAGACAATGCTTGATCTTTAGATTCTACTAGCTGAGTTGCCTCTGCTAATTGAGCTCTAATCTCTTCCATTTGGTCACTTAGCTTTTTAACTTGTGTTCCATCAGCGAATCCACTGGCCATAAATTCAGCAGCGAACGCTTCCATGATCTTACGACCGAATGCGTTTTGACGACTGACTTGAATGTCTTCACGTAACTGAGTGATCTCACTACGTAGACTTTCAGCCAATAATTTTTCTGCTCTGGCAGCGGCTTCTTTAATGAACTTAGTTTTAGCTTCGGCAATAACTTTCTTGCCTTCAGTAACTAATTGTACACGAGCTTGTACAAGTTTTTGCTCATCTTCTTTAAGTTCTCTCAACTCTGCAGACAACTTACGCAAAGCAAATTCTTCGAGCTTGCCGAAGTTTGCTTGTTGTGTCTGACGGTCTTGTCTGAGTTCTTGAATTTCCTTAGCCATTTGTTCCATAACAAACTTATTAAGCAATTGGGCGTGCTCTTTCATTTGTTTTTTGTATGTAACTCTAGCTTCTACAACTGCACGTTTATCAGCGGCAAACTCTTCGAATTCTCTACGAATTGCTTCTGTAATCATTTTATCAGCGGCTTCAACGATCAAACCCTTGTCATGCTCATAGCGTTGACTGAATTCTTCACGTAGATTAGCTTCTACTTCTTCATGTAGTTGTTGTACTTTAGTTTCCCAAGCCTCTTGTAGTTGGCTTTGGACTTCCTCAGATAAAACACCGGAGCCGAATAGTTCTTTTATATTGCTCATCATTGTCCCCTTTATTTCTTTAGGTTGTCGATGAACCTGAGAACCTCTTCCTTGAGGTGTTTTTGTGCTTTTGTATCATATCTTGCCGCATCTGCAACACCCCAAAGGGCGTTACGTCTACGATCGTGCATAACACGTTCATAGATTGCTTTTGGATACGCATCCGGAGCACTAGGTTGTGCCACGATGTCCACCGTGACAATTTCAAAATCAGTAACGCCACCAGATTCATTGACATTACCAGATCCCCTACTAGAAACACCCAGCTTAACACCACTCTCTAAAAGAGTTTTTACGATGTTACCCATTGGTGTAGGTAGGATTTTTAGCTTACCAATACCATTGTTTTCGTTCATGTACATATTTGTAATCATGTGCGATACACGGTCTAGGTTAACTTGTAGGTCATCAGGGTGATCAGCTTCGCCGAGCACACTCATACCATTTTTAATTTTTTCAGCAATGTTACTACATGCCCTAGCGATCTCACTCACGGGGTAAACTCTCTGGTTTTGATTTTTTACCCCGCCCTGAATGAAAATGCCTTCCATGTAGAGATCCTTGCCACCGCTGGCGTTTTCAACAAGCTGAGTACGCATACCAGCTTGATCGAATGTTAGGGCTTCTACTAATGGTAAGGCCATGTTTTTAACTCTTAGCTACTGGGCTAGTTTTGTTGCTTGCGCTGTCGCTGTTCTTAGGAGCAGAAACGTTTTTGTAAGCTGGAGCTTTCTTATTGCCAGGAACGTTTACGTTACCAACATTGATAGCTGTTGCACTAGGCTTGGCTAAACCGCCTTCTGTACCACCACTTACGTTGCCACTGTTAACTTTAACAGCCTTAGCACCGTTAGCACCGACTTTAGGGCCACTGCTTACAGGGCTCTTTGTGTTTTCACCGTTATCACCGTGTGTAGGAGCGGCTACTGCTGTTAAGCTAGCACTCTCACCTAGTGGGTCATAACTTTCTTCTGTTTCTTCTTCGCCTTCAGGTGCGCCCATTGCAGGAGCTTCTTCAGCACCTTCGCCGCCGCCCATTTGGTCAGTGATCTTAGCGAAAAGGTCACGCAACTCATCTAAAGCGTCATCAGCTTGCATTTTTAGATCACCGGCTTCACCTTCAGGAGCTTCGGCACCAGCTTCGTCACCCATTGCTAGGTCAGCAGTTGCTTCAGGTTCTGTAGGCTCATCAGCTGGTAAATCAGCTGCCATTGGATCTGCAGGCTCTTCGTCGTCAGCTTCAGCAAAAAGACTTTCGTCTTCTAGTTCGTCTGCGTCACTGATGATTTCTTCTTCAAAGTCTTCAGCAGCGCCAAAGCCTTCTTCGATTTCTTCATCTTCTTCAAGTTGGCTGTCCAACTCGCTCAATTCTTCATAAATTGATTTGCCCTTTTGTACAAAGAATTGATGTAGCAACTCGCTTGCACGATCGTCTTCCTTGTTAATAAGGGCTTCTAATACTTGTTCTAGTGTATGTTTAGACATTCGGTTTTCTCCTTTTTGGCCAAAAGTTTAAGTCTGTAATATATTTACAGTTATATTACAAATAGTAGGTGAAATAGAGTTAAAAACGCAGTTTTCTATTAGAAAACCTGATTAAGTATACCTGAATCACATAGGTGCAGGTGGTCTTGCGTAAATTGTAGCGTACATGTCTTTTCTCTGTTCCATTTCCATGTTACGAATCTCACGCATTTTTCTCAATTTACTCAAGTGCAATAATGTTAAACGTGGGCGTCTAGTATCCATTTTACTTTGCTGGTGAAATTCGTCAGACTGTACATCTACAAATCCTGGTTTAACTTCCATTAATTTCATGCCGGAGCTCCTGGTGCTGGTGGCGATCCTAATGGACTAGCCGCTCCAGTATTTACCTGTCCGCCTTCTTCTGGCGCGGGTTCTGCGGCAGCCGATTCTATGCCTGCAATCTGTCCCATGTCATCGTCTGTGGGACGTTCAATACCTACACTGCTTAAATCACCGGACATACTGTCACCGCCTGTGGCTGATGTTGGTAAACCTGCATCTGGGTTTTCCTGTGTCCACATTGTTTCGTTTTCAACAATTTCCTCGTCTGTCAAGCCCAGATATTTCTTGAGTACAAAACGTCTGCTTAGATAATTAACTTCAGCAAGCTGTCCGAATACTGCGGCTCTGGCATTATTAATTTCAATGTCACGATACTCACTAAAGCTCTGTGGTGGTAAGAACTGTAGTTTAAATGTACTTGTGTCTAACTCAATGCCCTTTTTCTTCAAGAACATTTTAAATTCATTGTCCAAGGGATCTATAACCAAGTTTTGTAGTCGTTGGCAATACTTATTAAAGCGGTACTCTTGAATAAATGCTGTGCCTACTCTACCGTCATTGAATACTGCGGTACCATCATCTGGACCAGTGGGCAAATAGCTACTAGGTATGCGTAGCGCTCGCATTAGTTTGTTAGTAAAATACTTTAAGTCATCAATCTGACCCAGGTTATCACCACCTGGTAATACTTCAACTTTAGATCCACGACCCTCTGCCGTTTGAGCAAAGAAGTAGTCTTCTAACATGCTTAATGGGTTGTAACTAGCATCCATCATACTAGTACCACCGCCTGTTCTACTAGGAATACGGCGTTGATGGATTTCATTTTTAACACGCTCAACAAAGCTCATAGCCATGTTAGCAGGCATGTTACCTACGTCAATGTAGAATACTCTACGCTCTGGAGCACGTTGCACACGATAGATAATGATACTGTCTTCTAACAATGACTTCTGTTGGAATACTTTATAAATGCTTTCCAGTATGCTGACACCAAATGGATAGTTAGTATCCATGCCTTCACTGAGACTTAGGTGCACTACATGGTTAGCACTAACAGGTGTTTCTACGTTATTTGCATTACCTTGATTACTGTTTGCTGTGGCAAACTGTGTAAATGCGCCCTTGTTAAACTGCGTAGGGCCATAGTTTTGATCTGTGATCAGTGGCTCTGATGCAACTTTATTCATTACATCAAGGCTAATATTCTTAAGGATGTATTGTTCTATTTCTCTGCCTTTGGCTTCGTTAATAATTAATTTACTAACGTCCTGTGCATTTACATAGTATAATTCATAGGTTTCTGGATCACGGATAAAGAATTGATCACCATATTTTAGTGCATTTCTAAACATGCGCCATACACGTTTGTTCCATGAATTAATCAAACACCACTGACGTAGACTGCGGTTAAGCACGTTTACTTCTGCATCTGTGGGATCTGTAAAATGCTCTATACTAAAAGGCAAGTTGCTTTCATAGTCAAACTGTGTGCAGAATTCAGCGATAGTATCAACGGCTGCATTGACTTCACTGTCGTTGTCCATGATCTCATATTGTTGGTATCGATCAACACGGTTAGGTGCACCCGTATAAACGTCCTTTAACCAACTGCTGAACTTGTTACTAGAACCTGCATGTTGGGATTGGCCGCGTTTATTGCCTGCGACTTCGTTTGCTGTTTGTGGTATTTGAAAGTGTTTACGCCAACTCATTTATTTTATCCTGTTTATTATTTATGGTTATCATGCAGTTCCATACAATGATTTATTGCGTATATACCTACCATTGGTATCATTGATACTGGCATTTTTACCATTTACGCTTAGGTTGGCGTCACTGCTTTCTATCAATGATTCCATGTTTTTGTTCAATGTTATCAATTGTTTTGTATTTTCATTTTCCTTCATGGATCTTTGATCCAGTGCAGAAGCTTGTGTATTAACCAATGTTTCATTAATTCCGCGATTTGACATATCACCGGCTTCATTATAACCCAATGCTGCCTTGGCTGTATTACCCTGACTAAGTGTCATGACATTACTATTCAGAGACATTTTTTTAGTTTCTGCTGTTTGTGTATCACCAGAATCACCAAATAATTTCTTACCCAACCAGCTACCTTTTAACCAATCTCCTAGAGCAACAAATGGCTTTGTCATTGTATCCCAAAGTGATTTAACACCATTGGCCACTGTTTTACCTGCATCAGCTATCCAACCTCCCACAGTTGTTATTCCTTCCCAAACTGCTTTTAATCCGTTCCAGATACCTTCAGCTAGCCACTTAACACCGGCAACAAGGAAATCAAAAGATTTGTATAACAAATATCCTGCGGCTGCTATACCTGCAATAACTGCAATAACTGGTGCGGCTGCAACTAGGAATCCGCCCACTGCTGTTGCGGCACCTGCTAATACAGGAATCAAGGCAGAGAACATAGGTATT
>Ga0222712_10007965_pt1 | contig 10123 bp, 5 predicted proteins | sample C33_657DmetaG_FD_165043 | JGI IMG/M metagenome (GOLD analysis project Ga0222712, IMG submission 165043) | Estuarine water microbial communities from San Francisco Bay, California, United States - C33_657D | ecosystem: Environmental > Aquatic > Marine > Unclassified | place: USA: California...
GCTGAGGGCAAACTCTTCGACGCCACGCTCGCCGAAGACGTCGTCCTCGTCCCCACCAAAGCCGGCACTTACACGCTCGGTCCCGTCACTTTCACTTACTTCGACCCCAAGGCTGGCGCCTACAAAACCCTGACAACCCCCGCGACCAGCGTCACGATCACCGAGCCGACCAACACCCCCGCCGCTACCGGCGGGCTCAATCTCAACGTCACGCCCAATCCCTCAAACAGCACGCGGGCCGACGCGCCCACCCCAGCTAAAGTTGTCCCCGCCCCGTTGCCACTCGGCCTCCCGCGCGAACCCATCAGCGGTTCCGCCCTCGCGACCGTGCCGCTGTCTAAGCGCACCATCGTCGCCAGCTTACTGAGCGCCGTCACAGGATTTTTTCTATTCTGGCTGATCCTCGCCTACCGCCGCGCCCGCCACACCGATCCACTCGCGCCGCGCCGCACCGCACACGCGCGCCTAGAAAAACTTCTCCCCGCGCTCAACCTCGCCGATCCCGCGGTCCTCCGCGCTCAACTCATCGCCTGGCAACACGACACCGCGCTGCTGCTGCGCCTCCCCGTCGCCGCGCCCACGCTGGCCGATCTCGACCGCGCCTCGAACGCAAGCGATGCGCTCAAAACTCTCTGGGCCGAGGCCGACCGCACGCTTTACGGTGAAAACATTTCCCTGGCCATCGATTGGTCCGCGCGTGCCCGCACCGCGCTCGCGGCGTTACCCTTGCCGCGCTTCTCAGCGTTCCGCCTGTTTTTGCCGCGCAATCTTTTCCCCTTCATCGCCGCGCTCGCCCTTGCCGTAATCATCACGCCGGCGCAGCTACTAGCCGCCGACGGCGCGGCTGATTACCGTCGCGGCGATTTTCCCGCGGCCGAAAAAGCCTACCGCGTCATCCTGGCCGCAAACCCCACCGATGCGCTCGCGCATCATAACCTCTCCCTCGCGCTCGCCCAACAAGATCGCTGGGACGAAGCCGCCGCCCACGCCTCGGCCGCCCTCGTGCAGGCGCCGACCCACGAAGCGATCCGCGCTCAATTCACCCTCGCCGCAGAAAAATCCGGCCACGTCCCCGCCGCGCTCGCCGCCTTCCTCGCGCCCGGACCCCTACAAAAACTCGCCCGCCTGCAAGCGCCCGCCGCCTGGCAAGTCACGCTCTTGATTGCCGCGGGCGTTTTTCTGCTCAGCACAGCCGGCCTGTTGGTAACATTTTTTCAACACCCCCAACGCTCCGAGCGCGCACGCCGGCGGTCACGTCGGCTGGCCTATGCAGCCATCATCGTGAGCCTAATCGTCAGCACCGGCGCCTTAACCAGTCTCTTCACCTACGGCCCCGCCAGCGATGCGCGCGCCTCCATCGCTTGGCGCGCCGGCACGCTTCGCTCGATTCCGACCGAAGCCGACACCACGCAAAAAACCACGCCGCTCGCCGCCGGCAGCCTTGCCGCCGTGGACCAAAAATTTCTCGGCTGGCGCCACCTCACTTTCCCTTCGGGTCAGACCGGTTGGGTGCGCGCCGAAGACCTCGTCCCGCTCTGGCGTTAAAGCCCGTGGCTCGGGCGTAGGACGGCGGCGCGTTCAGCCCGCGGGATGCGGCGCAAGAGCCAACGCTGACCGGCGTTGACGATAAATCCCGCGCACCGTGCACTGCCGCAACGGCACGGGTGTTGCCGCCATTCCTTGAAGGCGAAACCGTAATCAAACGTGAGCTCTTCGCCCACAGCGATCTCCCGCCGCGCGATAATCCAGATGTGACCGCGGATAGTATCGGCGCGACAATTGGGCGCACACGAGTGGTTGATCAAACGCGCGACGTTGCGGCGCGTGCGGCCATCGAGATCGTACCGCGCGTTGAGCTCGAAAATATAAACACAATCGTCGCCGCCGCGCCGACCGCGCGCCAAGCGCAACGCTTCACGTCGCTCCGCCTCCACCTTGGTGATGCGTTCGCCGGTGTATTCGATCACCCGCGTCCCGTCGGGAATGGCTGCGCGCGCATAGACGCCGCGTCCGTGAATCGCCGACGCGCGGTGCTCAATCCAGCGCGAGGCGGCCGCGCGCCGACTAGGGGATTTACTCAATTTTGTTTTCAGGTGCGCAGCGGAGCGAGCCAGGCGCCATCAGACAACCCCGTTCTTGGGGAAACACGGCATAAGCCGCCGCACGAGCGGCGCGGCCACCCCGAAACAGAAAACAGCCGCGTCAAAACCGCCACGCTACGATGCGGCTCTGTTTTTGCCCCTGCGCCATCGGCAACACGCGCGACTCGGTCACACCAGCCTCACCGAGGGCGCGACTGATCGCAGGCAGATGTGCGCCTTTTGAAACCAAGATCGTAAACCAGCGGCACAATGCCGGCAGCTGCGCGCTCTCGGCGATCAAACGCCGCACAAACGCCAACTCCCCGCCCGTGCACCACAGCTCGGTGTTTTTACCGCCAAAATTCAAAACCGGCGGCGCGTCGCGGCGACCACCCAGATTGCGAACCTTGCGCCGCGTGCCGGCCGCCGCCTCCTCGGGCGACGCATGAAAGGGCGGATTACAGATGCAGGCGGCAAACGTCTCGCCCGACTCAATCACGCCACGGAACATCGCCAACGCCGAACGTTGACGCCGCAACTTCAGGCGCACGGCCAGCGTCGCATCCGCGCGCACGAACCCTTGCGCATGTTGCAAGGCGACCAGATCCGTCTCCGTGCCGACAAAACTCCAATCGTAATCGCGACTGCCAAGGATCGGATAAATGCAGTTCGCGCCGACGCCGATATCCAAAATCGCGGTGGCCGCTCCGCGTGGAAGTTCACGCTCATCGCCGCCACTCAACAAATCCGCCACATGGTGCAGATAATCGGCGCGTCCCGGAATCGGCGGACACAAATAACCCGGCGGAATGTTCCACGCCTCAAAGCCGTAATCCACGCGCAGCAACGCCTGATTCAACGCCTTCACCGCCGCCGGATCCGAGAAATCGATCGAGGCGTTGCCGTAGGCATTGACGGCGACAAAAGGCGACAAAGCCGGAGAACGCGCCGTGAGCCGCGCAAAATCATAGCCCGCCCGGTGGCGGTTGCGCGGATGCAGACCCGATTTGATATTAGGTAAAGGATTCGTGGTGATAGCGTATGGGAACTGGAAACACCTCTAGAGGAAACTTTTTTTATTTTCGTGAGCGCAGCGCGATCGCGAGCGGCACAAAAAAGACGGAGGCGGTGAGGCCTCCGTCTTGAGTTCTAAGTGTGAACAACTCAGCCGATCAGAAAGTGATGCTGTTTGAGAACAGCCAGTTTCTGGCGGGCGAAAGGGCAAAGGAACCCTCTGAGTAGTGCTTGTCGGTCACGTTATAAAGGCCGAACGAGGACGTGAGGTTATAACCAAAGACCTTCCAAGGATAGGAGAGCGTCGCATCAAACACGATGTAGTCGCCGGCTTGGTATCCGCCCGCGAGAGGATTCCAGTCGACGGAGCGACTGACCACGGTTTCCGACGAGTAGCGAGCACCGGCACCCACGGAGAGCCCACGCACTTGCGTGTCGCGGAAGGTGTATTTGCCGAAGGCATTAAAGCGGAATTCGGGGACGTTTTCGATCCGGGCATTATAGTAAATATCTGAGGCCACCTTAGCTGCTGCGCTCGCGGCATTATACGTGGCTGATCCGGGGGCTGCGCGGGTCTTGTCGTAAATGGTCTTGGCCGTCCATAACCACGAACCATTAACCACAGCTTGGAAGTTGGGAATCGGAGTCAAAATGACTTCGGCTTCACTACCTTCGATGCGGTTGAGCAGGTCGGTCGTACGCCAGCGGAAGACGCGAGTGTTATAACCCAGCGTGCCGGGAGCGAAGAGCGTGGTGTTATAATTGATGGGCTCTTCGAGATTTGATTGTTTCGCGGAGTCATCGAGACGTTGGTTCTTACGTTCACCGCGGAAGAAGGAGAGCGTACCGACGATCTTGTTGTCCTTGGTGGACATCTTTGCGCCAAACTCGTAGTTCATACCTTGTTCATCTTTGATGTCATCGTAGGCGCCGCGGGCCTTCATGATGGAGACAAATTGATCAACAGAGGTGATCGTCTGGCCGAGGTATTGGAAAGAGCCCTTGTTTTGATTGAGAGCGCTCTGCACCACGGGGCGTTCATTACCGGTGAACACGCCGCCGACGTTACCAAGGTTAAATTGGAAGGTCTTGGAAACCGAGGCGTACACGGTGAGTTCCTTGGTGACCGCGAAGGACGCGCCACCCATCCACGCATCGCCATGGCGACTGTAGACGTTGGTTTTAACGTAATTGGCGCTATAGCCCCAAACGTCTTCAGGGTAAGCCGATGGATTTTGATAGGCGTCAACCGGCACGATGTACCAAGGATAATTGGACATGAGGTATTGCCCCTTCTCTTCGCGCCATTGGCGGCGATAGCCAGCAATGATATTGAGCCTATCGTCTAAGAGGGCAGCTTGATAGTTGAGGTAAGCGGCTTGGAGCTTCGGCTTGTAGCCATCAAGCCAGACGCGATCTACGGGATAAAGAATATCGACCGTGGGGTAGACTTCGGCGCCGGGGTCGAAGTCGCTGTAAACCGCCTTCACGAGTTTGATAGCGCCATTCCGATCGCGCACCACTTGGTTAACCGTCGGAACGCCGGTGTCGTGGCCGCGGCCTTCGCCCACGAGATTGTCGGCGACCTGAGTGCCACCGGTAGTACCGTAGCCTGGATTGGCAATCGGATTGGTCGCACCCGGCACGTGGCCAAAATAAGGCGAAATTTTATTATCAGCCGCCATATAGTTTTGGAGCCAAGTGGAGCTGTTGTAACCCGTGAGCACCTTGTGTTTGATCCCGAGGGCATTGAACTTGAAGATCAAATCAAGCTGGTGCGTATCGGTGAGACGGTAGTAACCAGAGGTGCCACCCGTGCTAGCTGGGACATTCCAATGTACGCCATCGGCGTAGGGCGTCATGACACCTTCGATCGAATTGAAGCGACTGTTGTCGTGCTGAAAGACATAGCGACCGTCCAACCACGAAACAGGGGCGAAATCGACCGTCGTCGTGAACGCGTCGACGGAGTTGGTCGAGCGAGCACCACGAGCCGTGTAGTTGAAGGCTTCATCGTAAACGGACTCGCCATTTTTGCCCGTGTAATAAGCGCCGCGTTGCACACTGGTGTAGGCGGGCATTGATAAATTTCCGGTGGCGATGCGCTTGTTGTTGATGTAAGTAGCGTAGGCCAAGCTAGGTGTATTAACGGAATTAACAACTTTAGCACTGCCCACCGCAGCTGCTTTCCAACCGGCGAAATCGCTGAAAATCCAGTCATAGTCATTTTGACTGAAATTCTCGCGAAGGTACTCCAGGTCGAGGTTGACCGTCACCATGCCGCTATCAAATGGGACCAGCGTGAGGCTCGGAGTCAGATTGATATTTTTGCGAAATTCAAAACGGCGTTCGCCCTGGGTGTCTTCCCAAGCTCCGACAATCCGAAAAGCCGCTTTCTTAGAGAGCGGCACATTGATGTCGGCCGTGAATTTCTGGCCGCTATTGTCGTTAATCGCGTACTTGAAAAGCGCGGGAATCTTAGCAAAGGAAGGCTGCTTCGTGACGTAATTGACCACGCCGCCGGGATAACCTTGGCCGAAAAAGACCGCCGCGGGACCTTTCACGATTTCAACGCGATCTACGTTATCCATGTTGTAGGAAATGTAGCGGAAAATGCCGTTGCGCATGAGCGTGTTGACCGGGAAACCACGCATCGTGAAGCCACCTTGCGGCGTAGCTTCATTACCGGGACGACGCATCGCATAGCGGGTATCGCCCGAAGCCGCCGCCGTGTAGCGCAACAAATCCATCAAGGAGCGACTATTGGTGTCGTCGATGAATTCACGTGAGATTACCGAAATATTCATCGGCACTTTCTGAATCTCCATGCCAATACGAGTCGCCGTGGCTGCGTTGGTCTTGAGGTAGCCGTAATCCTTGTCACTCGTGACACCGAACGCAGTCATGACCAGCGCCGTATCATCCGTGGCCAGCGTAGACTTGGCCGGAGCAGTGACACCGGAGCCCGAGGACAGTGCGGCACTTGAAGTCGTCGCCACAGCGGGAGCTGGCGATGCGGGAACCGCAGACTGGGTCTGACGCAGACGGGCATTTTCGTTACGCAGCGCCGCATTTTCTTCCATCAACTTTTTGAGCAGGTCGGATTCAGCGCCTCGGCCAGTGACAGCAGTGAGCGCGAGTAATATCGCGCAACAGACAACGAAGGGATTCCCAAATCGGGAAACGTGTGGATGCGGAGGTATCTTCATGGGTATGTGGGTGGGGTTGTGACTTAACAAAAAAGGGGATTAGACTAAAGCAGTTGCCCTGAAAAATTTTAGGGATCCTGAGAGGCAGGGCTGGGGATTCAGCAACTGGACGATAAACTTTTTGTTATACAAAATGGGACTTGCGCGAAGATGTCGCTGACCGATCATTGGAAGCGTTCCAATTCATGCCGAACACGACCTTAGACGCGTTAGCTAAAGCCTGCGGGGTATCTCGGGCTTCAGCTTCTCGCGCCCTTTCAGGCCATCCCAACGTGAGTAAGGCCATGCGTGAACGAGTCAGCGCCATGGCGGAAGAGCGCGGTTATCACAGAAACCACTTGGTCAGCACGATCATGGGGCGCGTGCGCGGAGGACGCACCCAGCATTTTCTAGGCAATATCGCCTTCGTGCACATCGCATCCGCTCGGCAAACGGAACTCAACCCCATGCAACGCCAGATCGTGAATGCCGCACAAGCGTGCGCACACGCCATGGGTTATAATCTTAGTTTTTTCACTTTAGGATCTAATCGCGGCGCCCCAAACCCAAAAGCTTTGGCGCGCATACTGTTGGCTCGTGGAATACTAGGGGTTATATTTCTCCAGCCCGATTGGAACAATGCGACCGCAGGGTTCCCTTGGGAAAAGTTCGCCACCATTCAGATCGACTATGATTCAACCAAGATAGCCCATCACACCATTTCGCTCGACCACTACTTCACGTTAATTGGAGCACTCGAGCGCATAAAATCTCTGGGTTACAAGAAACTTGGTCTTTTCATCGAACACTATAAAGACGCAAGAATTGGGTATAAATGGACCTCCGCCTTTCGCTCCTTTCAAGAAAACCAAGGCGGCATCGGAGCCATGCCCGTACTTAGGGCTGAAACCATCACCAAAACACATTTTCTTAATTGGTATCAGGCAAACCGACCGGACTTAATCGTAGGGCATATGGATCAAGCCCTGATATGGCTGCAAGAAAGCGGCCTAAAATCGCCCGAGCATATTGGTTTTTTCAACTTAAACTGGAATGAGCGGACGCTGCCTTGCGCCGGCCTCGATCTGAAGCCCGAACAATTCAGCGTCGTCGCGGTAGAGACCCTAGCCGCCCAAATCCATCGCAACGAACATGGACTTCCCATGGATCCGCGCACCGTGATGATCAGCGGACGTTGGGTCAACGGACCGACTTTATTAAATATTTGATTAACATATAATTGTAAATAAAAATTCCGGAACAGTTGGAGCCGCCCAGAGCAAAGTAAAATAACCCGCAACGAGGGCCGAAAACGGCTACATCATTTTGACTACAAAAAATGATTTTTGACCCTGTTTTTAGCTTTGAGAGGGCTATTCAGGGGTGGGGGGCAAAAATGCAGATTTTTTACCAAAAAAAGAATAATTTCTCCGCGCCGGAAATCCTTTCCCAACGTCTCCCCGCTTCGCATCTCAGCATTCCCCTACCCCATGCTCCCTTTTGCCCTAACCATTTTCACCGGCGCTTTTCTGCTATTCCAAGTTCAACCCCTTATCGGCAAATACATCCTGCCGTGGTTTGGAGGCAGTCCAGGCGTATGGACGACGTGTCTATTGTTTTTCCAAATGCTGCTTCTGGGCGGTTATGCGTATGCGCATTTTTCCGCAAAATATCTAAAACCACGTGGCCAGATCGGGCTCCACGTTGTTCTACTGCTTGGCTCGCTCGCCCTGCTGCCGATTACACCCTCGGAAACGTGGAAGCCTGTACTCGCCGGCGATCCTTCGCTGCGCATCCTGCTCCTACTAAGCGTGACGATCGGGCTGCCCTACTTCGTGCTCTCATCCACCGGGCCGCTCATGCAGCGCTGGTTTAGCGTCACCCATCCCGGAGTCTCGCCCTATCGACTGTACGCGCTTTCTAATGTAGGTTCGTTGCTGGCGCTGCTGAGTTATCCGGTGTTTTTCGAGGTTAAGTTTACCCGGAGCGAGCAAGCGGTGTTGTGGTCGATTGGCCTCATCTTATTTGCGGTGCTTTGCGGCTGGAGCGCGGTTCGATTGTGGCGCCAAAACCCGCACGACGCGTCGAGCGGGGTAACCTTAGACCCCGCGGCAGCGACGGGCGCACCCACCTCGTGGAGTGCGAAAACCCTTTGGATTGCCTTGCCGGCGATTGCGTCGGCGTTGCTGCTGACGATCACGAACAAGCTCAGCCAAGAGGTCGCAGTTATTCCATTTTTGTGGGTGCTGCCACTCGCGCTTTATCTGCTGAGTTTCGTCATCTGCTTCGACCACGCCCGTTGGTACCATCGAGGTGTCTTTGCCGCATTGCTGGTAATAGGGCTGGCGAGCGTGGTGGTTTTAATCGAAGCCGGCAGTGACGCTCCGATGAAGCTTCAGATCGCAATCTACAACGCTACACTCTTCGTCGCCTGCATGACTTGCCACGGCGAACTGTATCAGATCAAGCCACCGCCCCAGCAATTAACGTCATATTTTCTTTTCATCTCCGCCGGCGGCGCCCTAGGCGGTCTGCTCATCGCCGTCGTAGCTCCGGCGGTTTTTAATGATTACATCGAGTTCCCGCTCAGCCTCATTGTTCTCGGGACCATCGTCGCACTCATCTGTGTCCGCCAACGCAGTCGCTCAATCGCCCTCGGCGCAATCGCCGGCGCCGGACTTACGACGCTGATTTTACCCGCGCTATTTTCGACCTTCGATGGCAGCGACGGACTCGCCTTTGAGTTTCGTAAATTTTTCGACATCCACCTGGCCCTACTGACCTCAGGTCTCGCCGTGGCCGTCGTAAGCGTGATCGATTTTAGGCAACGCGCACTCGCCTTCATATGGCGCCCGATTCTCGCACTTCCGGTCGTGTTACTCGCCGTCCAACTCGGTTACACGATCACGAAGCAACTCCGCGCCGCCGATCCGGTGCCGGTGCTGCGCTCCTCGCGTAATTTCTACGGCACGTTAAAAGTCCTCGATTACTCCCGCGAAAATCCCGCCGAAAACTACCACCTGCTCATGCACGGGGCGACGACTCACGGCCTGCAATTCACGGCGCCCGACCGCGCCAACTCGATCACCTCCTACTATGGCCCAACCAGCGGCGTGGGCCTCGCAATCGATCACCTCACAGGAAAAGGCCCCAAACGCCTCGGCGTCGTCGGCCTGGGCACGGGTTCCCTCGCGGCGTATGGTGCGGCGGGCGATTACGTGCGCATCTACGAGATCAACCCCGCCGTCGAGCGCTTAGCCCGCGAATCGTTTTCCTATTTGGCCCGCTGTCCGGCGCAGCTCGAGGTGATCATGGGCGACGCCCGACTCATGATGGAACGCGAACTGGCGCATGGGAAACCGCAGTCGCTGGACCTGCTTGCGCTCGACGCTTTCAGCAGCGACGCGATTCCGGTGCATCTGCTCACCCATGAAGCTTTCGGCATTTATTTAAAGCATCTCAAACCCGATGGCGTCATCGCGATCCACATTTCCAACCGCTACCTCGACCTGCAACCCGTCGTCGAACGCCTCGCACAAGAATTCGGCTTGGGCGTCGCGTGTATTTCAGATGAACCCGTCGACGAAGCCTGGCTTTACTCCACGACGTGGATGTTGGTTTCCCGCAACCGATCACTCTTGAGCGCCCCAAAAATCGCAGCCGCCACGGAAACGTCGAAATCGAATCACCCGAAAGGGATTCTGTGGACCGACGATAAAGCGGACCTCTACTCGATCATGAAGTGAGCGCCGGTCGCATTAAACCCTGCGTCGCAGGAGCCTAAGCGAGATCATTTCTCCGCTCTTCCACTGGCTGCCCGACATGGATCAAACCACGAAC
>Ga0222712_10007966_pt1 | contig 10122 bp, 8 predicted proteins | sample C33_657DmetaG_FD_165043 | JGI IMG/M metagenome (GOLD analysis project Ga0222712, IMG submission 165043) | Estuarine water microbial communities from San Francisco Bay, California, United States - C33_657D | ecosystem: Environmental > Aquatic > Marine > Unclassified | place: USA: California...
AGACTCGTGCTCCTTCGCCTCGCGGACCATGCGGTCCACATCATCCTTCCCGAGCATGGAGCTGCCGGTGATGCGCACCTGCTGCTCCTTCCCGGTCGCGCGATCCTTCGCCTTCACATCAAGGATGCCGTTCGCATCAATGTCGAACGTCACCTCGATCTGCGGCACGCCACGTGGCGCGGATGGAATCCCGTCAAGGATGAACTTTCCGAGCGTCTTGTTATCCGTTGCGAACTCGCGCTCACCCTGCAGCACGTGGATCTCCACCTGCGGCTGGTTGTCTGACGCGGTTGAGAAGGTCTGGCTCTTCGACGTTGGGATCGTGGTGTTCCGCTCAATGAGCTTCGTCATCACGCCACCCAGCGTCTCGATGCCAAGCGAGAGTGGTGTCACGTCAAGCAACAGCACATCCTTCACGTCGCCCGCGAGGACGCCGCCCTGGATCGCCGCGCCGATCGCGACCACCTCGTCCGGATTCACGCCCTTCGATGGCTCCTTGCCGCCGAAGAGCGCCTTCACCGCTTCAACCACCGCTGGCATGCGCGTCATTCCGCCAACCAGAACGACCTCGTCGATCTCGGATGGCTTCAGGCCCGCATCCTTCAGCGCGGCAAGCACCGGCGCCTTCGTCTTCTCAATGAGATCTGCAACCAGCGACTCAAGCTTCGCCTTGGTCAGCGTGACCACAACGTGCTTTGGCCCCGTGGCGTCTGCCGTGATGTACGGCAGGTTGATCTCGGTCTGGCCGGTGCCAGAGAGCTCGATCTTCGCCTTCTCCGCAGCCTCCTTCAGGCGCTGGAGCGCCTGCTGGTCCTTGGAGAGGTCGATCCCCTGATCCTTCTTGAACTCGGCGAGCAGCCAGTCAATGATGCGCTGGTCAAAGTCGTCGCCGCCAAGGTGCGTGTCGCCGTTTGACGACTTCACCTCGAAGACGCCGTCGCCCAACTCCAAGATGGAGATGTCGAACGTTCCGCCGCCTAGGTCATAGACAGCGATCTTCTCTTCGCTCTTCTTATCAAGGCCGTAGGCGAGCGCTGCCGCCGTTGGCTCGTTGATGATGCGCTTGACGTCGAGACCTGCAATGCGGCCGGCATCCTTTGTCGCCTGTCGCTGCGTGTCGTCGAAGTACGCCGGGACGGTGATGACCGCCTCGGTGATCTTCTCGCCGAGGAATGCCTCTGCGTCCGCCTTCAGCTTCTGCAAGATCATTGCCGAAACCTCTTGCGGGGAATACGCCTCGCCGGACTCAAGCTTCACCTTGACGCCATCGCTCTTTCCATCCTTCTCAACGGTGTATGGAACGAGACCCTTCGTCTTCGTAACTTCTGCGTCGTCAAATCGACGACCCATGAAGCGCTTGATGCTAAAGACGGTGTTCTTCGGATTCGTGACGGCCTGGCGCTTGGCGAGTTGCCCCACCACACGTTCGCCACCCTTTACAAATCCAACCACCGAAGGAACGGTGCGTCCGCCCTCGGCGGAACTGATCACGGTTGGCTCTCCGCCAACCATTGCCGCCACGACGCTGTTCGTGGTTCCTAGATCGATACCGATAATCTTTCCCATCTTGTTTCTCCTTTCACCTACTGGTTGCTTCTGTTCCAATCCATTGCGAATCAGTCAGTTGTTGGTTTAATCGGCCGCAACAGAGACGACCGCTGGGCGAAGGATTCGTTCGCGAATCTTCCAGCCCTTGCGGTGCTCCTGAAGCACCTCTCCTGACGGCTTGCCGCTCCCGGGCACTTGTGCAACCGCTTCGTGATCGCGGGGATCAAATGGCTGACCGACCGACTCGTACGGTCGCGCCGACTCGCTCTCCATGACGGCAAGAAGCTTGCGATGGATCGCGGCGATCCCCTCAACCCACGGCTCGCTCTTCAGCCCGTCTGGCAGTGAGGCGAGGGCGCGGTCAAGGTCATCCACCACCGCGAGCGTCTTCAGGAGGAGCGCTTCGCTCGCCAGTCCCGCCTCGCGCTCTCGCTCTTCAGCGGTGCGGCGACGAAAGTTGGCGAAGTCGGCGGCGGTCCGCTGGTGTGCGGCGATCTGCTCGTCCCGCTCCAGCAGGGCAGCCTCGAGAGGGTCTCGGGCTTGATCCGAGACAGCCCGCTCAGCGACGACCGGCTCTCGGCCCGCCTCCCCAGCTGGCTCCTCGCGCTCCTTCGTGCTCCAAGGTCGTCCTGCCATTCGCTTCTCCTTCGTGTTTGTGCGGGGCTCAGCCCCGCTTCTCGCACGAGTTAGCAGTCTCGTGATGCGAGTGCTAACTTACTGGGGCGAGAATACGACGGCAAGAAGCGATCGTCAAGGGGTGCGGGCTAGGCGGCGTGGAAGCGGCCGACCAGCTCCGAGAGGAGGGTGGCAACGTAGCGAACCGTCCCCACCGCGCGGGGGTACGGCATCCGCGTTGGGCCGAGCACCCCGACCACGCCGAGGGCTCGGCCTGGGATGCCATACGGGGCGAGGACGAGTGAGACTCCGTGCATTTCGGTCGGCGCATTCTCGCTGCCAATAAAGAGCCGCACGCTGTTCCCCTGCGAGACTTCGCGAACGAGCTGCCCGAGATACCCGCGACCTTCGAGCGCGGTGAATACGTTGCGAAGTCGAGCACTCTCGGCGAACTCTGGGGCCTCCATCACGTTGAGGAGGCCGTCGCTGAAGACCTGCTCCACCGAGGCGGCGTCTGCCTCGCGAAGCTGCCGGGCGAGTCGCTCCATCACGCTGCGGGTGACGGCGCGCAGGGGGGTCGATTCGGCAAGGGCACTTGCGCGTGCATCGATCTGATCCGCCGTGCAGCCGATCAGGCTGGCGTTCAGCCTATTCGCGATGCTGGTGAGTTGGTCTTGGTCAACGCCCTCTGGAAGTGGGAGGAGCGTTGGGCGTACGCTGCCGTCGCTCACCACGGCGACGAGGGTGGCGAGGCGATCGGCACTGCTCACCAGGTCAACGTGGCGGAGGCTTGCTGATGCGGGGCGCATCGGTGTGGCGAGACCGGCGACGCGGGTGGAGTGCGCCAGCGTGCTCGCCGCGATGCGGAACCACTGATCGGCACCGCCTTCGGCCTGGCCGAACTGGTGGCGGATCATCAGTCGATCAACCTCCGTCACTTCGTCCGGAACGGCGATCTCAACCGCATACGTTCGATACCCCTGGTCGGTGGGGATTCGACCCGCGGAGGTGTGTGGCTGTGCCACAAGGCCGAGCTCCTCGAGTTCGGCGAGGACACCGCGCACCGTGGCAGATGAGACGCCAAGGCGGTAGGTGGCGGCAATGGAGGCGGAGCCGACTGGGAGGGCGGTACGAATGTGCTCCTCCACGAGGGCGCGGAGGATGAGGCGGGCCCGGTCGTCTAAGAGTCCCGTCCGTCGCTGCCTTCGCACCCGTCGACCCCCTTCATGCTGGCACTCAGAACCCTTCGAGTGCCAAGATCAGTCTACGGCGAACTGGCACTTCGGGTCAAAGTCGTAAACTGCCCCCATGCCCACTGATCTGAACTTCGCAATCCAGACACGCGCGCTCTCCAAGCACTACGGACGAAGCGGTGAGATCAAGGCCCTACAGTCGCTCAGCCTTGAGATTCGCCAGGGGGAGCTGTTCGGCTTCCTCGGACCGAACGGCGCTGGGAAGAGCACCGCGATCAGAACCCTCCTCGGCTTCCTCCACCCCACGAGCGGGTCGGCGAGCGTGCTCGGCCTTGATGTCGTGAAGGACTCTGTGGCGATTCGCCGCCGTGTTGGCTATCTCCCGTCTGGCTTCGCCGTCTACGACTATATGAGTGGTCGTGAATATCTCGATCACATGCGCGCGCTGAGCGGCCGTCCGTCACTCCTTCGACATCGCATCATGGAGGCACTTGAGCTAAGCGACAGCATCCTGAAGCGACCGGTACGCGATTACAGCCGCGGCATGCGCCAGAAGATCGGCGTGGTGCAAGCAATGGAGACGGATCCAGAGCTGCTGATCCTTGACGAACCCTCCGAAGGCCTCGACCCGCTGATGCAGCGATCTCTCCAGGAGCTGCTGCTTGAGCGAGTTGGACTCGGTCGCACCGTCTTCTTCAGCAGTCACCTCATCAGTGAGGTTGAACGCATCTGCAGTCGCGTGGCGATCGTTCGCGGCGGACAGCTCGTTGCGCTTGAAAGCGTGGAGTCGCTTGTGCGTTTCCGCCGCCGTCGCATCGAAGCGCTCGTCGCGCGCAAGCCGCTTCGCCTCACCGCCTCTGCAGGAATCAGCAGCTTGAAAATCACCCCTGAAGGGAAGTCTGGTGTTCGCATCAGTTGCGACGCGGAGGCGGCAGCAATTCCGAACTTCATCAAGCGGCTGCAGGCTGCGGGACTGCGTGATTTACTCGTTGAGGCGGCAAGCCTTGAGGAGGCGTTCATGTCGTATTACGGCAACAGCACGCGCAACACCGTGCAGATGGCGCCCGAGGTCGCCACGCCGCTCAGCCGAACCCGACGTGCGCCAGCGAAGCACGCAGCAACAACGCGCAAGGTGACTACGCGCCCCGCGGCGAAGCGTCCCACGGTGAAAAGGAAGCGGTCCCGATGATCAACTTCGTCCTGCTCAGGCGCCTCGTCCGAGGACACCGAATCCGCCTCGCAGTGGGGCTCGCTGTGGTGGTGGTCTGGTCGCTCCTCTTCCCCGTGATCTACAAGGCTTTCGTGGACCAGCTTGACGGTCGCCCCACGCCGCCTGGCAACTTCTCCACGCTCTCAGGAACGATCTCTGTGGGCTTCATTCACCCGATCTCGATTGCACTCTTTGGCATCCTGAGCGCCGGGCTCACCGTTGGGTCGATCAGTGGCGAACGACAACGCGGAACACTGGAGCTGCTCCTCAGCCGACCGATCCCACGGCGCACGATCATGGCCACGATGATGCTGGAAGGCTGGATCGGCGCAACGCTCGCCTCTGCCGCCTACGTCCTCGGCACTGTGATCGGCGCGCAGATTGCGGGTGTGTCGAGTGAGCTCGCGTTCGATCAACTCCCCGCACTCTTCGCCGCCGGAACGCTCTTCTGGGGCTCGTTCGCCACGTTTGCGATCGCAGCGAGTGGCAGCTTTGACCGAACGCCTCCCGCCATGGCCATCACCGTGGGACTGATCATGGCGAACTACATCGTGGAGGTACTCGGATCATTCTGGGACGTGATGGAGCCGTACCAGTTCCTCTCACTCTTCAATCACTTCTCACCGGAGGGAATCCTTGACCAGACGGCCGATCCTGCCAAGGCGCTGATCTTCGTCACCCTCGCGGCGCTCTCCGCCGCGTGGGCCTTCTACAAGTTCCCTCGGAGAGATCTCGCAGCGCCGAACTGATCTTTCACGGCGCAGTGCGCCGTTAGACGATTCGCGAGAAGAGTTCGTTGCTCAACAGTCGGCCACGCAACGTCAGTTGTATTCGTCTGCTGTCGTCTGGGTGTACAGCGAGCAGGCCATTCAACTCGCCCCAGCGCAGTGCGTCACCGAATCCACCGCGCATGGCCTCCTCACGATTCACGCCGTCCGACATGCGAAGTGAGAGCACCAGCACCTCCGCCGCTGCGCTCTCCTCACGTAACGGCTCATCGACTCCGCCGGGTGGGAGTTCGCCCGCGTGAAGCGCTGCCTCCCATGCATCCAGGTTCGCCGAGTTCCAGCGCCGCCTGGCCCCATCAAAGGCGTGCGCCCCTGGCCCCACCGCTTCAACAGCGGCGCGCTCCCAGTAGAGGCGGTTGTGATGTGACGCGTGTCCCTCTCGAGCCCAGTTGCTGATCTCGTACCAGTTGAACCCTGCAGCGGGGAGTCTGGTGTCCAGAAGTTCTAGCTCCTCTGCGCCGCGCTCTTCATCCTGTGCCGCGGCAGCGCGCGCGCGCCACGCAAGCGCGCCGGCAGGCGTTGCGAGGCGATCGTCGGCACCCCCTGCGTCGGCACCATCCGTGGCGAGGGTGAGGGCATAGACGCTGATGTGATCCGGATTGATGGCGATCGCGTCACTTAGTGATGCAGCCCACGACTCAAGGGAGACGTTGGGAAGATCGGCGAGGAGATCAATGGAGACGCTCTTCGCGCCTGCAACTCGTGCCGCAGTCACGCTCGCAGCGGCGTCTTCTGGACTGTGTCGGCGGCCAAGATCGCGCAGCGCCGCCGTGTTCATACTCTGCACGCCGATGCTGAAGCGCGTCACCCCCGCCTGGACCGCAGCACGCGCATCGCCGCGCTCATCAGCCCCCGGGTTGCACTCCAGGGTTACCTCTGCACCGTCTACAAGGCCAAACCGATCTCGCACCCGTGCGATCAGCGCTGCGAGCGCCTCTTCTGGGAGGAGCGAAGGTGTACCGCCACCCAAATAGAGACTCTCGAGCGGCGCACGAGTGCCGTCGCCCGTGCGCAGCGCACTACCAAGTGCCCCAAATGCCTTGTCGCTCGCGCTGGCGCGCAGATCAATCTCGCGCTCCACTGCACGCAGATACCCGCCCATCCGTGAACGCGGCCCAAAGGCGGCAGCACCTGCAACCACCACAAAGTCGCAGTAGGGACAGAGCGAGCGACAGAAGGGGACGTGAAGGTAGAGACCGCGCGGTGGTTGGGGTTGACTCACTGCAGTGACGTGGCTACTGCCTGCGATCAATCACTATCGGTGCGAAGCACCGCAAGGAAGGCCTCTTGTGGGATTTCAACGGAGCCGACGCGCTTCATCCGCTCCTTCCCCTCCTTTTGCTTCTCCAAGAGTTTCTTCTTTCGCGTGATATCTCCGCCGTAGCACTTGGCGAGCACGTTCTTTCGCACCGCCTTCACCGTCTCGCGCGCAATGATCGTCCCACCGATCGCCGCTTGGATCGGCACCTCAAACATCTGACGCGGGATCAGCTCCTTGAGCTTGGAGGCAAGGTTGCGTCCAGAGCCCTGCGCTCGGTCGCGGTGGATGATGGTGCTCAGCGCATCAACTGGCTCGCCATTCACCAGAATGTCGAGCTTGACGAGCGGTGCGACCCGATACTCCGACTCGACGTAGTCGAGCGACGCATACCCTTGCGTCCTGCTCTTAAGCTGGTCGAAGTAGTCCACGATCAGCTCAGCGAGCGGGATTTGGAAGCGCATCACCACGCGCTTCTCGTCGAGGTACTCCATCCCATCGAAGATGCCGCGCTTATCTGTGGAAAGGTCCATGATCGTGCCGATGTAGTTGGATGGCGTGACAATCGAGGCGTTTACCCACGGCTCACGAATCTCATCAATATGGTTCGGGCTCGGCAACTGTGCCGGGTTGTTGATCAGCAGCTCCCCCTTGCCGTTGCTGAGGTGCACCTGGTACTTGCACGACGGTGCCGACGCGATCAACTGCAGGTTGAACTCACGCTCCAAACGCTCCTGCACGATCTCCATGTGCAACAGGCCGAGAAAGCCGCAGCGGAAGCCGAAGCCGAGTGCTGCAGATGATTCAGCCTCAAAGGTGAAGCTCGCATCGTTCAGGTGCAACTTCTCTAGTGCCTCGCGCAGCGCCGGATAGTCGTCTCCGCTCAGTGGATAGAGCCCGGCGAAGACGAGCGGAAGCGCAACCTGATATCCAGGGAGTGGTGATGCTGCGGGGTTTGCCGTTGTGGTGACGGTATCGCCAACGCGCGCGTCGCGCACACTCTTCAAGCCGGTCGCCACGTAGCCAACCTCACCCGCTTGCAACACCTGCACTGGCACGTGTTGCGGTCGGAAGTAGCCGAGCTCAACTGGAACGCACTGCGCGCCGGAGCCCATCATGGTGATCCCTTCGCCGACCCTGAGACGACCCTCTTGCACGCGGATGTAGTTGACCACGCCTTTGTAGGTGTCGTAGTGCGAGTCAAAGACGAGCGCCTTCAGCGGCGCATCGAGCGGGCCACTCGGCGCAGGGATGCGCTTGACTAGTGCCTCAAGGATCTCAGGAATCCCCTTCCCCTCTTTCGCCGAGGCGAGGATCACCTCTTCGCGTGGGATGGCGAGCGTCTCTTCCAACTCGTTCATCACCGCCTCTGGGTCCGATGCAGGGAGGTCAATCTTGTTCAGCACGGGGATGATGACGAGGCCCATCTTCATGGCGAGATGGACGTTTGCGAGAGTCTGCGCCTCAATCCCTTGGCTCGCATCCACCACGAGGATCGCGCCGTCGCAGGCTTGCAAGCTGCGCGAGACTTCGTACGCGAAGTCCACATGCCCCGGCGTGTCGATCAAGTTGAGACCGTAGGTGAGCCCATCGGCCGCTGCGTACTCCAAGCGCACCGCGCGTGCCTTGATCGTGATCCCCTTCTCCCGTTCCAGATCCATGGAGTCGAGCATCTGTGACGTCATCTGGCGCGGATCCACGGTGTGGGTTGCCTCCATCAACCGGTCGGCAAGCGTGGACTTGCCATGGTCAATGTGCGCGATAATGCTGAAGTTGCGCAGTCGGGACTGGGGAATGTCGCTCATATCCCCTCAAGAATCGCATGGAGCGGCACTTACCGTCGGTCGACCTCGGCACCGCCCAGCAACGCATGCTCCCACCTGGGCCGGCGAGGGGCTCCCCTCTGCTACGATCGCCCGACGGCTCGCTCTGGGCCCCTGAAGTTGATGGAGTGATCGAAATGGGAAAGACCCCTCGCAAGTACAAGGGCGCACGAACGCCGCAGTCCCTCAAGGAGGTTCGCGCCTCCGCCCGACGCGGCGCCGTTCAGCAGCCGAAGCGCACTGAGGCGAAGAGCCGCGTCACGAGTGCCGTTGCCATCCTGACGGGCAAGAAGACGGGTGATGCCACTGCCGCAGTCTCTGCCGCAGCAAGCGCGCTCGACCGTGCCGCAAAGAGCGGGGCGATCCACAAGAATGCCGCCGCTCGACGTAAGTCACGACTCGCCAAGAAGGCGGCCGCTGCAAAGGCGAGCCCAACCGGCACCACCACCGCGATCGTGGTGAAGAAGGCAAAGAAGAAGGCGGCGATCTCCGGCGCGAAGCGCGCGGCAGCTACCAAGGCGGCAGCCGCGAAGGCGGTTGAGGCGAAGGCACTCGCCGCAAAGCCTGCTGCCAAGAAGCCCGCCGCCAAGAAGGCCTCGGCGAAGAAGAGCGCGAAGCAAAGCGAGTAACCCGCGCGACGTCTGTCGCGTGCGCGCTCCTCGTTACAGCGTTTCGGTATCGCTCGCGTTGCGTGCGGTCCGTGGTGCGCCTGGCAGATAGAGAAGTCCGCCGAGTAGCGCCGCTGCAAGCGTGCTCCCGACTAAGAGTTGCGCGCTCCCCAACTGGCCACTCCAGTACCAGTCGGTAAAGCTCGCCAGATCCGTGATCCCTTCTTCGGTCAACGCGTCGGCGCCACCCTCTGCCGCCTTATATCGCGCATAGACGCAGGCGGGGCCAGCCTCACAGGTGAGCGCGCCACCGCTCCTCTCGTCGCGGTAGCCAGGGTCGAGCGAGAAGAAGAAGAGTTTCACCGCAAGGAAGAGGAGTGCAAAGGTGAGCCCGGTGATGAGGCCACTCCAGGCAGCGTTCGCAAGGATGCGACCGGGACGGCTACGAATCTGCTCAGCGCGCTGATTCCCGTACCAACCGATCAGCAAACCAGAAAGTGGAGCGAGGATCAGATACGCAGGATCAATTGGGATCACCATCAAGAAGCTCACGGCGATCGTCAACGCCATTCCAATGCCGACAATCGCGGCAACATGTGCGCCGCGATCCACGTAGCGATTCACTTGGCCACCCGTGCAATGGCGCGTCGCCCAGGGTAGACCGCACGCGCACCGAGGATTGACTCAATACGAAGAAGTCGATTCAGTTTGGCAACACGCTCAGATCGCGAAGGGGCCCCCGTCTTGATTTGGCCCGCATTCGTCGCCACCGCAAGATCGGCAATGGTGGTGTCTTCCGTTTCGCCAGAGCGATGACTGAGAATCGCCGACCAACCCGCGCCACGAGCGGCTTCGATTGCCCCCAAGGTTTCGCTCAGCGTGCCGATCTGATTCGGCTTTACCAGCAGCGCTGTTGCGGCGCGCTCACCTATGGCGCGTTCGATGCGCGCGACGTTTGTCACGAGCAGGTCATCACCAACGATCTGCACAGAGCCGCCGATCTGCTTCACCAGCGCACTCCAGCCGCTCCAGTCATCCTCTCCAAGCCCGTCTTCGAGACTCAGGATTGGATATCGCGC
>Ga0222712_10007967_pt1 | contig 10122 bp, 11 predicted proteins | sample C33_657DmetaG_FD_165043 | JGI IMG/M metagenome (GOLD analysis project Ga0222712, IMG submission 165043) | Estuarine water microbial communities from San Francisco Bay, California, United States - C33_657D | ecosystem: Environmental > Aquatic > Marine > Unclassified | place: USA: California...
AATGTCTATGAATATGATTTCAAAGGCATTTTTTGTAACTCTAAGTGAAAAATTTAGTTCCAGCCAAAGCCAAGTGAGCGGTTAGTATTTGATTAAAGTTTTTCAATCAAAAATCAAATTAATCCCTGTGTGAGGAAAACACCCCCTGAATTCGACTGAAATCGGTTGATTTCGGTTTTCCTAAAACATAACTAACTACAAATCAACGCCTTCATTTTCTCAAAAAATCTTCATAACCCTGAGGTCCCGGGTTCAAATCCCGGTCTCGCTACATGAAAATTAAGTACTTACGTTAAATCGTGGGTCCTTTGTTGTTTCTGCGTGAGGTTTTGTCATAAAAGTATTACTCCTTTAATGAATCTATTAAGTTAGGTTAGCTTACCTTAATATTAAAAATAATGTTATGAAATATAGATTATTTAAAAGGTCGTTCTTGATAAATTGGTTTTGGATTCTAACTCTTTTATTTTTTGGAAATTCATCTTATGCTCAGATTAATTACGGTTCGAACAATGGTAATTATATTACTATCAAAAATGTAAAAATATACTATGAAGAGTATGGACAAGGAATTCCTTTGATATTATTACATGGAGGATTTGGGTCTATTAGTCATTTTAAAAATATAATTGAGCCGTTGTCAAAAAAATATAGAGTAATTGCAATGGATAGCCCTGGACAAGGGAGATCTGAACAAATAGATTCGATGAGCTATCAAATTTATGCCAATTATTATGCTGAATTTATCGATAATTTAAAATTAGATAGTGTTTATGTTTTAGGTTGGAGCGATGGCGGCAATTCTGCATTTATATTGGCTTATGATAGACCTGATAAAGTAAAGAAAGTAATTGTAAGTGGTGCCAATAGTGATACAGACGGATACCAAGATGGTGATTTAGAAATGATGAAAAGTCATTCAGATCCAAAAAACATATCAGATGAGGTAAGGACTAAATGGGTACCTGCTTTTTTATCTAAAACACCTAATAAAGAAAATTGGGAGAAATCATATAAACAGCTTTATAAAATGTGGCTTACTAAAGAAGTGATTAGCGATGCTCATTTAAGAAATATAAAAAGTAAATTTTTAATTATTTATGGTGATAAAGATTCTATGAAACTTGAGCATGGACTTCATATTTATAAAACAATCAAAGGGAGCGAATTATGTATTCTTCCTAATACTTCACATTCTGTATTTAAAGAAAAACCAGATTTAATTACTGGTATTGTATTAAACTTTCTAGATAAATAGTATTATTAAATTATTGATTTAATCCATCCTCTGCGTGAGGAAAACACCACCTGAATTCGGTTAAAATCGGTTGTTTTCCGTTTTGTAAAAACATAACTAACTACAAATCAACGCCATCCATTTTTTTAGAATAATTTCTCAAGGACTTACGTTAAATCGTGGGTCCTTTGTTGTTTTTGTGATTCATTTAGTATTAATAAAACACTTAAGGTAACAGTCTATGAAATCCGTTTATCTCTGCTGATAAATTGAACTTTATCATACTATTAACGAGGTGATAAAGCAACAGCCATTGCTACTGTAGACCCTATACTAATGGCTAGCCCTGTTAAGAAGTTAGTAAGTATTTTTTTTCTTTTTATATTTTTTGCTGCTGTCTTATAGCCTTTGGAGTAATATTCATTTTTCATTAAACTCATATCAGGATAATCTAAATTTTCATCCGAAGGTTCTGATAAAGAAGTTAATGCTGCCGTCGCGCCACCAAACATGAAACCATACATTGGAAAGGCGGATGCGATTAAGACAGAATTCCCTGTAACTTTATAACTTTTATAATATTTTATAGCATCATTATATCCTTGAGTATATAATTCTTGAGTATTTGCTGCTTTGCCAATAGTACTAAAATCATCTTTGCTTCCATTTTCGTATCTAATCAAATAAAGGTCTGATTTAAGTGTTGCAAAAATGGGTCCATTAAGATTTTCTGTTTTTTTATACTTTACTTCATTGCTTCCGACTTCAATTATTTTTACAATTATATTTTCGCCAGATCTCATTGTTAAGGTGTCTTGTGCTTTAATAAAGTTTGATGAAGATGCGAATAGTATAATTAGCAATAAATTTTTCATACATCGGGCTTTTAGAATTGTTAAGGTTAATTTCTAATATAAATTAATTATAAATATTTATATATTCAAAAATAATTCTAAATATTAATTCCATGCCTCAACTTTAAACAGTTCTAAAATTGAGAAAACCCCTGCGTGAGGAAAACACCCCCTGAATTCGGTTAAAATCGGTTGATTTCGGTTTTCCTAAAACATAACTAACTACAAATCAACGCCTTCATTTTCTCAAAAAATCTTCATAACCCTGAGGTCCCGGGTTCAAATCCCGGTCTCGCTACTAAAGGGGATAAATCAGCATTAGATTGGTTTATCCCCTTCTTATTTTCCTTATAACTCGTTGAAGCGAATATCTCATTCACGTACAAAATTTCTGGTAACATTGTCACCATTGTATATGAAAACAGTCCTGATTCTCAGGAGTATAGTATTGATTTGAAAGTGGGTAAACTTATTAGTACTCATTTATATGGGTATGTTAATGATAAATGGGGTAAAATATTTGGACTGAAAAGTCATAAATATTATTATTTATAATATTTCGTATATTTAAGTATTCTCAAAACCAGATATACTAATAAACACACAAATGAAAACTACTCGACTCATATTGTTGATAAGCTTTGTTTTTATCTGTAATACCTTAATGGCTCAACAAGCCCGAAAAGTTAAATTTAAGGATCAGAATGGCAATGTTATATTTTATTATGCCGTTCCAAATACAGATGATGTTAGATATTGTGACTTGTATTTTATTCCAAGAAATTCTAGTATCGCAAAAAAAGTTACAATTAAAAAGTATAAAATCGATGAATCAGAACTTGGCGAAACTTGTCTTCCAACATTAATTTCTATCAATAATGTAGATTATCAATATAGCAATTATAATTGGGGCGACTATTTGATTTTGAGAAGTCCTGAAGGGAAAACAATTCGATTCAATCCTATAAATTAATCTTTTATGAGTGAAATTAAAATTAGATGTCCTCATTGTAGTTGGGAGCCAGATGGTGGCGCGCATTGGGCTTGTACTTGCGACCATGTATGGAATACATTTGACACAGCAGGCGTATGTCCTGCATGTAATAAAAAGTGGGAAGATACCCAGTGTCCAGTGCCAGACTGTCAAAAATGGTCTAAGCATGAAGATTGGTACATTATTCCAATAGATATGGAAGCATTGTTTGCAACCAAGAAGAATGTCTCTGCGATTACTGAAAATGATTTACATCAAATTAATTTAAAATGAATAAACTATTTCTAACACTAGTACTCGTTTTTTCTTTTAATATCTGCTTTTCGCAAATAGATGTTTTTAGAATTGATCTAAATAACGACAGTACAAATATTAAGTATAATCTTTGTCCAGATTTGACTTTAAACGTCCAGATATATCCCAAAATCAATCGATACGGCAAGTATGAATTAATAAATAAAAAAGGAGTTGTATTATATACAGAAAATTATGAGAGCGCTGATTTTGTGTTAATTAATTTTGCGCAAAGAGGAGTAAATGTTCCAAATGGTAAATATAAATTGAATTTTATTTCTGACGAGGGAGAAAAAGTTTTCATAAATCTGTATTTAAAAATGCGAAAAAACCATATACATTCCTCGGCTCCGATACCTGAATTAAAAAAATAAAGGGTAGCAAACAATAAAAGCTTTCATTAAATCTAAATTCTATGTTTAAATCTTTTTTGATTTCTATCGCAGCTATTTTTATTTTCAGTTCGTTGAATGGGCAAAATCGAAAATTGGTACCTTTTCAAAATTTAGATGGTAGTTATACAATGGTAGATTCGGCAAATATGAAAATAGCTTTTCCAATTAAACTTGATATCGCATATCCATTCTCAGATAGAGGATGGGCTGCTAAAGATCAAAAGTGGGGGATAATAGATTTTGAGGGAGATTTTATAATCGAGCCAACTTATGATGATTTAGTTCCAATCAATGAAAAAGTTGCAATTGTATCCACTAATGGAAAAAGTGGGTTGATTAGAATTGACGGAACAAAAATTACTGATCTAATTTTTAAAAGTATAAAAGTAACAGACAAATTTCTCAAGGTTTCTAAATTAGTAAAAGTTAAATCTGAAAATGAAGAAATTGAGTTGTGGGGAATTATTGATTTTGATGGAAAAGAATTAGTTCCGTGTTTTTATGATGAAATAAAAAAATCAGGAAAGACTAATTTACTTATTAAGGGTGACTTTGTTGTATTAACCAATTATTACGGTAAGAAAATATCTGATACGTTATACGATGAACCACCTTATGCTGACTTTTCTCGAACCGGTAAAATGGTTGTTTCAAAAAATTATAACTATGGTCTGATTGATTCTTTTGGACTTGAATTAACGCCATTTAAATATTCCGACTTGTATGAGGTTCGTCCTTTAGGAAGTGGTCGATCCTTTTCATGTAATTATGTAGGTGTAGTTACTAATTCGAATGTTTCTTCAGTAACATATGTTCTTCTCGATTCAACCGGAAAGGAATATTACCAGGGTGCTGAGGATGTTTTATTTGATATATCATCAAGAGGATTTTCTGTTTATCAGGATTCGCTTGGAGTTCACGTAAGCAATGGTTTAAGTACTAAAAAAATACATGAAGGCGAAGTCAGAATAGGAGATATTAAATATTTTAGAAACGAATTCTTCGCAATAAACACTGAGTTGAATCCAACTAATTGGGATTTTTTTGATAAGAATGGAAATTTGCTTGCAAAATTCAGAGCTGATTCTTTAGGAAGATATTTAGATGGCCTTGTTTCTGTAAAAAGAAATAGCAATTGGGGCGTCTTAGATTTAAAAAATAATGAAATTATACCATTCATTTATAGCAATATTCAAATTCTTGATAATGGATTAATGAAAGTGAATGAAGCGAGCATGACTGGTATTATTGATAAGTATAGAAAATTTATTCTACCGTTAGTTTACGATAGTATTCATGTACTTGGTGATCAAGATGAATTATTTGCAGCAAAAAAATCAAATAAATATGCTTTATTTAATAAAAATGGAAAAGCACTGACTACTCATGTTTATGATGATATTGATGATTCTTATGCTGATTCATTAATTTTAATTGTATCTAATGAGCATAAATTTGGACTTTTATCAATAGATGGAACATCGTTAACTAAATTAGAATTTGATAAAATTGATGATAGTGATATTGATTTGGGTGTTCTTTCTGTAAAGAAAAATAATAAGTTTGGAGTTATTAATTTAGATGGTCAGGAACTGATTCCAATTAAATATGATGAAATTGAAGTTATAGAAGGCGAAGATGGGAAACAATCAAACTTTGCGATAGTAAAATTGAATGGGAAATACGGGATTTTCAAATGCGAAGCTCGAGAAATTATTGCACCTAATTTTGAAGAAGAAAATCTAAACTTGGCTATTGGATTTATATATATAAAACCTAATACCTTATTACCAGGTTATTTCGTAGATCTCAAAGGACGAGAATATAGAGAAAAGTAGGGCAACTTATTAATATCCATAAAATACATCTTTCATGCAATTTGATCCAATAACAAAATATCTTTATTCTGATAATGGCATTTTTTTAAAAAAAATGTATTGTCCATATAATGTTAATTGGATGGAATTAGATTCTACAAATAGTACTTATCGTAAGTGTTCTAAGTGTGATCATTTAATAGTTGACAGTAAATATTTAGATGATGTGGATCTTGTGCACTTAATTGAAAGTAACCCTAATGCTTGTTTAAGGCTCGACATGAATCAAGAAAATATTAAAATAGTTTCAAATGGCATTTTGGACCAGAAATGATATCGCTAAGGAATTGCGCGTAATTAAAACCGCAAGAGACAGAGAAGAAATAAATGTAGCTGCTAAAAACGGTTTTAAGCCTTTAATTAAGCAAATTATTCCTTCCCCGGATATTCGTTGTAAGTATTGTGTTTATCAAAATAAAAAAACGGGTGAGATTGAAATTGTTGGTGATTATCGGATGGGTTTTAGTCCAAATGATAATAAGGATTTTGAAATAGTGGTAGATTGGACTTTTTATTATCCTTATAGTTTTAAGTCACCATTTGCAGCATACTTAATTCCTGAAGATATTAAAATCGGAGAAACCGTTTTTGTAGAGGATTTAATTGAAGATATTGTTGGAGGTACCTGGAATCAAGGTGACACCTACAGGCTTGAGAGTTGCGAAGCTGTTTGGAATGGGGTCGACTTAGTGATAGTCTATAATTCAAGAACAGATCGATCAAACTTTATTGGTTAAATAACTAAACTAACTTAACGCTTCAAAAGTAAATTAATTATGTTTTTTATGATTCTTAATGGTGATAGTACAATATAGCCAACTTTGTATCTAATTGATAGATTTTTATACTGTGTAATTAATTTATTTATAAAATCGGTGATTCCCCGATTCAGTCAAAAACATGGGGATCTTAACAGAATCCTGAGCTACGAATTTAGGAGTAATATCATTTTTGTTTTTCTCGTGAAAAATATTCACTTGTAAGGTCCTATCTTTTCTTTTTGCCCAAATGGCTTCTTTGAAGTCTTCTCCGGCATAACAGTTAACAGAGAAAGCTTTTTTTGACTTAACCTTGTATTTAACGGGAGCAATCCAATATTCGTGGGCAACCGAAAATAGGGTAATAGAAATATAGGTTGTAATTAGAAGGTATTTGATTCTTTTTTGTATTTTAAAATATATTAATTGAAATTGAATTAAGCTTTTCCTTGCAAGGATATGTTATTTGTTATCTCATTTGCAATAAGGAGTGATGTAAAGTTAATATTTGATTTTAAACCTTTTAAACAAATGCACAAATTTGTAGAATTCCCTTAAATCCCTCCACATTTGGTTAGAATGTAGTTCTATACTGGCTACATGAAAATCAAGGACTTACGTTAAATCGTAGGTCCTTTTTTGTTTCTGCGTGAGGTTTGCGTGAGGTTTTTGTCATTTCTTGCCGAAAACACGAACCTTTAATGCTGATATTTCTACAGCTGTTAACACCTTTGAATCAACGGAATTTATTTTACTATTTTTACATAAGTAAAACATTATTATGCCTTTCGTCTCTGTAACCAGACTTCGTGTAAAATCCCTATTTTTTTTATTCTCATTTATGAGAGCAAATGAAGCCTCAGTGAAAGAATTAAAATCATCAAGTGGTTTATTAATGGGAAAAGAACTAATTGATAAAAAATTAACCTTTTGGACAATTACATTATGGGAGGATGAAGAATCAATGAAAAGATTTAGAGGTTCTTCATCGCATAGAAATGCTATGCAATACCTTCCTAAATGGTGTAATGAAGCATCTTATCATCATTGGATTCAAGAAGAGAATGAATGTCCAAGCTGGACTACTATATCGGATAAGTTATTTTCAGAAGGGAAATTGAGTAAGGTTAGAAACCCTTCAAATGCACAAATTGCCAATCAATTTCCTCCAATCCAGTGGACTAAATCTGAAAGAAAATTAAAGTAAATTCGTACTAGGATTATTGAATCACCCTGTGTGAGGAAAACACCCCCTGAATTCGACTGAAATCGGTTGATTTCGGTTTTGTGAAAACATAACGCATTACAAATCAACGCTTTCATTTTTTCAAAAAATCTTCATAACCCTGAGGTCATGGATTCAAATTCCATCCTCGCTACACTTCAAGTGTTGAAAACAAAGGACTTACGTTAAATCGTGGGTCCTTTGTTGTTTCTGCGTGAGGTTTTGCGTGAGGTTGAGTCACAAAAGTAATACCCCTTTAATGCATCTATTAGGTTAGCTTACCTTATTATTAAAAATAATAAAATGAAAAAAAATATTAGAATCAACTTGCTTATTGTTTTATTATCAATGATCATGACACCCAGTTTTTTAAAAGCACAGGCTAACGTAGATTCTATATTAAAATCTTCTAAAACTTTCTTTACAACCTCTAATAAGTATGGGCGAAATGACAGTGTTGGGAAATACTATGATATTAGAGGTATTAGAATATATGTAGAAGTTTATGGACAGGGAGAGCCTTTGTTGTTAATTCATGGCAACGGGGGTAGTATAAGAAGAAGTAGCCGATTAATTTATGAATTTCAAAATAAATACAAGGTTATTGCTGTTGATTGTAGAAATTATGGAAAAAGTATTGATAAAGGAGATTCCTTATCAGACGAAATGATAGCAGATGACATAAGTGAATTATTGATTAAAATGAATATTAATAGCGTTTATGTTTTAGGTTTGAGTTCTGGTGCAAATTCTGCATTGTGGCTTGCTGCGAAATACCCAAATCAAGTAATGAAAGCTGCAATTAATGGAGCGAACTTGACTTCTAGTGCTGAAACAATTGGTGAATATTGGAATATGCACCATAAAAATATATTAGACAGTATTAGTAATATTCAAAATAAAACAGAGAAAGATAAAATTGAATTAAAGATCATTAAAAGAGAATATAATAATATGACACTTGAAGATTTACATAAAATTCAAGCTCCGTCATTGATTATCTCCGGCGACTACGATACTATAAAGCCAAGCCATTCATTACAAATATTTGAAAATATTAAAAAATCATATTTATATATTCAACCTGCATCTGGCCATTTAATTTCATGGATTTATAAAGATGAGTTTGTAAAAAAGATAGATCATTTTTTTTCTACTCCATATAAACAGTTTACTGAAAAAGATAAATCAGATATGAATCAATAATAGATTTAATTAAGATTGTGATTTATCTATATCACAAATCATAACATCATAGAATGACAAACGAAATTCCTCTGAGTTAGGTTTTTATAAAATAAAATAACTGAGACCTCTATTGCTAGAGGTCTCAGTTATTTTATTAAAAACTTAAAAACTATTTGTTACTTAAGATTTACAACATCTTTAGTATCGTAAATAGGCCAATGGAAGGTAAGTTTACCATCTTTGTTAAACCCGAAAGAACTAAAAATTACCATTTTCCCAGAAATTCCTTTTTTAGATTTCCAAGACATTTCATGCCAACTATGGCCAAACTTATTACCATCAGGCATAGTTACTACTTCACAAATAGTTTTCCCCAAAGTAATATTACCATCAATTAATGCTCTCTGCTTTTTGAAGCCTTCAATTATGTTTTGAATACTTACCCCAACTGTCGTATCGGTATCTGATGGCCAGACATTATGAAATGCTTTAGCAGAATCAGCATAGCATGAAGCAAGATTCGTCCATTCTCCATTTGCAAAATAGGTAAAACTTTTTTCAATCAATTCTACATCTGGTCCAGTTGTTGTTACTGAGCCTGTTGATGTAGTTGTTGCTTCAGTTTTTGATTCTTGATTTATACATCCAATTAATGATGCAGAAACAAGAAGACTTAATAATATTTTTTTCATTTTTATTTATTTGAATTGTTAGAATATATTTTATTTATTTAAATTACTTTTTGACTTAAAATCTTGTAATTCAAAATCTTTAACATCTATTACCTCTCCTCTATTTTGAAGATACTTGGCAAATCCTGCGCTTTTTTCTAATTTGTCATATAGTTTCAAATGATCTTCACCATCTTTACCACTTATCTTAATCCAATAAGTTGCTCCATCTGGCCTGCCAATATCGTAAGTGCCAAATCCTATAAATCTTCCAGCAAATTCATCTTTTAATTCTTTTAAGCCAATTTCGTGTGCTGCTTTAAATTTAATAGGATCTTTCACCTTCAAATCCCAAATATGTGAAACTGTATTTGTTGTATCACCAAGTTGCCAATTAATTATTCTTCCAGAATAACTCGGTCCCAATACGGCAATAAAGTTTTCCATTTTTAGCAAAAACGATTCCCATTTATCTCCGTTAATAGCGTTCTTTCCCATGAATTCAACACCTAGCGTATAGAAAATTACAAACCTGTGTGTCATTCCATTTTGGGATCCAGTTGAAATTTTTTCGATTGCAACTCCACCCATATTCATTTTAACATCTTTATATACTTTATCAAAAGCAT
>Ga0222712_10007969_pt1 | contig 10121 bp, 12 predicted proteins | sample C33_657DmetaG_FD_165043 | JGI IMG/M metagenome (GOLD analysis project Ga0222712, IMG submission 165043) | Estuarine water microbial communities from San Francisco Bay, California, United States - C33_657D | ecosystem: Environmental > Aquatic > Marine > Unclassified | place: USA: California...
CAATCTGCTGGCCGCCGGGGCAGTCCGCAGACGGCCAGCTAGCGCAAACGCCGCTCATAAACTAACATTGCAACTGGACCACTCAGTGGGGGCCGGTCACAGCCGCCGCGCAGCGTAATTTTCTCGTTCGCCCTGTGGCGGCTAACCCCAGCGCCGTTTATCTCTCACATTACATGAGCGTTCAATAGGGGATGGTCGCGCCCGCATAATCTAGGAATGCCCCGCTCTGTTCCGGCCCGACCGTATCGAGGACGGCAAGCAGTTTACGGGCAGCATCTTGTGGATTCTGCAAGTTATGGGGATTTCTGTGGAATGGTGCCGACAACGGGGTGTCTACGGTTCCCGGATGCAACGCTATGCAAGCCGAGCGGGGGTGTGTCCTGGCCAATTCAACCGCGGCGGTTCGGACCAGCTGGTTGAGCGCGGCTTTAGCGGCCCTGTAACTGTACCAGCCACCAAGATGATTGTCCCCGATACTGCCGACGCGAGCCGACAGTACGGCTAGGACGCTGCGCTTGCCGCGAGCTAGCCGCGGCAGGAAGTGCTTCATCACCAGCGCCGGACCGACGGCGTTGCGCGCCATGCTGGCCAAGAGGTGCTCCGACGAGAGATGCCGCAGCGATCTTTCCGGGCTGAAAGTCCCGTCATGCAGGAAGCCCGTGGCCACGATCACCAAGTCGAGGTCGTTGCCGGCGTGCACCGCAGCCGCCTGAACCGTGTCCTCCTGTGTGATGTCCAGGGAGGGTTCGCCGCGCCGGCTGAAGCCAGTTACCGCGACGCCATTTACCTTCAGTCTTTCGTATAATGCTCCGCCGACAGCCCCCGACGAGCCGATCACAACTGCGCGCACGTCAGCCCTGTCGGATAGCTGAAAGAAACTCGCGCCTGGTATCAGAATTGGAGCGGAATTCACCCAGCATAGTGCTGGTTACCATGCTCACGCCGGTCTTGTGCACGCCGCGCGTCGTCATGCACTGATGGGCTGCTTCGATCATCACGGCAACACCGCGTGGCTTCAGCACGTCCTGGATGCACTGGGCAATCTGTGCCGTCATCTTCTCCTGCACCTGCAGGCGGCGCGCATAGGCCTCGACCACGCGTGCAAGCTTGGAGATTCCGACCACGCGGTTTGAGGGCAGGTATCCGACATGGGCACGTCCGATGATCGGAGCAAGATGATGCTCGCAATGCGACTCGAACGAAATGTCCTTCAGAATGATTAGATCATCATAGCCTTCGACTTCCTCGAACGTGCGCGCCAGAAAATCCGAAGGATTTATAGCATAGCCGGAAAACCAGTCTTCGAAAGCGCGGACGACACGCGCTGGCGTGTCGCGCAGGCCCTCTCGGTTGGTGTCGTCACCCGCCCAGCGCAACAGCAGCTCGACAGCCGCTTCTGCTTCACCGCGGCTTGGCGGGCAAGGCAGCTGGTCCGAGTCCGGCATGGCGATCGGTTTATTAAGCATGGGCACCCCCTGTTTCTATCGCAATGGGTACGCAACGGCTCGGGCGGTGGATCAGGACACGCCGGTTTTTCGCAGGGTTAAATACACCCTAGCCAGCCGCCGGCCGAATTGCGAGACGGGGGGAAAATTGCTGATGGTCCGATTACCTTCCCGGAAGAGAATGTCCCGCAAGTGCGGGTGCAGCCGCCAGGCCTTTCGCTCGGTCTTGCCCTCCAAATAGCGAAAATCTTCATCCAGCGTCAGCTTACCATCCCAAACGCTGTTGATTACGACGTTGAACTGGTCCGCATTGCCGAACGGCGTCGTGACGGTGCCAAGGCCTTCGAGACGACCGTGGTGAACTTCTTCGAGAACAAGCGGTACGGCCGCTCTGCTCTGCTGCGCCCACGCATATCATACCTGCACGCGGCTATGGGCGGCGAATAACAGCATGGCGAAGATGGCGGCGATGGCGCCCAGGCTAAGCGGCAGCCGCATGCGCCAATACCAGCGTGCTGTGGGACTAACTGACAAGGTCAGGTAATCCACCAGTAAACTCAACGCCAGGGCGCCCCCCAGAATAATGAGTCCGCTTGTGTCGGCCATTAGCAGCGCCAGCCATCCGGCCAGAGCGGGAACGACACCCCAGATGGCGGACCAAGTTGTCGCAAAGCTTCTATCTGCGATCGCAAGGCCCCAATGGACGGCTCCCAGGAAAGCTAGGATCGCCGCTGCGTAGGCCTTTTGCGCCATTATGCTCCAGGCTAGAGAGGCCTCCGGAAAAATTAACAAGGCGACAGGCGCCCAGAATGGCAGCAATCCCACAATTCCCAGAATCAGGAAAACACGCGCATTCTCTGGAGAAGAGGTGGTCATGATTTCCACATTCATTTCAAGTGATTGCGCATAGAGTACGCAGCCGGACGGTTTGAGGATCATGGTCGGTCGTATCTTGTGCGAAAAATTCCACAAGCGACGGGCACCCGTAGCTTTTATAATGGTTTAATCGCCCGTCCGGCCTTGGGGGCCTGGGGGGCGTCTCCGGCGGCAGCGATCCGAGCAGTAGAGGACTTCATGCCATACCCGCGCCCACTTCTTGCGCCACGCAAACATCCGGCAACATGTGCGGCATGTGCGTACAGGAAGATTGCCCTTCCGGATCATGGGCGGACTCGTTTGAAATATCTCGCGTGACAACCCTGCGTCTGATCATGGGCGATCACCTTACGCGCGGCATAGCAGCTCTGCGTGATGTCAGCCAGCAGGATGTCATACTGATGATGGAAATCCTGTCCGAAATTGAGCTCGTCCCGCATCACAAGCAGAAGATCGTGCTGGTACTTTCTGCCATGCGCCACTTTGCGCAGGCGCTTCGTGACGAGGGGTTAAACGTTGACTATGTCCGGCTCGAAGATCCGGACAATACGCAGAATTTTTCAGGCGAGGTCATGCGGGCGGTGGCGCGCTATCGCGCAGAGCGGTTGGTTGTGACCATGCCGGGGGAGTGGCGCGTCGGACAGATCGTAAAGTCTTGGCGGGCGGCGCTGGACATTCCGGTCGAAGTCCGCGCCGATGATCGTTTCCTGTGCGGTGTAAAGGAATTTCGGAGGTGGGCCAGTGCGCGCCGGGCGCTGCGCATGGAATATTTCTATCGCTACATGCGGGAAAAAACCGGCCTGCTGATGGAAGGCCACGCGCCTTCAGGCGGCTACTGGAACTACGACAAGAAAAACCGCAAGTCGCTGCCCGCCGACGCAAAGGCGCCGCCGGGGCCATTCTTCGCACCTGACTCCGTCACCGCGGGGGTCATGCAGGCGGTCGAAAAACTTTTCCCGAATCATTTCGGGTTGCTGGACGGATTCGGCTGGGCAGTGACGCGGGCCGACGCGCTGGTGGCATTGGACGATTTCATCCGTTATCGCCTGGCGCGATTCGGAGACTATCAGGACGCCATGGACCGGCGAGAGCCGTTCCTGTTTCATGCGCTGCTGTCTCCCTACCTAAACATCGGGCTTTTGGAGCCGCTGGAAGTTTGCCGTGTCGCCGAGCGCGCCTTGCTGGAAGGCGATGCACCCCTTAATGCGGTTGAAGGCTTTATCCGACAGATCATCGGCTGGCGCGAATATGTGCGTGGTGTATATTGGCTGAAGATGCCGGAGTACCGGGAAAGCAATGCGCTCGGTGCTGTTCGTCCCCTTCCGGACTTCTTCTGGACCGGCGAGACCGAAATGGAATGTGTCGGCGCGGTAGTTCGCCAGATTCGGCAGCACGGCTATGCGCATCACATCCAACGTCTGATGGTGACGGGGAATTTTGCGTTGCTGGCTGGCTTGGCGCCGGCGGAGGTTGAGCGCTGGTATCTCGCTGTCTTCGTGGATGCGTTCGAATGGGTGGAGTTGCCAAACACCCATGGCATGGCGCTTTTCGCCGATGGCGGCTTCTTAGCGTCAAAGCCTTATGCTGCGTCGGGCTCCTATATAAACCGCATGTCCGACTATTGTGGGGCCTGCCGCTTTTCGCCGGTCGCAAAGGAAGGTGAGGGCGCTTGTCCCTTCAATTATCTCTACTGGTATTTCCTGATGGAAAACCGCGAGCGGCTGAGGCGCAATCCTCGGCTGGCTATTATTTACAAAAGTTTGGACTCCATGGCGCCGGCGCGGCAGGCAGCCATAAGAAATCAGGCGATTGCATTTTTGGCACACTTACCTGTCTCAACGGAAACCTAAATCGCTTATGCGGCACGTTTTGATTCTACTGCCGTTAGATATCTGGCAGAGGGTGGATTAGGGCACGCTGATTGCGTGGGTGGGCGCGCGCCGCAGCTTGCCGTAATCCCGCAAGGATAATACCAACCTGCATTGCAGAAAGAGAACCTCGCTGCTGAAGCCTTTGCCGCAAATGGGAATCAAATAGGTATTGCTACTCAAGATGAATGGCGCCATTCCTGGCACCTACTTGGAATGGCGACCCTAGTTAAGTGGTCGGCGATGTAGGGTTCTGCATCCATCTTGGTGCGCAGGGCGCAAAGATTAAAGTGGACCAAACTGCGCTTTTGACTTCGTTGATCAATCTCACGGTTAATGCGTGCCACGCAATGGATGGCGGTGGGCAGGTTGTTATTAGGTCATTTGTTGGTAGCTCTGCGCTACCCGCTCAAAGAGACTCCAAGAAAGAGTGCGTGATGGTCGAGATGTTAGATGAAGGCAGGGGGATGGACGAGCACACATGTTCTCGTGCGTTCGAACCATTCTTTTCTACCAAGGTAAAAGGAACGGGTTTGGGACTCACTTCGGTACAGGAATTCTGTCGTTCGTCAGAAGGTTTTGCAGAAATTGAATCTGCGCCTGGCAGGGGTACCTCCGTCCGACTAGTTCTTCCCTTTGCTGATACGGTACATCCGATTGGATCATCTTTTGAGCCATTGAAAATTAGCACTGGTAGGCAAGTTTTGATTGTAGATGACGAGATTGACACATCGGAAGCTCTTAAGGAAGTTCTGGGCGAGGAGGGCTACATTTGTTCCATCGTGAGTTCATCGACCGACGCACGAAGAGCTATGGAGCAGCAACCTTTTGACTTGCTACTTACGGATGTTGTCATGCCGGGCGAAGGCGGTATTGAGCTCAGCCATTGGGCCATTATCCGGCATCAGTAAATTCGCATTGTTCTGATGAGCGGTTTCGTTCCCGATTTGGAGAGGTTGGAAGCCGACTGGACGTTTATTCCAAAGCCGGGTTACCCGATAGGGTCTTGAAAGCCGTCGAGTTGGGGCTAAGGGCGGTGTGATTTGGGTTTCCCAGCCTCGCTCCCCCATAACGAATTGTTGTACATTATTTTAAGCGTATTTTGAGTGTGAGTAATCCCTAGTGCGGAGTGATCCGAAACGACGCGGGTTCCGAATAAGGGATAAGGCTTAATTGGGAGCACGATATGCGTGATCTAGTGGTATCCGGGTGGAAGTTCATCTTTGACCATGAATATAGCCCCTTGCGTCATATTCCAGACGTTGGGACTCGGCATATGGTCTTTCAGCTTTTGGCTTGGATGTGGGCAACTGTTTTCGCAATTTCTGTAGGCTCCTACCTTGCCCTTGGCGTTTCTCTCGTAGCTCACGCTCTGATCATTTCGGCCGCTGCAATTACAGTTGCCACCTATTCCACCGCCACGCTCCGTCCAAGGGCTTTTGTTCGTTCACTTGGTCGACGATTAGACGGCGAGCACATATAATTTGGGAATAGGTAATCTGAACTCGGACGCTCCTAACTTCTCAACGCTAGACCTACTTTACTGGAGCGAGAAAAGCGGACTGCTATCAGATAAGAAGGCTATCTGTTCAGGGTGCTTTGCAACTACAGGCGGTACTGCAGATCCCGTCCGAATGCGTTTGGTAGATTATGATTCACGGGCTGAATGCTAAACCTGATGAATGCCAAGCGTGAAAAAAACAACTGTGTTATATGATGGCTCCTGCGCGCTCTGTAGAGCGGAGGTCTGCTATTATCGCAGGCAAGATGGAGATGGGACACTCTGTTTCATTGACGTATCAGATGAGCATACACCGCTCCCCCCGGGAATTGACCGGGTTCGGGCTATGGAGCGGTTTCATGTTCTAACTGCCAGTGGAGGAATTCTTTCTGGCGCTTCGGCTTTCATCGAAGTTTGGGCCAATTTACCCAGGTGGCGCCGCTTAGCAACATTGAGGAAGATACCAATTTTCGTTCTATTACTTGAGAGGGCATACCAATTATTCTTGCCATTAAGGCCAGGATTTTCACGTCTTTTCGGTAAGTTGGGTAGTGGTTGCCGTAGCTAGTGTGGACGTGCCGATATATTTTCGACAGTAGTGATAGATTCACATAATTCGGCCTTATACGCCGATTTCGCCATAATCAGCTGGAATCGCTAGAGCAGTCGCGGAAAAACTGACGAGGGGGCAGGCGAGACACTCCCAGCTCATCGTGACACCTCACGCCATAGCTTGAAGCAAAGCTGAGCAATTTGCAGAGCGGAGCGACCGCCGCAAAGCCAAATTAATTAGCGGTTGCCATTTCGTTGCGCTCTGCGTGTCAGCTCGGGACAAGCAACAATTGAGGGGCAGGGCGGGTTCAGGCTGAGTTAGGGTGGCTCCATGTGTCCAGAATTGCCCGCGCCATGGCCTCGCCGCTGTCGAAGGCGGCCTCCACGCGCGGGCCAAGACAATAATCGCCGCAGGCGCCGACACCCGCCTTACCGTCCCACAGGCAAGGAACCGCCAATGCCTGCTCCACTAGGGCGTAACGCCAGCGGTGGGCGGTGGCGAAAATAGGCGTCGAAGGCGCACTGATGAGTTCGAACGCAAAGGGGGCAAGCTTTTCGAGGACGGCCTCTGGGGTCTCATCAAGATAGGCCCGCGACCAATCAGGCGAGGCATGGACCACGAAGGTCTCTTGCCCCACTGGGCGGCCCGGCTTCGAAGAATTGCGCGCGATCCAGGCGATGGGGCCCTTCTCTCGACGCATGCTCTCGCCCTGAAAGGCGGCTTTGGCATCGAAGGCCAGCATCAGTGCGAGACAGGGAGCATAGCGCGCCGAGGCGAGTTCAGGGAAAGACAGGCCGCCAGTTTTGATCAGCGACGTCGCTTGGAGTGCAGGAATGGCGACAACAACCGCCGCGAAGCCCTCAAACACCTCCTCGCCCGCATGGATGCACCAGCCCTGCGTGTCGCGGGAAAGGCTTTTCACCTCAAGTCCCATGACGGTATTGAGGCCCGCTGCCATCGCCCGGGCGGGGGCCGTCATGCCCGGCGCACCCACAATGACCTCATGATCATACCAGGAGGTTGCATGGCCTGCAGCCTTCCAATCATCGACCACAGCTCGAAAACGCGGGCCGCGCGCGGTGAAATATTGCGAGCCATGATCAAATGAGAAATCACCGGCGCGACGGGTCGCCATGCGTCCGCCAAGACCACGGCTCTTGTCGAAGATCGTGCAGCCGGCGCCGGCTTCGCGCAGCAAACGGGCTGCAGCAAGGCCCGCCATACCCGCCCCAATGATCGCAACCCGCTTAGCCATCGCCAACTTCTATCTCTCCATATGATACAAAACGCCCGTGAGCGCCGCGAGGAAACAGGCGGTTATGAAGCAAGCAAGTCCAATGATCGAAGCAAAGTTATCTAATCAATCTCCATCCCCAGATGGTTAGCGACGGTGAATATGTCCTTGTCGCCCCGGCCGCAGAGATTCATTAACACGATGCCACCCTTGCCCACCTCATGCGCAATCTCGCCGATGCGGGCCAACGCGTGGGCTGGCTCCAGCGCCGGGATGATGCCTTCGAGTTTGCAGCAGAGCTGGAAGGCATCCAGTGCCTCCTCGTCGGTCGAGGAGACGTACTGCGCCCGGCCCACGTCATGCAGCCAGGCGTGCTCGGGTCCGATGCCCGGATAATCGAGCCCGGCCGATATTGAGTGGGCGTCTGTGATCTGACCGTCGTGGTCCTGCAGCAGGTAAGTCTTGTTGCCATGGAGCACGCCTGGGCGTCCGCCGGACAACGAGGCGGCGTGCTTGTCAGTCGCCAGGCCATGACCCGCCGCTTCGACCCCTATGAGCCGGACGCCCTCGTCGGCTAGGAAGGGGTAGAACAAGCCGATGGCGTTGGAGCCACCGCCAATGCAGGCCACCACGGCGTCCGGCAGTCGGCCTTCCGCTTCCAGAACCTGCGCCCGCGCCTCCGTCCCGATCACGCTCTGAAAGTCTCGGACCATGGCCGGATAAGGATGAGGGCCGGCCGCGGTTCCGATGATGTAGTACGTGTCATGGACGTTTGTGACCCAGTCGCGCAGCGCCTCATTCATGGCGTCCTTGAGCGTGCCGGTCCCCGATGTCACGGGCCGGATTTCGGCGCCGAGCAGTTTCATGCGAAAGACGTTGGGCTTTTGCCTCTCCACGTCGAGCGAGCCCATGTAGACGACGCAGGGGGAGCCGAAGCGGGCGCAGACGGTTGCTGAAGCCACCCCGTGCTGGCCCGCGCCGGTCTCGGCAATGATCCGGGTCTTACCCATGCGTCTTGCGAGCAGGATCTGGCCCATGCAATTGTTGATCTTGTGTGCGCCAGTGTGATTGAGCTCGTCCCGCTTGAAGTAAATCTTCGCTCCCCCGAAGTGCTGGGTCAGACGCTCAGCGAAATAGAGAGGGCTGGGACGGCCCACATAGTGCTTCAGAAGCCCGTCGAGCTCGGCCTTGAAGGCTGGGTCAGTCTTAGCTGCGCGGTAGGCGGCATCCAATTCGTGGACCAGCGGCATCAGGGTCTCAGGCACGTAGCGGCCGCCGAAATTGCCGAAGCGGCCGTTTGCATCCGGATATGCCGCGTAGTCGTTAGGTCTTAGGGGCACGTTCACTAGAAACTCCTCAGTGCTCGGCCGCCGTGGCCTGCTGGATATTTTGTACCAGCTGGAGTACGATTACTGAATAGCTGGCGTTCTATCCAGATGAAGTGGCACGGGCATAAAAGCCTGGGGCGCTGGTGGTCGGTATCCCAGCGATGAATGGGATCTGACGGTGTTGTACCCTACGAAAGGGTGCCTGTTCCGATGATCCGCTGTCATGCCAAAAGATGACCAATTTGCTCAGTACCACTTACTGGGGACCAGTCAACTGATCCAGCGGGTCGTTTGTTACGTAGTAGAGGCTGTGCTGTGCTCAGAGTAAAAATGCTGATCCCCATGTCGCATAACGGCTTAGTCGCCGTTAGCGCCTTTTAACCAAGGAAAACATAGAATGTCAGCGACGCTTGAGAAATTGATGAATGGAGCTGGTGGTGGGTTGGCATTGCTCCAGGTTTTGGCAGAGAACAGTTTCGACTCTGTGCTAATCACGGATGCATCGGCGGAAGGCAAGATTATATACGCCAATAAGTCGTTCAAAAAACTAACTGGTCACGACCCATCTGAAATTATCGGCAAGACGCCGCGCATTCTTCAAGGGCCGGGAACAGATTCCAAAGTTATTGCGAGGCTTTCCGACGCGCTGAAGTCGGGTGGAAAATTTGAAGGCAGGGCGATCAACTACAAGAAAAACGGCACACCATTTATTATGTACTGGCGTGTGCTGCCGATCAGAATTGGCAAGAAAATAACCGCCTGGGTTGCCATCCAGCGTGAGGGTTCTTTTATCTGAGTGGAGCGCGCGTAAAGTGCCCGGTTTGCATTGTCGCTACACTGTAAACTTCAAACGAGACCATAAGCATGGTTGGAGGGCCTCATCTGGTGTCCAATCATGCGACGACAGAATATTTCCGGTAAGGGCGATCCTATCAATCGCCGCAATTCGTTCTGTAAAACATAAGCCATGCAGTCCATGGCCTGGCCGCGGCTTGACACCTAAATCGACTTTAGAGCCCGAGAAAGCATTTAAATATGCTCAGTTCTCTATGAGCTAATTTTATCTTATGAGCATACAATATCGCGCAAAGCCAGCTCTTATGTAAATCCTTGGTTAGCTAGCGCAGCGCATGCTGCAAATGATGAGATAAATAATCCGTATTCTGCTCCCTTCTCAGGCGAGACTTTGACCGGCCCCCACTGAGTGGCCCAGTTGGTATGTTAGTTTAAGGGCATCATTTGCACCATCCCGTTGCTAGCCGGCTGATCTGGCGGCCAGACTGTGGCCTGCGGTGCCGGTGGTCGGGATCCCAACG
>Ga0222712_10007970_pt1 | contig 10121 bp, 7 predicted proteins | sample C33_657DmetaG_FD_165043 | JGI IMG/M metagenome (GOLD analysis project Ga0222712, IMG submission 165043) | Estuarine water microbial communities from San Francisco Bay, California, United States - C33_657D | ecosystem: Environmental > Aquatic > Marine > Unclassified | place: USA: California...
CGACGGTCGATGCGCGTGAGACGCTCCGTCCCGGCCCCAGCTGGTCCGTCGACACCGCGCGGGAACTCGTCCGGGAGCATCCGCAGGCTCGGCTCATCTGGATCCTCGGCGCCGATCAGCTGGGACGGTTGGACCGTTGGAAGGACGTCGGCGAACTGGTCGGGCTGGTCGAATTCGCCGTCCTGGCGCGCGCCGGCCTGGCGGTCGAGGCGCCACCCGCCTTGCGCGGACAGGTGCGCCTCCATCGGCTGGACGCGCCGTCGGTCGAGGTCTCCTCGACGGACCTGCGGGAGCGGTTGCGGAACGGTCAGCCGACAAACGGCTTGCTCCCCGCCGTGCGCCGCCACATCGAAGAGCACGCCCTTTACCAAGCCTGATCATGTCCGCCCTCAAGAAGAAGAAGCCCGCCGCCAAACCCGCCAAGTCCGCCAAGCTCGCCAAGGCGGTCAAGGTGAAGAAGGTCGCCAAGGCTCCGGCCAAGGTCACCAAGGCTCCGGTCAAGCCGGCGGCCAAGCCCGCCAAGAAGGTCGCGAAGCCGGTATCCAAGCCGGTCGCGAAGCCCGCTCCGGTCCGTCGCGTCGCCGCCAAGCCCATCGGCCTCAAGGCCAAGGGTCGCTCCGCGAACGTCGCCCCGGCCGCGCCGGCCGTCGCCTTCCAGCTGCCGCTGATGCCGGCCCACCTCGTGGCCGCCGTCAAGGCCCTCGACGAGAAGAAGGCCGTCGATCTCCGCGTCCTCCAGCTGGGTCAGCTTTCCTCCGTCGCGGATTTCCTCGTGGTCGCCACCGGCAACTCCGAGCCGCACCTGCGCGCGCTGCGCATCGAGCTGGAGCGCGTCGTGGAAGCCGCCGGTTCGAAGACCCGTACCGAGGCCCACAAGGACAGCGGTTGGTCGGTCGTCGATGCGTTCGACGTGGTCTTCCATCTTTTCCGCGAAGACACCCGCCGGAGCTACGGTCTCGAGTCGCTCTGGAAGGATGGCCTGGACATTCCGGTCGCCGCTATCCTGAAGGCCTGATCAAAAGCCGAGGGCTTGGGCCAGGGCCGGGGTGAGGGCTGGGGAAAGAAGCCGTCCTGGCCGGATGGCCTTAAATACCTCCTCGGTGGTGGTAGCGGGCAGGATCGAACTGCCGACCTAGGGCTTATGAGTCCCTCGCTCTAACCAACTGAGCTACGCTACCGAAAACCGAGGAAGCGGAGTCCATGTAAAGCGCCCGATTTCGTCAAGCCGTTACGATACCTAGCGTTGGTAGAGGTACCAGCCGGACATCATCAGCCAGAGAATCACCCCGCAAACCCCCAGAATTAGGGCTAGTTTGACCTGGGCTTCGCCTTCCTCTTTCAGCCCGGATTGGGCGAGGGTGGCGCTGATCCGCCTGACGAAGACGAGGGGAAGGAAACTGCCGAGCAGCGCCGCCAAGACGAAGACGGTGCCCAGGTGCAGGGGGTTCATCAATCTCACCTCGCTGTGCTGCAGGTAAGCGAGCGGGAAGACCAACAGGGCGAAGATCGGCGGCAGCAGGAAGGTCGCGCCGCACCACAGGTACCCCTCGCGCACCGTGCGCTCGAGGAGTTCCGACGGGCTCGGAGCACGGCCTTTCGGCGGTGGCGGGATGATCCCTTCGGGCGGGGGAGGCGGTTCCTCGCCGTTGGGCGCGAACGGCGCGGGGGCCATCGATGCGAAGGGCGAGAGCGGGGAGGCGAAGCCGCTCGCCGCCGCGGAGTTTCGGGTGAGACCGAGCGTACGGAAGTGGTCGCGTACCGTGGTCCATTTGCCGTCGACCTCGATATTGTGCAGCAGGCTGATTTCCCCGGTGCGTAGCATCTCGGTGATGCGCGTGAGCGGGAAGGGGCCGGTCACGGCGCCTTTCCAACGGAGCTTGAATGCGGCGATCGGAGCCATGGTTCAGAGGTCGCGCCCCTGGAGCAGGGCTTCCCAACCGCCCGTCGGGACCAGGAGCCCATCGGGAATGCCGGCGGACTGGGCGGCCTCCGCGACCGTGCCGGGGAGGCGGAGCAGGGGCGTCCACGGGGCTGCTTCGGCGACGCGCACCGGGATGCCCTCCGGGTTGACGCGGAACAGGACGGTCGCCTTGCCTTCGGTGTCGATGCCGTAGAGGACGACGTTGGCCAGCGGGTCGCGGAGGGCCGCCTTGCCGTCGCGGCCCACGTGGCCGGCGAAGATCAGCGGACGCTCGCGCAACGTGCCGAGCACGGTCCGCCAGAAGCGGGCTTCCTCGGCGTAGCCCGGGCCTTTGCGCGGCAACAGGAAGACCTTGAGCTCCGTCTGGGCGTCGGCCCACTTGTCCTTGTAGAGGAAATCGAAAGCCCCCATCCGGTTCGCCGTGATACGCCGCAGCTGCTCGGCGTCGCGCTGGGCGGAGGGCGCGTAGAGCAGGCCCCAGACGTCCGGGCGCTGGGCGCCGAGGCGGTAAAGTTCCTGCAGCTGGTAGGCGCGCAGCTCGAGGTAGGGCGCCGTGCCGCGGCGGAGGCGATCGAGGGTGCGCAGGAGGGGTTCGCCGAGCTGCCCGGTCTTGGGGTCGTTGAAACGGCCGAGCCCGCGGAGGTATTCCACCTCGGGGATGATCACGTCTTCCTGCAGCTCCTCGCCGGACTTGGCGCCGTTGTTGAAGTTCCGGATGCTCCAGACGCCGTCGTTCAGGATGCCGTCCGCGAGTTCCTTGCCCTCCACGCGGGTCTCATAGCCGTCGCTGATCTTGTTGTTGATACGTTCCAGTTTGCCGACGATGTAGACGTAGCGGCCGAGCCGGGGGCCTTGGGGCCTGTGCTCGACGATCCTGAACTTGCGGAGCGCGCGCGTGACGGAGTCGTCGGCCAGCTGCTTGAGGATCTTGGTCTCGGCCTCGCCCAGGTCTTTCGGTTGGAAAAGTCCCTGCGCGTCGGAGTTGGCGCAGCCGTCCCACATCGCCCCGAACCGCGGCGCCAAGGCCGAGCGGGGCAGGTTGCGAAGCGCCTCGGCCTTATCGAGCACGGCCATCCCGCGCTGGTGGAGGTCCGTTTTCTCGGGCGCGGCCTCGGCGGCGTCCTTGAGCGCGGCGAGGTAGGAACGGAGATCGGCGGTGGTCTCGAGCGCCTTCACGGCGCCGAGCGACTTACGCTCATCCTCCAGGCGGCTGCCGGCGCGGTCGGCTTCGGCGTAGGCCTCGTCGAGGTTCCTGAGGCCCGCTTGGCGCTGCTGGTCGAGCAAGGTGCGCAACTGGTCGAGCGCCGCGACGGACTTGCCCACGTCGGCGATGTTCTCGGTCTCGCCCAGGGCCTGCCGCAGGCGTCGTCGGGCGGCGGCCAGGTCGGCGGCGGCCTGTTCCTCGAGCCGGGTGGCCTCCGCCAGCAGCTTGGTGGCGTCGGGCAGGGTCCGGGCCAGCCTGGCCTGCGCGGCGGGTCCGAGCTTGCCGACCTCATCCAGGTAGGCCGTCACCCGTTTGCGCACGTCGCCGAGGCCGGTGAGGTTGAGTCCTTCCGTCTGGCGGGCCTTCAGGTAGCCGGCCTCGTCCTGGAGTCTTTGCAGCGATTCACGCAGGTCGGCGATACGCTGGCGCAGGACCTCTTCGGCCTCCTTCTGCGCCGGTTCCTTGGTCAGCGCGGGGCTGCGGGAGCGCAGTTCGTCGAGCAGGCTGGCCCCCGTCTCCGGGTCGCCGCGGTCGACGGCGAGGCCGGCGGCGGCGAAGCGCTCGCGGGCGTCCTTGTCCGCCGCCTCGCTGCGCAACCAGAAGATCATCGCGGCGCCGACCCCGAGGATCGCGAGCACGAATGTCGTGGTGAGCAGCGCGTAGCGGCGGCTGAGGCGCCGGCGCGTGAGCTGGCGCAATGTCCGGGCATCGCGGACCACGCCCTCGGGCAGGCGGTCCGCCAGCGGTATCGCCCGCTCCAGCCAATTCCCGAGGCGCGCGACCAAGCTCGCCGGCGAGGAGCCGCGGGCCGCTTCCTGCTGCAGGTTCCGCCACTCGGTCGTCAGGGATTCCACGCCGGCGCGCAGGGCGGCCTCGGCTTCGGCGGTGGCGGCGAGTTCGCCGGCCCAGCCCTCGAGCTCGGCCAAGGTCTTCGCCAGCGGGACGGGCAGGTTCACCTGGTGGTCGCGCTCCAGCGAGCGCACCCGGCCGAGCGCGCTCGCGCACGCTTCCCAGTGGTCGCCCGCCCGGGCCTTGGCCGCCTCGTCCGCGGCCAGCGCGATCTGCTCCGAGGCCTTGGCGCGCAGCCAGTCGCGGCGGATGCGGAGCGAGGCTTCCCAGCGATCCTCGCCCGCGAGGCCGGAGGCGCCGAAAAGCTCCATCCGCTTCATGAGCGCGACCGCCTCCTCGGCCCGGTCCCCCTCGAAGAGGGCGGCGACCTTGCCGAGTGATTCGCGCAGGAACTTGTTCGAGAGCCGGTCCAGTTCGGAGCGGGCGTTCGGGTCGTCGGGGTTGATGCGTACGATCGAGCGCAGGATGGTCAGCGCCTGGTCCTCCTGGCGGGTGCGCATCGCCTCGCGGTAATCGCGGTAGAGCGGGTGGTTCTCCCCGATCTCCTTGCCGTAGAGGCCGCCCACGGCGATGACCTGCTGGTCGTCGAGCGGGAAGCCCGTCGGCAGGCCGCGTTCGCGACAGAGCGCATGCCAGCGTTCCGACTCGGCGAAACTCAGCTGGGCGCACAGGCCCAGGAGGTCGGGTTCCGACTCGGCCACCTGGAAGGCCGCGTGCTCCTGGCCGCCGCGGATCAGGCCCGCGCATTGTTCGAGACGCTCGCGCGCCCGCGCGCACAGGGTCGCGTACTCGGCCGCGAGCGAACGGGCTTCCAGGTCGGGGTTGCCGAGCTCGAGCTGGCCCCGGATGCGGGCGATGAGGCGGTCGATCTGCATGCCTTAACGGAATTCGATCGGACCGGACAGCTCCTCGCCGCGGGGTCCGACGATGACGAGGCGCCAAGGAGCCCCGGCGCGGACGAGTTCGCCCTCGTTGAAGAGCCGGCGGCGTTCGGCGAGCAGCGTCGAGGGCGGCGTGCCGGGCCCCGTCCGTCCTTCGAGGCGGATCAGGTCGGTCTCGAGCACCGAACGCGTGGCGCGGAGCGAGGGCAGGTCGCGGTCGGGGAACTCATGGCCCGCGGGGAAGAGCCCGGTGGTCCCGCCGGCCCAGATGACCGCATAGACCGCGGGCTCGGCCCAGGCGGCGGCGCGGACGACGCCGGTGTCGGCATCCTTGCGGAGCCCGCCTAGCCCGAGCTCCAGCGGCTGGAGCAGGGAAGGATTGGCGAGCAGGCCGAGGGACAGCCGGTCGCCGTTCGGCAAGGTGATCTCCAGCTGCCGGTTCGTCTCCGGGTAGGCGCGGGCCTCGCCGTCGCGGAACCAAAGTTCGAGGGCGTTGCCCCGGGGGCCGACGCCGAGCACGATCGGGGGGGTTATCTGGTCGGTCTCTTTCCTCGACTCAACCCAGAGGGCTTGGCCGTTGCGGCGCAGCTCGCCCATCATCGGCTTCACCTTCGCCTCGCGTGTGTGCAACCGAGTGAGCGGGAGCAACCTCAGCTGGACCGCGACCGTGTTGTTGGGGCCGAGGCCCGATTGCTCGAGGAATTTCGCGATTTTCTGGCCGGCCTCGGCCGGCAAGGGGAAACTGGCCTGGGAAGGTCTGGCTGGGCCGGAATCGCCCAACTTCCAGGCTCCTGCCACCAGAAGGGTGGGCCGGACGTCGAGGGATGCCAGCAGCTCGGCGCGGTCGGCGATCGCCTGGAGCTGTTTCCAGGCCGCGTCGACCGGGACCTCGAGGCGGGTGCCGACGCGCAGCGCTTCCTGCATTTCGGCGGCGAGGGCGCCCGCGTCCTTGCCGTCGCCGCCGGGCGGGAGGGCGTCGAGGCGGGCCGCGAAACGGGTCGCCCCGACTTCGGCGAAACGGGCGCTCAGGCGCGGCAACACGCGCGAACGATGCTTGGCGGCGAACTCCGGGGAAAGCGCGGACGTCTCGAACCAAAGCTTGGCGGCGTCGATGAATTCTTCACGGTCGATCAGGCCGTCGATGTCCTTCAGGGCAAGGTTCGCCTTCATGATCTCGTCGGCCTTGGCCGTGTCGATGGGCGGGGCCGGCGGGGTCGTCACGACCGGCGGCGGGGTGGTTGGCGGGGTCTCCAGGAGCTTCCAGCCGAGGAAACACGCCAAGGCGACGACCGCGAGCACCAGCACGATCAGCCCGGCCGAAGGTCCGGAGGCTTCGCCGACCTTGACCGGCTTGGTTTTACGTGCGGTGGTCGCCGCGGCGGGCGTCGTCACGGTCAGTCCCATCGCGGCCGCCCTGGCCAGGTCGCCGGTCGGCGCCGGTTGGTCGGCGGCCATGGCGAGGTCGATCTCCGTGCGGCCGGCGACCTGGCCGACGCACCAGCGGAATCCTTCGGCCCCGCTCACGCCGACGTCGGTGCTGAAGGTGGCGGCCCAACCGGATTTGCCGAGCAAGGCGGCGGACTCAGCGAGCAGCCGCAGGGCGGTATCCTGGTCGCCGCAGTTCAGCAAGCTGACTTCGGCCGGGCCGGTGGTGTCGACCAGCCAGGCGGCCTTCGCGCCGGTACCGGTGACCTGCCGCCAGGTGGCGGCCGGCGTCAAGGCCGGGCCGGTCCTGAGGATGAGGGGTTTCGCTTCGCCCTCGAGCCAGGTCGGCTCGCCGGACCACTCGTCCTTCCATTGGTCCCAGCGGTAGGCGAGCGCGGCCGGGGGCGGCAGCACCGCCGCCTCCTCCTGGCTGAACGCGAGGTGGTGCGCGAGGCGGTTGTCACGCTGGGTGTAGTCGAGGCCGCGGGCGACGAAGCGGGAAAGCACGTACCAGCGTTGGCCGGCCGCCTCGATGAGACGGAAGGTGAAGGTCGCTCCGGTCGTCGAAGCGTGCGGGGTGCCGAGACCTTCCAGCAACTGGGCGAGCCGCTCGGGCATCGCGCGGTGACGGGCCACGGTGCAGAAGCCGGAACGACCGGCGACAAGGCCCTGGCGGGCGGAGGTGAAGATGAGTTGCAGGGGCATGTCAGGATCTGCTCGCGACGGGGGATTTCCCGGGGGTCAGGCGGGGCGCCGAGGGCAGCAGCTCGGGCGAGGCGCGATGCAGCAACCAGTAGACCGGTTCCTCCACATGCGCGGGCGCGAGCCGCTGAGGGTCGGGGGCGATGCGTCCCTTGTTCGGCCCCTGTTGGATGACCACGGGGTTATGCCCGAAGGACGTCGCCGCGAAGTAGCGGATCTCCTCCGCGAGGGATTCCGCCGAGGCCACGAGGCCGGGGCAGAGGTCGAGGAGCACGGCGCGGACCCGTTGCGAATTGCGCTCGATGGCCGCGAGGTCGAGGCCGGTCGGCGTCGTCACCGGTTCGAGCGGCGAGGACAGCAGGCGCGACCAGGTGTCGCACTTGCCGACCACGAAGGCGAGCGGCGTGGCGATGCGTTGATCGTGGGCCAGCCCCATCACCCGCTTGATACGCGTCTCCATCTCCGCGAGGATGCTGTCCTGCTGGTCGACCCGTCCTTTCAGGCTGAGCTGCGGATCCTCCACGCCGATGAGCCGCGCCTTGAAGCGCGCGTTGGCGGTCGGGTCGAAGAGGAAGATCAGGCCTGCGGAGGTCGCGACGTGCATCGCGCCGGGCGAGTCGTGGATGTCGACGCCGGGTTCGAAGTGCTCGCCGGCGTTATCGTACAGGATGAGGGAGGTCTCCTGCTTGCGCGCGCCGGGTCGGCTGAGGGCGTAGATGAAGGGGCGGGGGAGCGACACGAGGCGGCCCAGTCGCGGCAGCTTCTCGTAGGTGGCGCCTTCCAGCGCGGTCTTGCCCAGCAGGGCTTCCTCCGGCGTGGCGGCGGAGAACAGCGTGTTACGCATCTGGTTGAGCAGCATGTTGCCGCTCGGGTCGCCATCCTTGAAGGCCAGGCCGAAGTCCTTCGGCAGGCGTTCCTGCAGTTCGCGCGTCAGGACGGCCAGGTAGTAGGATTTTCCGGAACTGGGTGCCCCGATCAGGGAAAGGATGCGGTGGGGCATGTCCAGATAGCCCGGCGGCAGCTGGCGCCGGCAATGCGGACAGGCGAGATCCGTGCAGGCCAGCCCCATCGGGTCCAAGGCGAGCCCTTGGTCGTTGAAACGGGTCGGCTGGAAGCGCAGGCGCGCGTCGGACCCCAGGACCGGGTCGCCGCGCAAGTCCTCGTGCACCGCGATGCTCAAGGCGTCGCCGGCGTCGAAGCGCGTCCAGCAGACCGGACACAGATGCGCCCCGCGATTCTGCTCGGCGGCCAGCAGCGCGGGGCCGGGTGCGCGCGTCGCGACTTCCGCGCGCGGGGAGAGCAAGGGCGCCGCGAGCGAGAGCGAGAAGCCGACCTCCAGTCCGGTCGGCGTACAGGCGAGGTATTCCGGCGGTCGTCCGAGGTCGTTGGCCCGGTCGAGCAACTCCGCCGGGGCGAATTCCCCGATCAGTTCCCCGGAGGTGGCGTCGAAGAGCATCCAGGCGTCCGGGCGCAAGTCGCGGAAGGTATCCACCTCTTCCAAGCCGAGGGCGAGGAGGCAGTCTTCCAACTGCAACGTGGATGTCTCCGCGATCGTCACCGGGCCATCGATGGCCACGCCGTTGACCAGCGGACGCCGACCGGGGGTCGGGGTCAGGGTGAGTCCCTGCGCCGCTGGCGACACCGTCACCTGAGGGGAGGGGGAGCCTGCCGGTAGCCGGAAGGGGAACTGTTCGACCGAGCCGCGCGCCCCGCTGAGGCAGTTCACCCAGCGTAAGGTCGGGTTTTTCTTGGTCGAAGAGAACATGGGCGCCGGGGTGGGGAGGGGCGGTAGACGATTACAGACAGCAGTTGAATTCCGTCAGGATGTCACCACCATAGTCGGCTATCCCCGCCTGAAATCCACCCCTAAACCATGGAGACCGAAGCCGACCAGTCCGCCCTCGACCGCGCCCGCGCCGGGGATCTCGCGGCCTACAATGAGCTAGTGCTCCGCTACCAGGGTCGGATTTTCGCCAAGGTATTCTCCCTGTTGCGTAACCGCCAAGACGCGGAGGAGATCACCCAGGACACCTTCATCCGGGCACACCGGGTGCTGGCTTCGTTCCGGGGGACGGCCACTTTCTCGACCTGGATCCACCAAATCGGGACCAACCTGGCCCGGAATCGCTACTGGTACTGGCGTCGCCGCAAGCGCGACCAATCCATGTCGCTGGACGCCGACCTCGGGGAGGATCCGGGCGCGACCCTCCATGACATCCTTTCGGATGGCAGCCAAGGTCCCGGCCGCGAGGCCCAGCAGAACGAATTCGTCGATAAAGTGGCCGAATGCATGGAACAACTGAAGCCGGAACACGCTCGTATCCTGACCATGCGCAACGTGCGGAACATGTCCTACGAGGAAATCGCCGAGGAACTCGGCCTCTCTATCGGGACGGTGAAAAGCCGCATCAACCGGGCCCGCGAAGCCTTGCGTGACCTCATGGGGGAGGAGTTCCGCGCATGACCAACGCCGAGCTCGAGTCCCTTGTCTTCCTTTACCTCGAGGGCAACGCTTCCCGTCAGCAGGTCATCCGCCTGCGCGACGCGATCAAGTCCTCGCCGGAACTGCGCCAGCGCTTCCAAGCCCGCCTGCGCCTGCACCGCGCCCAGATGGCTTACCTGAGCAAGCAGGAAGGTCGTTCGCCGCGGCAGGCCATGCTCTGGCTGCATGGTTTCGCCCAGCGGGCCGGCCGCTCGTTCGCCCACCTTTGTCTGCTCGCCCTGATTTTCGTCGAACTGCAGGTCCGTCTGCCCGACGAGGTCTCGGGGCTCGTGCTTTTCACCGATATCTCGGCCGTCGAGGAGATGCCCGAGATGGGCGAGATGCCCGCCTTGGCCGATGCGCCGGGTGGTATGGCCATGGTCAATCCGGAATTGCCGTCCGATTTCGATTTACCCAAAGGGGAAGTGCATGACCGCGTGGTTCCGCACCTGACTCCGCCCGACCTGCTCCAGCCGGTCGAGGCCAGTGAGCCGACCTTGGTCTAAGTCCTTAATCCTCCTTGCTTCCTCCCTGCGGGGGCTTCTTCTGACCTGCAGGATGCAGGGCAACCCCCATCGGGCCGAAGTCAGGCTGCTCGGGACCGCCGCCGCCCCCGGCGTGGCCCGGGCGACCGCCTACCTGCTCCAGCAGGGTCGC
>Ga0222712_10007972_pt1 | contig 10120 bp, 3 predicted proteins | sample C33_657DmetaG_FD_165043 | JGI IMG/M metagenome (GOLD analysis project Ga0222712, IMG submission 165043) | Estuarine water microbial communities from San Francisco Bay, California, United States - C33_657D | ecosystem: Environmental > Aquatic > Marine > Unclassified | place: USA: California...
TATACTGGTAGTCATCACGATTACTCAAGATTGGCGTCATCAGTGGCAATTTCTTCTTATCACAAAGAAACATCTCCAAGTTTTTCAGAAACTATGCACGTATTACATAGTGAGGGTGTTATAAATGATAGATTAATGGAGATTGTTGAATCTTATGGACCTAGTAATATTGATTCAGTTATTAATCACGAAAACGATTATAACTTTGATTATTTTGCTTGGAGGTCTTTGATTGAAATGTATTTGTTAAAAACACCTCAAGGTAGAGTAATCGAAAGACCTCAACATATGTATATGAGAGTTGCTTTATGGGTTACAAATACTTTTGAAGAGGCGGTTGAATATTACAATTCATTATCAAACCAACTTATCTCACCTGCAACTCCGATTATGATTAATTCAGGAACTAAGACTCCTCAATTAGCATCTTGTGTGTTACACTATAATGATTCAGATTCAAGAAACGGATTGTTAAAAACATTCAGTGATATATCAACGTATTCATCTGACGCTGCGGGTATTGGTTTATGTATGTCTAATATTCGAAGTAAAGAAAGTCGTATAAATTCTTCAGGGGGATTTGCGGGTGGATTATTAAAATACCTAAAAATTGTAAATGAAGGGTTAAGATTCTTTAATCAACAAGGACGTAGACCTGGTAGTGCTGCGATTTACTTAGAACCTTGGCACAAAGATATTATTGATTTATTAGAAATTAAAAAGAATACAGGGGCTGAAGAATTAAGAGCAAGAGACTTATTTACCGCTTTGTGGATTCCTGATAATTTTATGAACGCGGTTGAGAATAATGATGATTGGTACTTATTCTGTCCTAATGATATTGTTAAAGCAGGAATCAAACCTTTACAAGAATGTTATGGTGAAGAGTATGAGGAAAACTATAGAAAGGCAGTTGAAATGGGATTAGGTAAAAAAGTATCTGCACAAACAATTTGGAATAAGATTATCGAATCTCAAGTTGAAACAGGAGTACCTTACTTATGTTCTAAAGATAATGCTAACAGAAAAACTAATCACCAAAATATTGGTGTAATCAAACAATCTAACTTATGTAATGAGATTTACCAATATACTGATGAGAACACTACGGCTATTTGTACACTATCTTCTATGGTATTGAAGAATTTTATTGTTGACGGTAAATTTGATTTTAAATTGTTATACAATGAGGTTAGAAAAGTAGTTAGAGCGTTGAATAATGTTGTTGATAAAAACAACTACTCAACAGATAAAGGTCATAAAGGTGGTTTAGAACAAAGAGCTATTGCTATTGGAACTCAGGGACTTGCGGATGTTTTCTATTTAATGGATTATATCTTCACTTCAGATGAGGCAAAAACACTTAATAAACAAATTTTTGAAACAATATATTTTGCAGCGATTACTGAAAGTAACGACCTTTGTAAAACTGAGAATAGAAAACCTTACAAATTCTTTAATGGTTCTCCTATGTCTAAAGGTGAATTCCAATTTGATATGTGGGGATTAACTGAATCTGATTTATCTGGTATGTTTGATTGGGAGTCATTAAAGAACGATGTTAAAAAGTATGGGGTATGTAACTCATTGTTTACGGCACAAATGCCTGTCGCATCTTCTGCTAAGATTACAGGTTCATTCGAAATGACAGAACCAGCTCACTCAGCATTATTTAACAGACGAGTTGTTGGTGGTGAAATTATGATTGTTAACAAGTATTTGATTAACGACTTTGAGAAGATTGGTATTTGGTGTGAAGACTTAAAGAATGAAATCATCTTTAATGAAGGGTCAATTCAAAAAATCAACTTTAATTCTTACTTAGACACTGAGGACAAAAACTATAATAAAAAAGTTAAGAGAATTGAACATTTAATTCCAAAATACAAAACTATTTGGGAAATTTCTCAAAAAGAACTTATTGATATGGCGGCTGATAGAGCACCATTCATTGACCAATCACAATCAATGAATATCTATATGTCAAATCCAACATTATCAAAAATTTCTTCATCACACTTCCACTCTTGGAAGAAAGGTTTGAAAACACTTTGTTACTATGTTAGAACAAAGGCGATTTCTACAGGAGCTAAACACTTAGCGATGGATATTTCAAAAATGGAATCACCTAAGAAAAATGTTGAGGTTCCTAAAGTAGATTATAGTCATATGAATCTACCACCAAAACCTGAAGGAATTGAGATTGAATGTTTTGGATGTTCATCTTAATCACGACATTAATCCCGACAACTTGTCGGGATTTTTTATTTTACACTATTTATTAGAAATAATCACGACACTATATTTATAACATATGGCAGATGGTAAAACATATGGGATTGCGTTTCCGTTTAATTCTTCAACAGAGGGAAAATATTTAAAACTAACTCAAACATCAAATGATGAGATTAGAACGGATTTGGTACATCTATTATTAACTAGAAAAGGTTCGAGATATTTTTTACCTGACTTTGGAACTAGATTGTATGAATATATTTTTGAACCGTTAGATAGCCCTACGTTTAATAATATTGAATCTGAGATTAGAGAATCTTGTGAGAAGTATTTACCTCAATTAAAAATAACTAATATTACTATAAAAGCGGCGACCAGTGAAGAAACTGATTTTGTGGTTACAACAAATGGTGATGCTTATAATAGAGAATACGCACAACCTGGACTAAACCCAGCAGAATACACCGCTAAAGTTAAAATTGAATATGTTGTTACTGATGACGTGTTTAATTCTAAAGATTTTGTGATTCTAAATATTTAATGAATATATGGCAGAAAAAAGAATATCCTATACAGTAAGAGATTTCCAAGCGATTAGGACTGAACTAATTAACTTTGTAAAAACTTATTACCCTGATTTAATTGATAACTTCAATGACGCATCAGTCTTTTCTGCATTCTTAGATTTAAATGCTGCGGTATCTGATAACTTACATTATCATATAGATAGAAGTATCCAAGAAACGGTATTACAAACCGCACAACAAAAATCTTCAATTTTTAACATTGCCAGAACTTACGGTTTAAAATTACCTGGACAAAGACCTTCAGTGTCTCTTGTAGATTTCTCAATAACAGTACCTGCGAATGGTGACAAAGATGATGAAAGATACGAAGGTATTTTAAGAAGAGGTAGTCAAGTTATTGGGGCGGGTCAAGTATTTGAAAATGTGTACGATATTGATTTTTCATCACCATATAATGCTCAGGGATTCCCTAATAGATTAAAGATACCTAATTTTGATGGTAATAACAATTTAATTAATTATACAATAACTAAACGTGAATTAGTTGTTAATGGTATTACTAAAGTGTTCAAACAAGTTATTACTTCAAATGATGTTAGACCATTCTTAGAATTATTTTTACCTGAGAAAAACGTCTTAGGGGTTACTGCCGTAATACAAAAAGATGGTACTAGTTATGCCAATGTTCCTACGCCACAAGAGTTTTTAAGTGATGTGGGTAAATGGTATGAAGTAGATGCTTTAGCCCAAGACAGAGTTTTTATTGAAGACACTACAAAACCTTCAGACCGACCAGGTATTAAAGTTGGTAAGTACATCACTACTAATGATAGGTTTATTACTGAGTTCACACCTGAAGGATTTTTAAAAATGACTTTTGGTGGTGGAAACACATCGGCCGACGACCAACTTAAAGAGTTTTCAAGAACGGGAATCAACACTCAAAGTGTACAGAATTATCTGAATAATTTCTCATTAGGTTCTACTTTAAAAGCAAACACCACATTGTTTATTCAATATAGAGTTGGTGGAGGGTTAGGTACTAATTTAGGAGTTAACGTTATTAACCAAATTGGAACCGTTTCATTTTTTGTTAACGGACCTTCAGAGGGTACTAATACATCGGTAATTAATTCATTATCTTGTACAAACGTAACTGCGGCAATTGGTGGTGCTGGTTTACCTTCATTAGAAGAAGTTAGAAACTATGTATCGTTTAACTTTTCTGCACAAAATAGAGCGGTTACAATTAGTGATTATGAAGCATTAATTAGAAAAATGCCAGGTCAATTTGGAGCACCTGCAAAAGTTGCGGTTGTTGAAGAAGATAATAAGATTAAAATTAAGACATTATCCTACGATACTTCAGGAGCTTTAACCTCAATAGTTTCAAATACTTTATTAAATAACTTAGCGGAATATTTGTCAAACTATAGAATGTTGAATGACTACATATCAGTTGAAACTGCACAGGTTATTGATTTGTCGTTAGAAGTGTCGGTAGTATTAGATGCTAGCCAAAACCAAGGAGCGGTTATCAGTTCAATTATTAATAAAGTAAGTGATTATTTTAATCCTGCTATTAGACAATTGGGTCAAAACGTAAACATTTCTGAAATTAATAGGATAATTCAATCTGAAAACGGAGTATTATCGTTAACAGATTTAAAAGTTTTCAATAAAGTTGGTGGACAATACTCTTCTTCAGAAACATCAATGGCTTACTCAGACCCTGCAACAAAACAAATAGGTCCTGTAGATAATACAATATTTGCATTACCTAATCAAATCTACCAAGTTAGGTTCCCTAATAAAGATATTACTGTTAAGGTTAAGAATTTCCAAACAGTATCTATTAGTTAATAATTTATTTTCCTCAGTTTAGGTGTATGTTTATGATAATACCTATTTCTATTTGAAATAGTGTATGTGGTTTTTATTTTGAAAAACGACCAATAAACTATTTATGAAGTAAAGGAAGAAATATTAATGGGTAAAACATATAGAATAAAGGCGACCCCTGGTAAAGACCAAAATTTATTAGTTCAGGTAGACCAAGATTTTGAACAGTTAGAAATTTTATCTTTAAAGATAAGACAAGACGATGTTTATCTTAGAATGTGCTCTGACTATGGAGTTATTGCTGGTAGAATATTCGCTAATAATGGGTACGGTATTCCTAACGCTAAAGTATCGGTTTTCATTCCTTTAAAAACTGAAGATGAAAATAATCCTGTAATCTCTACATTATATCCTTTTAAAACCTTAGAAGATACTAACGAAGATGGTTTTAAATTTAATATACTTCCATACATTCCTTCTTACGCAGGACACGTTCCAACAGGAACATTCCCAACAAGAAAAGATGCCTTAGTAAATCAAACAGTAGTTGAATTATACGAAAAATATTATAAGTACACCGTTACAACAAATGATAGTGGTGACTATATGATATACGGAGTTCCTGTAGGTTCACAAACATTAGTTATGAATGTGGATTTATCTGACATCGGACCTTTTTCATTGGCACCTGCGGATTTAGTTAGAATGGGTATTGCAACTGAAGAACAATTTGATGGTAATAGATTTAAAAATTCTTCAAACTTTAATGAACTACCTCAAATTATTGTTTTAAATAAGACAATTGAGGTTTCTCCATTCTGGGGACAACCTGATTTATGTCAGATAGGAATTACTCGAAGTGACTTTGATTTAACATCTGAAGCTAATATTGATATCCAACCGACCTCTATCTTTATGGGGTCTCTAATGAGTTCTACTGAAAAAACCGCATTATCAAGTAATGGTACTGTTCCAAAAGTTACGGGTGATTTATGTAAAATGATTACAGGACCTGGTGAAATTATTGCTATTAGTCAAACAATATATCGAGATGCGAATGGATTACCAATTTTAGAAAGAACCAAATTACCAAATGGCGGGAAATTAATTGATGGTACGGGTACTTGGTTATTTGATTTACCAATGAATATGGACTATGTCTATACTAATGAGTTTGGTGAACAAGTATTATCTGACGACCCATCAGTTGGGGTACCAACTAAAGCAAAATATCGATTTAAAGTTAAATGGCAACAAAGTAGTTCTGTTACCCAAGATTACAAACGAGGTTATTTCTTAATACCAAATATTAGAGAAAAGGGATGGAATGACTCAGGTTCAATACCTGTTGGGCCATCACAAAATAACTTAGATTTCCAATCTTCATACGCGTTTAGTTTAGATTGGTCAGCATACACATCAAGCCCTGTTATTAATATTACTAATCCTGACATTGCAGATGCAATAAATTGTGTTGATAGATTTTATGAATTTGATTACAATAAAGTATACACAACTGCACAATTAGTTGACAATTATAAATCCGCAAATAATAGAGAAAGATTTATTGGTATTAAAAGAATTGATGATGACACTTGTTCAGATGATGTTAATCGTTATCCTGTTAATGATGGAGTATTTCATACTACCATTATTTGGATTATTTTTAATATTTTAATTGCAATTTTAGGGATACTTTTTACTTTTATTATATTACCCGTTTACCACATTTTGGCCTTTTTATGGAATAGTTGGTTCAAATATGTATTAATTGCCTTTATACTATATATGTTAGGTCAAGAATTAGTATATAATGCAGTAAATGCTGGTATTGCCGCAGCTTCAAGTGATGTTGGAGCAGCAATTGCGTTTGGTCTTTTGGCGGTATTATATGGTATTCTTATAGCACTTGTCTTTATCAAATTTAAGGATATTGAAAAATTCAAATTTGGACCTATAAAATTACCAATGATGACTTATCCCGATTGTGATGTTTGTGATTGTGATGGTAATAATTCAGGGGACTCTTCAGGAGGGACTTCATCCTCTCCGTCTGCTGACTCGACACCTACAACATCTGTATTAAGTAATTTTACGACAGGTCAAATATATTCTAATAAATTATTAACGTATCTGCAAAGTGCTTCATTATCTTGTTTTCCAGGTGACCTTTCTGAAGTTGCTAGATTAAGTGAACAATTAGCTGGGTTTACAGGCTCGACTGAAAACCAATTTGTTCCAAAAAATACCCAGTATACTATTTCAGGTATTGATTACGTTTATAGTACTCCTAATTTACCTTTTGGTGAAAGAATTAATCTTTTTAACTCTAAAACAAAATATCACGAAGGATATAATCAGATATCTGTTGAATGGGAACCTTCAAATGCTGGAAATACTCCACATCTAGATAATACTTTGGTACTTATATCGACAGGTTCTTTAGGTTCTTTTAGTGCTGGTACTATGATTAGTTTTGTTAATCCCGCAACATCAACAGACCCTAATTTAACAGGTAGTTCAACAAACAGTCTTGGTACAAATAATACATCAGGTACTACAACATACCCGACATCAATTTCAATTAATTACGCAGACCCATTTAATTTTAATACTAACTTAATTAAAAACTACACTTTTGTTTCAACATATACAGATGAAAGATTATATGAATACCCAAGTGATGTTGAGTATTTCCAAATATTAACGGGTATGACTATTTCTGATTTTAGAAATATTAGTGGAGGATATTCCGCATATACAAATTTTGATAAAACATTTGCAGGTATTTTAGAAAGTACTACTACAATTATTAAAACCGATATTAGCGGAGTTATACCATTTGCTTGTGGTATTAATTTAAAAAATGTGGATTATATAGACCAAACACAAAACTATGTAATAATATTACAAAGAGGTGTTGACCCATATTCACCACAGTACAGTACTCAAATAGGTTTAGGTAAACTTTTTGGTTCAACATCAACATCTGACGTATTAATAAATGGTAGTTATAGGTTAAACATACCTATTCAAAACACTACTGCAGGTTCCAACCAAGAATTAATGTTTAAACATAATGGTTCTGCGGACAACGCAACTCCAAATAATGGTTTTAATTTATTTTACCCTTCTTATATTTTCACACCTAATATATCAGGTCCTAATTCATATTCGGCATATACTACTAATAGACATAGCTATTATTCTGAATTAGACAGTGGATTGAGTTATAACATTATTACACCATCTTCATCTTTTGTGGCTCACGTAAATAATTCACCAACAGTTGGTGTTAAAAATTTAAGAAGTTTAACAACTAATAATTTTTATAATGTTAGTTTGGTAAATAATTCATCGACATATCAAGCACCTGCGGGTAGTGCCTTTGAATCTGTTGTAGGTTCTTCTTATATGTGGTCTCCAAATATACCAACAACTTCTACTGCTGGAGCTGGTGGGTACTATTATAGTAAAATTTATAATACGGGAACTACAAGTATGAATATGACCAACGCCAATAGGATTGTTATGAGGTCAGATAGATTACCATCTTCAGATTATTCAGGAAATACCACTTATGGTAACAATACTCTTTTATTACAACAAAATACAGGAACCACGATTTATGCTATCGGTGCAAATAATACCGTTACTCTATCAGGAAGTTTAGGAACCCCTAATTATACATCAGATTCAATACAACAAAACAATCAATTTATTGGAGTTTTAGATACTTTTGATTGTGATAATATGACTTTACTAGGTTGTTATCAAAATAATGGACTTAATTTTAGTTTAAATCCAAGTTGCTCTGGTCAAGATGATGTTAAAAACGGTTGTTATGTGTTAGTTAAAGACCCATTAACTGATTTAATTAAAGGTGGTAGTACAGGGGACCCAAATGATTTTGAATTATGTTCTGAATTTTTCTATAGATTTAGATTTAATTACGCTTTGTGTCAAGGAGTTCTCTCAAATGTATTCAACAATAATTGGATTAATGGTAATTTATATGCGGTACCATTTAAAATTGACACCTACTATAATTCTCAAAATCAAATATCAGGTCAAGATTATGCTGATGACGTTGTTATGTTTCACAACTCAACAAATAATTTTTATTACAGATGTTCACCTTGGGGCTCTAATAGTCAAAACTTCTGCGGGGCTCAAACATATGGAGGGGGTAATGACGGTAAAAATAACTTTAATTTAAAAACTCCAACAACTATTACTAATTTAGGTCCAAGAGAGTCTTTCTTAAAAGAAATTTCATACAGTGGTGATTTTGATGGTTATAATATGTCAGGATTAACTGAGACAACTTATAAAGATTTAGGGGATATGACTAACTTCTTTAGTATCATTAGATTAATCGATAGTAATTTTTGGAAGAACATTTTCTCAGACCAAATAAGAAGATTATTTAGTAGGGGTGGTAATCGAGTTGATGGCGATTTCGCCCAATCTGCGGCAATTAATAGTCAGTTAGGTGTAATTCCTTTCGATGGTAATTTTTACACCACTAATGGACCTAACCCTTCTGTTGTTGCGGCTAATTTCGTTGCTGGTTCATCTTCACCTGTTGCGGGGTCTAACATAACTATGATGGGTATATTTTTCTCATCAACAACATCTGATTTACAAACAAGAGATTATGTATCACCTGGTAGAGTTAATAGATTTAATAATATAATAAATCAATATACTTTTGATTATTTACCTATTAAATCGCAAATAGTACCTCACTATAAATGGCAAGTTTTTACCGCAGGTGCTACTATTTTTGGTACTCAAACTAATGAGTGGGCTACAAATCAAGTTGATATTTTAAAAAATATTAAATATCAAAAGTTAGATAGATTAACACATTATCCATACGGAATAAGTTATGATAACTCGGTACCTATTTCAAATCTTTCAGAAAATATGAGAGGTTATATCTTCGGAAAGGATAGCTCAGGTAATTATCAAGTACCTCCACCAATCAGTAATTCAACACTGTATAATAACCCAGGATTGGGTGGTGCTCCTTGGTATTTCTATTTTGGATTACGTAGAGGACAAACGGCAATAAACAGATTTTACACTAAATATGTTGGAGAAGGAGGGTTAAATGGGTAATAGATTAGATACTAGAATAGTACTTGGTTCACAAAGGTATAAGTCTTCAATTAATGTTGACTCTATGATTCCTATACCATTGAATAATACTCAAAAAGAACTTGACGAATTTGATAGAAGTAATGTTATCAGTTTAGCTGAAGTTTTTGATGAGGAAAGACAAGGGTCGGATACATTTAGAGTTAGTGCAAAAATAGATTTATTATTCTTCAACGCATATAGTGGTGTTACTTCTATTGGAGCGAATGTATACCAACCATTTGCCAATAGTTTATACTACGTTAATTCTGAAGAATCATTTAGTACTAATAGTTGGTCAGGATATCCTCAGTATGTTGAGTTTGATTTAATAAGAAATGATTATAATGTTCCTGGATATACGGTACCTT
>Ga0222712_10007974_pt1 | contig 10117 bp, 9 predicted proteins | sample C33_657DmetaG_FD_165043 | JGI IMG/M metagenome (GOLD analysis project Ga0222712, IMG submission 165043) | Estuarine water microbial communities from San Francisco Bay, California, United States - C33_657D | ecosystem: Environmental > Aquatic > Marine > Unclassified | place: USA: California...
AGTTCGGCGGGGGATTTACGGGCGCTGACACTTTAAAGAATGTAATGCTGATGGCAGATAACAAAGCTATCTGCGTATTAGTACCAGGTGATCGCGAAGTTGATCTAAAGCGCTTCCAAGAAAACATTGGTGGCATTCACGAGCTGCGGGTATTTGAAGATGCTGATTTCGCTAAGTTCCCAGCCCTAGTTAAGGGTTACATCGGACCACAGGATGCTAAGAAATCTGGCATTATGGTTTATGCCGACCCACGAATTGCACCAGGTACTTCATGGGTAACGGGTGCAAACGAAAAAGATCGTCATGCTCGCAATGTCGTTAATGGCCGCGATTTCACACCAGATGCTTACGTTGAAGCTGCCGAAGTTCGTGCTGGCGATGCTTGCCCAGAGTGCACAACACCAGTGGTAATTGATCGTGCAATTGAGATCGGCCATATCTTCCAATTAGGTCGCAAATATGCCGAAGCGTTAAACCTGACGGTGCTTGATCAAAATGGAAAATCACAGATCGTCACTATGGGTTCTTATGGCATTGGTGTTTCACGCGCAGTAGCTGCTATTGCTGAACAAACTCATGATGAAATCGGTCTTAATTGGCCAGTTGATTTAGCGCCAGCCAAAGTACATATTGTGGCAACCGGGAAAGAAGATGCAATTTTCGAGGCTGCCCTTGATCTAGGAAACAAGTTAGAAGCAATAGGAATTACCGTGATGCTTGATGATCGTCGCGATCCAAGTGCGGGCGTAAAATTTAAAGATGCCGAGTTAATTGGTAACCCAATTATTGTCGTTGTCGGTAAAGCCCTAGCAAATGGCAATGTCGAAGTACGCGTTCGCAAGAGTGGCGATAAGTCTGAAGTTGCAGTTGGCGAAGCGGTCAACGCAATCACTGCACTATTGGCTGCAATTAAGTAATTAATGCTTGCCGATCTGTCGCTCTACACACTGCTTTTTCTCTTTATCGCAGCGTTCGGAGCTGGCTTAATTGATGCAATTGCGGGCGGCGGCGGATTAATCCAATTACCAGCCTTGCTAATTGGGTTAAGTGATTTCAAAACTGTCGAAGTACTAGGAACTAATAAATCAATTTCGATTTTTGGCACAACCGCGTCCGCTCGGCTTTATCGCAAGAGCGTTAAAAGCGATCCAAAGTTTCTAATCGCGCTAGTTATTCCAGCGCTACTTGGCTCAATCGGGGGAGCATCCCTTGCTTCACGTTTGCCTACCGAGTATTTCCGCCCGGTTGTTCTGGTTCTGCTTATAGCAGTTGCGATCTATACCTTTACTAAGCCAGAGCTGGGGCAAGTCGAAGCGATGAAACATTCGACAAAACATCGCACCTTGTTAGGTATTTCAATTGCTGCCGTTATTGGTTTCTACGATGGCATCTTCGGGCCAGGCACTGGTTCCTTCTTAGTACTGGCCATGGTTGGCCTGGGTTTTGCTTTCTTAAGTGCCTCCGCCATAGCCAAAGTGGTAAATGTTTCGACGAATTTGGGTGCGATTATTGTCTTTGGCTTACATGGGGTGATCCTGTGGCAGATCGGTTTAACCCTGGCTATTGCCAATGTGGCAGGTGCAATTATCGGTGCCAAACTAGCTATTCGCGGCGGTTCTACGTTAGTGCGAAAAGTTTTCTTAGTAGTAACCGTTGCCCTGATAATTAAGGTCGCACTAGATACGTTCAAAACTTTCTAATTCATAGGTTAGAATTAGCATCACAACTTAATAGATAGGAAAATTTAAATGGCCCTGAAAGAACAGATTAGCGAATTAGTTACACCAGCAGTCGTAGGGGCCGGTTTCTATCTAGAAGATGTTGAAATATTAAATGCCGGCAGATCAAGAGTTATTACTTGCATCGTCGATGGCGATATTCCGTTAAACCTTGATCAAGTAACTGTTGTTACCAAAGCAATTTCAGCGCTTCTCGATGAAGCAGCATTTCTTGATGAGACTGCGTTTACCCTCGAAGTTACTTCTCCTGGTGTCGAGCGCCCACTTACTTTGCCGCGCCACTGGCGTAAGAATCATGACCGATTAATCAAAATAGTTTTAACTAATGGCGAAGTTGTCGAAGGTCGTATTGCAGCTAGTGATGAAGTTTCAGTAACTGTAACTGGCAAGAAAGAAGAAGCTGTAGTGGTTGCCTTCGCTGACATTAAGCGCGCAACTGTTGAGATCGAATTTAATCGCAAAGCAGACAAGTAATGAATGTCGATTTTGAAGCGTTAATCACGCTCACAACCGAAAAGTCGATTCCGGTGCTAAGCATCATCGAAGGCATCGAGCAAGAAGTTATTTCACTTTATCGCGAACTTCCTGAAGCCAAGCCTCATGCTCGAGTTCGCGTTGATCGCGAAACTGGTGAGATTCATATTTGGGTGCCAACTTTTAACGAAGAAGGGGTGCGCGAAAGCGAAGATATTCACGAGCCCGAAGGCTTTGATAAAGTCGCGATGGCCACAATTCGCAAAGTAATTCGTTTGAAGATGCGCGAAACAAATGATGCCGAAATCGTAGGCGAGTTCAGTGCTTCAGTTGGCGATGTGGTTTCGGGCATCGTGCAGCAAGGTCGCGATCCAAAAATGATTCACGTGAATTTAGGTCGCGTCGAAGGTCGAGTTCCACCACAAGAGCAAGTTCCTGGTGAGGTTTATGTCCACGGCGATCGCATTAAATGTTTCGTAGTTGAAGTTAAGCAAGGGTTAAAAGGCCCCGAGATTATGTTGTCACGATCTCACCCAGCACTTGTTAAACAACTCTTCGCACTGGAAGTTCCAGAAATTACTGATCGCATTGTTGAAATTATGGCAGTTGCTCGCGAAGCTGGTCATCGCACCAAAATTGCAGTTCGTTCACATCGTGCAGGTGTTAGTCCTAAAGGTTCGCTAATTGGACCAATGGGTTCGCGTTCACAAGCTGTTATGAATGAATTACATGGCGAGAAAATCGATATCGTCGATTGGTCTGAAGACCCAGCAACATTTGTGGCTAATGCGCTAGCGCCAGCAAAAGTAAGCAGCGTTACAGTCGTCGATGAATTCACTCGCTCGGCCAAGGTAGTTGTGCCCGATTATCAGCTCTCGCTTGCGATCGGCAAAGATGGGCAAAATGCCCGTTTGGCCGCACGATTAACGGGCTGGCGCATAGATATTCATCCAGATAATCCCGTGTAGACTTAGGCCAGTAATCAAGCTCGAACGGCACTAGAGATTGAGACTATTGATATGAATCCGATTCGGAGTTGTATCGGTTGTCGCAAGACTGGCGGGCCATCGGAATTGATGCGAATGGTCCTAGTTGATGGAAAAGTAATTTTCGATCAGCCGCAAATCGCTCCCGGGCGAGGTGCATGGGTACATCGTAAATGTTTAAAACTAGCAATTGATCGACAAGCGTTTAAGTGGGCCTTCAAACTCACAGCGATGCCTGAAGTAACTGAACTAATTACCGAAATGGATGCGAAAGATATGAAACTTAAATGAGCTCGTCAGAATTATGAGGTCGTACAACTAAGGCTCGCATCGCATCAGGCGCGCGGGCCAAGACAGGAGAACTGTGGCAAAGGTCCGCGTACACGAATTAGCAAAACAGTTAGGCATGGAGAGCAAGGAAGTACTTGCAAAGCTCCAAGAATTGGGCGAGTTCGTCCGATCTGCATCATCAACAGTTGAAGCGCCGGTAGTGCGCAAGCTGGTTGCTCTGTATCCAGATGCCAAACCAAAAGAAGAAGCCAAGCCAGTTAAAAAGGCTGCCGCAAAAAAGACGGCTGCCAAAAAGGGCGAAGCAAATCCAGAGTTAGCTGCTGAATTAGCCGCAGAACTCGGTGTCGATTTAGCTGCACTTAAGGCCGCGCAAGAGCGCGCGATTGCCGAAAGCAATATTGAGCGACCAGCTGCTCCTGAAACAGATTCAACTAATTCTGAATCAGAGACTCCGGCTGCACCAAAGCCAGCAACTCCAGCGCCACGTCCTGGAAATAATCCATTCTCTTCAGGTGGCGCAGTTCCACGTCCACCGCGTCCTGGAAATAATCCATTCTCAACTGGCGGCGTTCCACGTCCACCGGCACGACCAGCTGGTGCAACAGGTGCACCACGACCAGGCATGTCAGGTCCGCGTCCAGGTTCAGTTCGTCCAGGTTTTGCAGCTCGACCAAATTCACCACGTCCAGCAGGTGCTGGAACTGGAAATTTCCCACCGCGTGCAGGTGGCGCAGGTGGATCTACATCTGCCGGTCCATATCGTTCTAACGGTCCATCTGGAGTTGGCGCACCAGCAGCTGGTGGTGCGGCGCGTCCAGGTGGAGGTCGTCCACCACAACGTGGCGGTGCCGGTGGTGCATTCGGAAAAAATGCGAGCAAGAGTTCTAAGCGAAAGCCAAAGAGCAGAAAAGCGCTGCGCGATGAATTCGACAATATGCAAGCACCAAAACTTGGCGGCGCAGTTGTTCCGCACGGCGATGGATCAACTCCAGTACGTATGCGCCGCGGTGCATCACTTGCAGACTTTGCCGACAAAATTGGTGCAGATCCAGCCGCATTAGTAGCAGCGCTATTCCACTTAGGTGAAATGGTTACTGCAACTCAATCAGTTGATGCCGATACTTTCGAAATTCTTGGCGCACAACTTGGATATGACATTCAAATTGTTAGCCCCGAAGATGAAGATCGCGAATTGCTACAAGGTTTCGATATTGATTTAGGTGCAGAGCTTGCCGATCTCGATGCTGATTTACTTGTTGCCCGTCCACCAGTAGTAACTGTGATGGGTCACGTTGATCACGGTAAGACCAGTTTGCTTGATGCGATTCGCAAGTCTGAAGTTCTAAAGACTGAAGCTGGCGGAATTACGCAGCACATTGGTGCATATCAAATTCATCATGATCACGATGGCGTTAATCGCGCAATTACTTTCATTGATACACCAGGTCACGAAGCGTTCACCGCTATGCGTGCTCGTGGTGCGAAAGTAACTGATATCGCGGTTCTAGTAGTTGCAGCTGACGATGGCATCATGCCGCAGACCATTGAAGCGTTGAACCATGCTCAAGCTGCTGACGTGCCAATCGTGGTTGCAGTTAACAAAATTGATAAAGAAGGCGCGAACCCAGATAAGGTCCGCCAGCAATTAACTGAGTACAACTTGATCGCTGAAGAATACGGCGGAGACACCATATTCGTAGATGTTTCAGCTAAGGGCGGGCTCGGAATCGATCAACTGATCGAATCAATCTTGCTTACAGCCGATGCCGCAATTGATTTGCGCGCAGTAGCCAAAGATGATGCTCGCGGTGTTGCTATTGAAGCGCACCTCGACCGTGGTCGTGGCCCAGTTGCGACAGTATTGATTCAACGCGGAACTTTGAAGATCGGTGACGCAATTGTTGCTGGTGGTTCATTCGGTCGCGTTCGTGCGATGCTTGATGAAGATGGAAACTCAGTAACTGAGGCTGGTCCATCGCGTCCAGTGCAAGTTCTTGGTTTCACATCCGTTCCAAGTGCCGGCGACACATTCTTAGTTGCCGACGAAGACCGTACTGCTCGTCAGATCGCGGAAAAGCGTCAGGCCGCAGAACGTAACGCGCAACTTGCTAAGGCTCGTAAGAAAGTCTCACTCGAAGACTTCATGGAGCAATCCAAGATCTCAACACTTAACCTCATTCTTAAGGGTGACGTTAGTGGTTCGGTTGAAGCGCTCGAAGATGCACTTATGCAACTCGATGTCGGAGCCGAAGTTGATCTACGCGTTATTCACCGTGGCGTTGGTGCAATCACCAAGAGCGACATCACATTGGCGTCAGCATCAACTGCTGTGGTTATTGGCTTTAACGTTAAGCCAGAACCACAAACTGCAATCTTTGCTGATCAAGAAGGCGTCGAAGTTCGCTTCTACTCCGTTATTTATAACGCAATCGAAGAGATCGAACTTTCACTCAAGGGCTTGTTAAAGCCAGAGTACGAAGAGATCATTCTTGGTAACGCTGAAGTTCGCGAAATCTTCAAGTCTTCTAAGGCCGGAAATATCGCTGGTTCAATCGTTAAGGATGGCTCAATCCGCCGTAATGCAAAGGCACGTATTTTGCGCAACGGTGACGTTCTGGTCGATGACCTAACTATTGATTCCTTGAAACGCTTTAAGGACGATGCAACCGAAGTTAAGGAAGGCTTCGAGTGCGGTATCGGACTTGGCAACATGAAGGAAATTGCAGTTGGCGACATGATTCAGGTCTTTGAGATGCGCGAGAAGAAGCGCGCGTAATTATGGGCCAATCACATCGCAGTCAAAAGGTAGCCGATCGCATCAAAGTGGTTGTGGCACAGTTACTTGAATCAAAGGTTAAAGACCCTCGATTAGGTTTCGTCACAATCACTGATGCGCGGGTTACCGGTGATCTGCAAAGCGCCTCGGTTTTCTACACCGTGCTTGGCGACGAAGATCAACGCGCCGCTACGGCTGCAGCGCTAGAAAGTGCAAAAGGAATGATTCGCTCAGCTGTCGGGCATGAATTACAAACCCGCATTACTCCGAGCTTAGAATTTCACTTAGATAGTTTGCCGGAAAGCGCACTTGAAATGGATTCTTTGCTCGATAAAGTGCGCGCCCAAGATGCCCAGGTTGCAGTGCTACGAGCACAAGCAACTTATGCAGCCGGTGAAGATGCGTACAAGCAGCCAAAAATAATTCCAGACAAACCTAAATTTGAAGCAGAAGAGTTGTGATTGCACACGGATTTTTAGTAGTCGATAAAGATCCAGCAATGACTAGCCACGATGTTGTGGCGATGGGTAGACGCGCACTTAATACTCGCAAAGTAGGCCATGCCGGAACTCTTGATCCGATGGCAACTGGCGTATTGGTTTTAGGTTTTGGTAATGGCACTCGGTTACTGCAATATGTAACTAATGGCGATAAGTCATATCTAGCAACTGTGGTGCTAGGTGCGGCAACTATTACTGATGATCACGAAGGCGAAATTACTTCAACTGCTGATGTTTCAGCTGTAACCGATGCGGCAATCGAAACTGAATTAGCCAAAATGCGCGGCACTATTGCACAGCGCCCAAGTTCAGTATCTGCGGTTAAAGTCGATGGCGAACGAGCCCATGCGCGAGTTCGTGCTGGCGAAGTATTTGAATTACCAGCACGCGAAGTCACAATCTCCAATTTAGAAATTCTAGAAATCCGACGCGTTGGCGATCGGGTAGAAGTAGACATTGATGTCACTTGCTCAGCTGGCACTTTTATTCGCGCAATTGCTCGCGATTGTGGCGCAGCACTTGGCGTCGGGGGACACCTAAACAAGTTACGTCGCACCCGAGTTGCCGGCTTTGGGCTTGATCGCACGGTCTCAATTGCTGGCCTTAAGGCGCAAGATTTCACACCGCTTTCAATGGCCGATGTAGCACGAGCAACTTTTGCGGTTCGCACAGTAAGCGCAGATGAGGCAATTGAACTTTCCTTTGGGCGAGCACTTGTGGCAAATGCCAACGAAGAGATTACGGCTGCGATTTCACCAGCTGATGAAGTTTTAGCCTTATTACAGAATAAGGAGGGTAAGGCACTTCCAATTGCAGTTTTTGCTGCAGTTAACTGAGGTGCCATAATTTACACAATGAGCAATGTTGTTGTAATCGGAGTCTTTGATGGCGTGCATAAGGGCCACCAGAGCATTCTTGGTCGCGCCAAAGAAATTGCTGATGGTCGCAAAATTATTGCCTTAACTTTTGATCCACACCCAACAACTGTCTTTGCGCCAGATCGGGCACCTACACTTTTAACTACCTTGGCTGATCGTGTAGTGCTGCTAAAAATTCATGGCGCCGATCAAGTAGCCGTGATGAAATTCGATGAAAAATTTGCCGCCATGTCACCTGAAGATTTCGTTAATCAAATCCTGATTAAGCAGTTAGAAGCTGGCGATGTGATTGTGGGCGAGAACTTTACTTACGGCCACAAAGCTGCTGGAAATATCGAAACCCTAAAATCCCACACAGAATTTAAAGTACACGTTCTTGCGCTACATGCCGATGACACTGAACCAGTTTCTTCAACCCGAATTCGCACCGCAATTACCAAAGGTGATGTGGAAACTGCGCGACTTCTTTTATCTAGACCACATCGCCTTGATGGCGTAGTTGTTCATGGCGAAGCACGTGGTCGCGAGATTGGTTATCCAACTGCAAACCTTGGAAATCTTGATGGCCAAACTATTCCAGCCGATGGTATTTATGCTGGCTGGTTAACAGTGGGAATTAATCGCTGGTCTGCTGCAATTTCAATTGGTACTAATCCAACTTTTGCAGGTGTTCGTGGTCGCCAAGTTGAGGCATATGCCATCGATCAAGTTGGTCTAGATCTATACGATCAAGATGCCACGATTGAATTCGGTTGGCATTTGCGCGAAACCTTGAAATTCGATGGCCTAGAGCCACTGCTTGAGCAGATGAAGAAAGATTGCGATCTGGCTCGAAAACTGACCGAGGCCTAAGCGGGAAAAAGCCTCGATTTCGCCCCTCACGCTCACGCTGGTAACCTTTGCCCTGTCCAACGAGAAGTAGAGCCTCCGTGTATCAAACCGGAAGCCATCGTGGCGGTAACTAATAAGGAGAGTCATTAAATGGCACTAACACCAGAAGTAAAGAAAGAAATCATTGCTAAGTACGGCACTTCAGCTACCGACACCGGAAGCCCAGAAGCGCAGGTCGCTTTGCTTTCTAAGCGTATCGAGGACATCACAACTCACCTCAAGACCAACCCTCATGATCACCACAACCGTCGTGGTCTACTACTTTTGGTTGGTCAGCGTCGTCGTATCTTGCAGTACCTTGCAAAGACAGATATTGCGCGTTACAGAGCGATTATCGAAAAACTCGGTATTCGCCGTTAATTTAGCCTGACTCCACCGAGGGAAATGGTCCTCGGTAGTGGTTTCCGCAGATTTGATTTAAACAATTAAATCCTGCGTGAACTTCGATCGAAGATTCATTATTCTCTTGATGCGTGTAGTCAAGAACAGGAGCGACCCATGGAGGGTCAAGACGTAACATCAGCCGTTGCCGTAATCGACAATGGAAAGTTTGGAAAGAAAGAGATCCGTTTCGAAACCGGGCGACTAGCTCGTCAAGCAGCAGGTGCTGCAGCGGTTTACATGAACGACGAAACAATGATCTTCTCAGCAACTACTGCTTCAAAGTCACCGAAGGATCAATTCGATTTCTTCCCTTTGACGGTAGATGTTGAAGAAAAAATGTATGCAGTAGGTCGTATTCCAGGATCATTCTTCCGTCGCGAAGGTCGTCCATCAGAAGATGCGATTCTTACTTGCCGTTTGATCGATCGCCCATTGCGTCCATCATTCGTAAAGGGACTTCGTAACGAAGTTCAAATCGTTATCACCGTAATGGCACTTGATCCTGATCATATGTACGACGTACTTGCGATCAATGCAGCATCAATGTCAACACAATTAGCTGGTCTGCCTTTCTCTGGCCCAATTGGTGGCGTTCGCGTTGCTTTAATTGATGGTCAATGGGTTGCTTTCCCTAATCACTCAGAGGTTGCAGATGCAGTCTTTGACATGGTTGTTGCGGGTCGCGTAATTGGTGACGATGTTGCAATCATGATGGTTGAAGCCGAAGCCACATCTAAGACCATTGAATTGGTTAAGTCTGGTCAAAGCGCACCAACTGAAGAAATCGTTAGCCAAGGACTTGAGGCTGCAAAGCCATTCATCAAGGCACTTTGTGATGCTCAGCTAAAGGTTGCAGCTAAAGCTGCTAAGCCAACTGCTGAATTCCCAGTGTTCCTTGATTATCAGTCAGATGTATTCGAAGCAGTTTCTGCTCACGCATCTGCTGATCTTGCAAAGGCGATGACTATCGCTGGTAAGCAAGAGCGCGAAACCGCAATCGATGCAATTTCAGCTGCTACTAAAGAAGCTGTTGCTGCAAAGTTTGAAGGCCGGGAAAAAGAAGTACCCGCAGCCTTTAAATCACTAACTAAGAAGTTAGTTCGTCAGCGCGTACTGCGTGACAAGATTCGTATTGATGGTCGCGGTCTTCGCGATATCCGTGCGCTATCTGCTGAGGTTGAAGTTATTCCTCGCGTTC
>Ga0222712_10007975_pt1 | contig 10116 bp, 6 predicted proteins | sample C33_657DmetaG_FD_165043 | JGI IMG/M metagenome (GOLD analysis project Ga0222712, IMG submission 165043) | Estuarine water microbial communities from San Francisco Bay, California, United States - C33_657D | ecosystem: Environmental > Aquatic > Marine > Unclassified | place: USA: California...
ACTGGCAAAAAGTAGAAACAAACTTAACCACGGTTCCCGTTGATCGTCAAGATGAGTTGAAATCATTGGCCAACTACATCGCCAAGTCTATCAAGCAAGATGGCAACGTAGATCTCATGTTTATCTGCACGCACAACAGTCGAAGAAGTCATTTCGGACAAATTTGGGCTGCAGCCGCGGCGCATCATTTGGGAATTCAAGGTGTTAGGACCTATTCGGCAGGTACAGAAGCCACCGCATTCAATGCAAGGGCCATCGCAGCGGTTGAACGTGCGGGCATGATTGCTGAGCATATTCCGGATCCCATTTTGTTGCAGCAACAAGATACCGGTAATAAGCAATTGCGTTTTGTGAATGCTATCGACCTCAATAACAAGGTGATGATGATTGCCGTTGGCAAAGGTGCCAAACCTGTTTTTTGCTTTTCCAAAACCATCGATCATCCTTTGAATCCAGCGGCAGATTTTGGTGCGATCATGACATGCTCTTCGGCTGATGCCGCTTGTCCGATCGTGAAAGGTGCCAACTTCCGCGTCGCCATTCCCTATGTTGATCCCAAAGTATCAGACGGTAAGCCCGAAGAGTCTGCCACTTATGATGAGCGTTGTTTGCAAATAGCTACGGAGATGTTGTGGGTGATGACGGCTGTGAAGCAGCAATTGAAGTAGTATGAAAAAGCTGTCGTTTTTGGATCGATACCTCACGTTGTGGATTTTTTTGGCCATGGCGATAGGCGTAGCATTGGGTTATTTTGAGCCGAGCGTGGCTGTTGCAATTGAATCGATGAGTGTTGGCACCACCAACATTCCGCTGGCGGTGGGTTTGATTTTGATGATGTATCCACCCTTGGCGAAGGTGAATTATCGGTTGTTGCCAGCGGTGTTTCGCGATACAAAGACACTGGGCGTAAGTTTGGTGTTGAATTGGATCATCGGTCCGGTTTTGATGTTTGTGCTCGCTTTGATTTTTTTGCCTAATCAGCCCGATTACATGGTGGGATTGATACTGATTGGATTGGCTCGATGCATCGCGATGGTGTTGGTGTGGAATGATTTGGCGGAGGGTAGCAAGGAGTATGGCGCGGGCTTGGTGGCGTTGAATTCGCTGTTCCAAGTATTCGCCTACAGCTTTTATGCTTGGTTGTTCATTTCGGTTTTGCCGCCGTATTTCGGATACAAGGGCGCTATCGTGGCGATCACCATGTCGCAGATCGCACAGAGTGTATTTATCTATCTAGGAATCCCCTTTTTAGCCGGAGCGATGTCTCGGTTTGTGGGGGTGAAATTGAAAGGTGAGACATGGTATAATGAGTGGTTTATTCCCCGCATTTCGAAGATGACTTTGATTGCTTTGTTGGGTACCATTGTGTTGATGTTTGCGCTGAAGGGCGACCAAGTGGTTCAGTTGCCGGGCGATGTGCTTCAGGTGGCTGTACCCATGATGGTCTATTTTGTAGTTATGTTCTTGTTGGGCTACGTGTTGAGCAAACGGATGGGGGGTAGTTACGACAAAGCCACAGCGATTGCATTTACGGCCGCTGGAAACAATTTTGAATTGGCGATTGCTGTGGCGATAGGGGTGTTTGGACTCAACAGTCCGCAAGCATTCGTGGGCGTTATTGGTCCTTTGATTGAAGTGCCAGCGCTGATTTTGTTGGTGCGGGTGGCGTTTTGGATTCGCGATCGATATTTTGGAAAAGCATAATTCGTGATGAATTGATATATAAAAAGAGGGCCTCGCAATTTGCGGGGCCCTCTTTTTATATGGTTTGTATGTTTTAGCGCTTAGCTCAATCCGGTAATGATACCGTCTTTCACATCCATGCCCATTGCAGCGGGTTCTTTTGGCAAACCAGGCATGCGCATGATATCGCCGGCAACAGCTACCACAAAACGAGCACCTGCGTTAACAATCAACTTCTGAATGGTGATGTTGAAGTTGGTGGCACTGCCCACTTGCTTGGCATTGTCGGTGAATGAAAACTGTGTTTTGGCAATACAAACAGGCCATTCGTTGGCGCCCAAGGCATCAATTTCTTTGAGGCTCTTTTTGGCTGCATCGGCCAAGATTACGCCATTGCCACCATATACCTTTTGTACAATTTTGTTTAGTTTGTCGGCCACAGAATCTGTGAGTTCATAGGTGTGGTTGATGGGTTTGCTCGGGTATTTTTCTACGATTTCTACCACTTTGCGCGCCAAATCTGCTGCACCTTCACCGCCTTTGGCAAAGCCTTGGTTTTCGGCATAATGTGCGTTGCGCTCAGAGCACCAACCGCTGATCATTTGCAATTCATCTTCGGTATCGAAATGGAAGCGGTTGAGGGCGACCACAACGGTTTGACCGAATTGCTGGAGGTTGTTAACATGTCGCTCCAAGTTTAGCAACCCTTTTTGCAAGGCTTCTTTGTTGGGCAATTTGATTTCTTTTTCAGGACATCCACCGTGTAGTTTTAAGCTCTGGGTGGTTGTTACCAGAACCGTTGCTGCTGGGGTGATGCCGGCCGCTCTACATTTGATGTTCAAGAATTTTTCAGCGCCCAAATCTGATCCGAATCCGGCTTCAGTTACAGCGTATTCTCCATGTTGGAGTGCGGCCCAAGTGGCCATGATGCTATTGCATCCGTGGGCGATGTTGGCGAAAGGACCGCCATGCACGAAAGAAGCACCACCTTCGAGGGTTTGCACGAGGTTTGGTTTGATGGCGTCTTTCAACAAGATCAAAATGGCACCAGTGGCACCCAAATCTTTCATGGTGAAGGGCGTGCCATCGTATTTGTAACCCAAGAGTATTGAATCGATGCGATTGCGTAGGTCTTCCAATCCCGTGCTCAAGCAAAGAATTGCCATGATCTCAGAAGCGGGGGTAATATCAAATCCGGTCTCGGAGGGAATGCCGTTGGCCGAACCACCCATACCGGTGTTGATCATGCGCAAACTGCGGTCATTGACATCGAGTACTCTGCGCCACAATATTTTTTTCAGGCCATTGGCTGTGCCTTGGTTGTTGTATTGATAATTATCGAGCAGTGCTGCAATGGTATTGTTTGCAGAAGTAATGGCGTGGAAATCACCGGTGAAGTGCAGGTTGATGTCTTCCATCGGAAGTACTTGAGAGTACCCGCCTCCTGCTGCGCCGCCTTTCATACCAAAACAAGGACCGAGTGAAGGTTCACGTAAGGCTACGATGGCTTTTTTGCCGATGTGGTTTAATCCTTGAGCCAATGCCACCGATGTGGTGGTTTTGCCGCTCCCGCTTTTGTTGGGGGTGGTGGCTGTTACCAAGATGAGCTTGCCTTGTGCGATGCGATCTTGGTTGGGGGTGAAATCTATCTTGGCTTTGTACTTGCCGTATTGTTCGAGGATGTCTGGGTTGATGTTGTTTTCTGTGGCAATCGTTTCGATGCGCTTCAACTGGGCCTGTTGGGCAATTTCAATATCGGTGAGCATAGTGTTTTGTGCGGTAAATATAGGAAAACATTGCGATGAACTAATTCTGGGACGATGAATTTTGTAATTGTTTATTTGGGGTTATTGAATTGTGACGCAATCATGGATTTGTTAAATCACAGGTGATATTATGGTTATGTAAATGCAAACCTTTGTTGATTCATGGGAAACTTTACGGCACTTACTTTGCGGACAACACTATGAAAAAAATAACATTTATCGCACTCCTTGCTGCAACGAGTGCATTGTCTGCTCAAGTCATCGAAAAGGTGAACTATGTGGGTGCATTGCACCGTGATGCTTCTAAGGATTGGACCAAAGGTTGGACCGAATGGAATCCAAAGAATGCAAGTTATGCTTCGGTTACTGATACTGTAACATTGAACGATGCAAGTAGCATCAAGAAAATTTCCAGCACTGTTACTCTCGATGCAAAAACTGTGTATTTGTTGAGAAGTATGTTGGTGGTAGAAAGCGGTGGAAAGTTGGTGATCCCTGCGGGTACTGTAATCCGTGGTGAAGCGAATTTGGCTGCTACTCCCAAGAACTATGCAACCATCGTAGTTGAGCGTGGTGGCGCAATCGACATTCAAGGTACAAATACAAAGCCTGTGGTGTTGACTTCATCAAAGCCTGCTGGATCTAGAGATCGCGGTGACTGGGGTGGTTTGGTGATTTGCGGTAAGGCAGTGAACAACCAAGGTTCTGATGTTCAGTTGGAAGGTTTTAACAACGTTTCTGTGAACAACGCTTTGGGTAAGTTTGGTGGTACTGATGACAAGGACAATTCTGGTAGCATTAAATATGTGCGTATCGAATTTGCTGGTTTGGCTTTCGAACCAAACAAAGAGGTGAACTCTTTGACCATGGGTTCTGTAGGTTCAGGTACGACCATCGAAGGTGTACAAACTTCTTTTGGTAACGATGATGCTTTTGAATGGTTTGGTGGTACTGTAAACTGTAAGAAGATTGTATCTTACAAAACCACTGATGATGACTTCGATACAGATTTCGGTTACCGCGGAACAGTTCAGTTTGGTATTGCCGTTCGCGACACCAACTACTACGATTTGTCTTGGAATGCGACTTCAGGCGCATCTACATCTGAAACTTTCGAAAGTGATAACGATGCTGCCGGTTCTGGTAAAACGCCTTACACTGCTGCGGTTTTCTCAAACATCACTTGCGTAGGTCCTGTGTCTTTGGATAAAACATACAACGACTTAACTGCAACTCAAAAAGGTGCTTTCCGTAGAGGTGCTCGTATCCGTCGTAACAGCCGTTTGAGCATTGTGAATTCTATATTCATTGGATACCGTAACTTTATCATGTTTGACGGTGACAGTACCATTATTGCTGCTGGCGTTAAGTCTAGTACTATCAGTGAAAAGGGTAACTTGTTCCGCAACAATTACATCGCAAATACTGCTGCTGCCGCTGCCGGTGGTGCTACGAACACAGGTCTTGCTGAAGTAGATTCTAAAAACACACCATCTGCTTTGGACGCTTGGATCAAGTTGAGCGGAAATGCGAACATGATTGATAAAGCCAAGTACAGCATTGGTTTGATTTTGGTTGATCCTAAAAATGCTACAGCTCCTGATTTCCGTCCGGTTTCTAGCAACACTGATTTGATTGGTAGCAGTGACTATTCTGCCACTTTGTTGAACAACATTGGAACTTATGCTGCATGTGATAACATTTCTACTGATGCTGCTTCAGTTACCGTGAAATCTGGTAGTGATGCTTCTTTTTTTGTAACGTTTCCTGATATCGATGCAACTTACAATTGGCAGTTGAACAAAGGTGCCGGTTTTGCTTCTGTTGCAAACGGTGCAACTTACTCTGGTGCCAACAATGATACTTTGACAGTGAAGTCTGTGACCATGAGCAACAACGGTGAATTGTATCGTTGTTTGGTGAACACTCGTTGGTGTAAAGATACCAGTGCATCTGCCAAATTGACTACTTTGTTCAAGGCTTGTACTTTGATCACAACCCAGCCTAGCAATGCAAGTCAAACCATTGGTTCAGACGCTAAATTCTCTGTAGCCGTGAACGATACTGCTGCTAAATTTGCTTGGCACACTGATTTGGATTTGGGTATGCAACAGTTGCCTACAGCAAACGCCAAATACGTGGGTGCTAACACCAAGAATTTGACAGTAAAATCTGTTGCCTTGAAGAACCACCAACAGTCGGTGAAGGTAATCGCATTTACAAACGTATGTATCGATACTTCAAACACTGTAAAGATCGCTATCGTTGATTCTTGTATCGCTTTCAAGAGCGTGAAGGTTACCGATACTTTGTTGGTGCGTTTCTCTGTGAAAGTGAGCAGTTTGGATAAAGGTCAGTTGATCAAAGTGTATCCCAACCCAGCACAAAACCAATTGACTATCGACAATGGTAACTACAGCGACTTCGCTGGTTACACTGTAAACGTTTACAACAGTGTTGGTGCCGTTGTTTATACCCAAGCCATCAATCAGCAAGTGTATACCATCGATTTGAAATCATGGTCTTCTGTAGGTGTATATCGCATGGAATTGACTGATAAGTCAGGTGCCAAAATTGCGGTGAAAACGATCGTATTAAACTAATTCAGTTTAATTATTCACAACTGGGGCACCGAGAGGTGCCCTTTTTGTTTTTATATGGGATATGCGAAGGGATTGGTCGATTCGAATATTAAGTGTCAAAATGACACCAACTTTATTGTCATAACTTTGTTACATTCTCAATCAAGGTATGAAAAACATCGGGATCGACGCTATTGCTTACAGTGTGCCATCGCACCAACTTCCTATTGCGGCGTTGGCCGAGGCCAGGGGTATTGCCTATGCCAAACTCAATGTGGGTTTGGGGTTGGAGGCCATGGCGGTATGTTCGCCCGAAGAAACCGTAGATCGTTTGGCAGCGGATGCTATCGTAAAGTTGATTCAACAAAATGGCATGAATCCTCGAGATATTGGAAAGATGTATTTGGGAACTGAATCGGCGTTAGATGGGGCAAAGCCCACCATGACCTATGCATTGAATCACGTAGAGCGGGCTCTGGGTGTTGCGGGAGAAAATGTATTTGAAAATACCGATGTGGTGGATATGACGTTTGCTTGTATTGCGGCATTTGATGCGATGTTGTTGTGTGCCGATTGGATACGTTGTGCGCCGGGTGCAGGTAGAATGGCGATTGTGGTTGGGGCGGATATCGCGAAATATGATTTGGAATCGAGCGGTGAATATACCCAAGGTGCTGGTGCTGTGGCGATTTTATTGAAGGAAGATCCGCGCATTATGGTTTTGGGAGAAACCGTGGGTGTAGGGATGAAGAGCGAAATGGATTTTTACAAGCCATTGCGGGTGTTCGATAAATTGCAAGCGTTGAAAGATGCCGCGTCGCTGCTGGGAGTTTCAGTAAATGATCATGAATTGCAAGCCAAAATTGCTGAGGCCGAGGCCCATCGTGCATCAAACATCGCACAGAATCCTACCCAGTTGAATGTGGATGCGGATCAAACGCTGTGGTCTATACCGGGTAAATCGCTGAAGGTGAATCGCACCGAGCCGGTTTTTGATGGTTATTTTTCGAATGAATGTTATCGATCGCGCTTGGAGGAGGCCATTGCGCATTACGCAGAACAGGTGCCGGGTTGGCAGGTGAGCGACTGGGAGACATGGATTTTTCATCAGCCGTATGCGTTTCAAGGTCGACGGATGTCGGTGCGCTTCTGGATGCAATCGGTCTTAAAACCTTTGATGTTACAGGGCGATGCGGTGAATTGGAATGAGATGGGGTTGGCGGTATTGGCGGATAAATCTTGGGATGCGGTTGAAGGCGATGCGGATTTGGAGAAGGTGATTGCGAAGAGTGCGGCTTACAAGGCGTTTGTGGCTCAGACGATTGCTCCGGGTGAGCGGGCTTCGGCCCGGTTGGGGAACTTATATACCGGATCGGTGTTGATGAGTTTATGCTCGGTTTTGGCCGATGCGCACGAGCGGGGCTTGAATTTGGCCAATCGCAGAGCGGGATTTTTTGCTTATGGATCGGGCAGTAAGGGGAAAGTGGTTGAGGGAAGGTTTGTGGCGGGATGCGAAACGAGTATTGCGGCTACGTCGTTGTTTGGCGATTTATCGTCGCGCAAGGAAATCGATTTTGACACCTACGTGCGCTGGCACGCTTGATGTTTTGGGGTGCTAGAGTGTTTGCGTTGGCTATTTGTTTAGCGGAACGAAACGGTGGCGGTGCCTAGGGTTGCTACTTCTGCTGAAGCGGTTTGATCGGCTTGGATAAATTCCGCGTTGGTGGCGGCACCGGCCATGATGTACATGCCTTTTTTGATGGGTTCGCCGTATTTGGCTGCCAATCGGGTGGCGGCGGCTAGACTTTTCCAAGGGTTGTTCATGATGTCGTTGGAAGATCCTTCTGCCACTGTTTTCTCATCGATGCGCAATTGCATGTTGAGGTTGTTGAGTGATTCGGTTACGGGCATCCAATCGCCCACTGTGAATCCGATGGAGGAGCAGTTGTCGGCCACCACATCTTCCAGGGAAAATTTGAAGTTTTGGTAGCGAGAATCGATGATTTCGATGGCCGCCGCAACGGCGTCTACGTATTCAATGACTTCGGTTTCGTTGAGTTCTCCGGGGATGTCTTTGGCGATGCGAAAACAGATTTCGGGTTCCACGCGGGGGTGGATATACTGGCTTCGGGAAGTGGTGTTGTTGTTGGGGATGAGCATGGCAGAGGTTAATCGGCCCCAGATGAGGTCATGCACACCCATTTGTTGCATCTTGGCTTCTGAGGTGAAACCCATTTTGAGTCCGATCAAGGTTTCGCCTTCGTTCAATCGCAATTGAATGAGTTCTTTTTGCACGTTGTAGGCCTGGTCTAGCGTCAATGATTGTTCGAGGCTAATTTGGGTGATGGGTTTGGCTTGGTGGGCGGCTTGGTGCAGCGATTGGGCGATTTCTTGAATGTTTGCCATGGCGATGTAATACTGCAAAGGTAAGGTTGAGCGAATTGAACTATTGGGAAATAGTCAGAAATAAATCTCAGTAACTACCTTTGAAGGATGATTTCGATGGACGTGATTGAAGCTGCCGCTGCGCGGCTGCGGGATGCACAAACGCAAGGCGTGCCTTGCGAGCCGGTGAGGACCTTGATTGGCGATACGGATATTGCCGCTGCCTATCAGGTGCAACAAATCAATAATGCCCTGCGCGTAGCGCATGGCGGGGTGGTGGTTGGACAGAAGATCGGACTGACATCACTGGCTGTACAAAAGCAGTTGGGCGTGGATCAACCTGATTTTGGGTTGTTGTTCGCAGATACTGAAGTAAAAAATGGCGGGGGTGTGAGGGCTTCGGAAATTTTGCAGCCCAAGGCAGAAGCGGAAATTGCTTTTGTGATGAAGCACGATTTAACGGGTGATATCACCTTGGAAAGTGCCAAAGCCGCGATTGATTATGCAGTTGGGGCCATTGAAATTGTGGGTTCGCGGGTACTGAATTGGGACATTCGGATTACCGATACGGTGGCAGATAACGCCAGTGCCAGTCATTTCGTTTTGGGCGATGTTCGCCAGGATGTGAACGAATTGGATTTGGCGGCGGTGAAAATGCAGTTGAAGAAAAATGGCGAGGTGGTGTCTGAGGGCATGGGTGCTGCATGTATGGGCAATCCCTTGTTTGCGCTGGTGTGGTTGGCCCAAACGTTTGCCGATTTGGGTACACCGTTGAAGGCGGGCGATATTGTTTTGAGTGGGGCATTGGGTCCGATGTGTGCCGGCGAAGCGGGTGATACTTTTGTTGCTGAGATCGATGGTTTTGGTGCGGTAGCATTTTCTTTTGAAGGATAGGATGGATGGGTTTTATAGAATTAGCATCATAGATTGAGTATATATGGGTAAGATCAAAGTAGCCATCATTGGCTCAGGAAATATCGGAACGGATTTGATGATCAAGGTGATGCGCACGGCGAAGCACCTCGAAATGGGTGTTTTTGTTGGCATAGATCCCAGCAGCGATGGGTTGGCACGGGCCGAACGGATGGGCGTAGCCACCACCCACGAAGGCATAGATGGTTTGATCAATCACCCTTTGTGGCCAGAAATTGGGTTTGTTTTTGACGCAACTTCTGCCAAAGCCCATGTATACAATTATGATAAAATCAAGGCTTTTGAAGGGAAGCGGGTGATTGATTTAACCCCAGCTGCCATAGGTCCTTTCATGGTGCCCCCTGTAAATTTTGATACGTTGGCGGATGTGCCAAACGTGAATATGGTGACTTGTGGCGGACAGGCTACGATCCCCATGGTGGCGGCGGTGAATCGCATCGCAAAGGTGCATTACGGTGAAATCGTGGCGAGTATCGCTTCGAAAAGTGCTGGACCTGGTACTAGGGCAAACATCGATGAGTTTACAGAAACTACGGCACACGCGATTGAGCAAGTGGGTGGTGCAACCAAGGGCAAAGCCATCATCATTTTGAACCCGGCAGAGCCGCCGTTGGTGATGCGCGATACGGTGTTTACGTTGAGTGAGTTGGCGGATACTGAAGCGATCAAAGTAAGCATACATCAAATGGTGGCCGAAGTGCAGCAATATGTGCCAGGCTATCAATTGCATCAAGATGTTCAATTTGAGGTGATTCCCCCAGAATCGG
>Ga0222712_10007976_pt1 | contig 10116 bp, 10 predicted proteins | sample C33_657DmetaG_FD_165043 | JGI IMG/M metagenome (GOLD analysis project Ga0222712, IMG submission 165043) | Estuarine water microbial communities from San Francisco Bay, California, United States - C33_657D | ecosystem: Environmental > Aquatic > Marine > Unclassified | place: USA: California...
AGATGCTGTGTAAAGTGGTACTTGATACGTTCCAGCTAATCCACGCAACTCTTCGTAAATATTTCCTAGCATGATATCGTTTCGCACTGCTCCCTTCACTCCAGTATCTCTCAACAAATCGGCGTAGTCAACTAGAACGATATCTGGTTTTACTCCTTGCATGATACACTTATCCAAGTGAGCTGAGATTGAGTTTACTGTGGCTGTCTTAGTTGGATAGTACTTGATAATCAAATTACCCTTGACACTCTTGATAGCTTCAACAACCTCTTCTTGATGGTACTTTAGATCCTGAGATGGTATTCCTGAGTAGTGTGAGTCAAATCGAGCTCCTACATAAGTCTCAGAAAGCTCTAGTGTATAATACACAACATTCAATCCTGCTCTTGCTGCATGTGCTGCAATATTGACTAACGCCATGGACTTACCAATACCAGCTGGTGCTACGAATACTCCCATCTCACCAGTACCTAATCCACCATCCATGATCTCATTAATAACGTCCCATGGTGTTCCGATTGTGTTTCTCTTATTCTCAACAAAACGTAGAGCTACATCGTCTAGGTAATCGTGACCAATATTACGATCCGCTCCAGCCTTCATAGCTTCGTCGATTCCTAATTTGATCTCATCATACTTACCTGACTTGAGTAGTTCTACGGATTTGAGAATTGCTGCTTTTAGCTTTTGGTTCTTACAGAAGTCTAATGTCTTATCCTTAATGTAATCTGAATCCTCAGCTTCTGCGTATTTTAGGATTTCTCGAATATTCTCAACAACTGTTGTTTTGAGGATATCTACATCGATCTTATCCAATTCCACCTTTAATACTTCTAACGTTGGTGGTGACTTATACTTGTCAAAATATTCTAAAGTCGTCTTAGCCAACCACTGAGCTGACTCTGACGAAAAGAATCTAGGATCGATGATATCATGTACTTGCTGTAGAAAAGGTCTGTCCTTGATCAATACTGCTAGGACTTTATTCTGAAAGGCCGATCCGTAAAATTGTAGTGTGTCTTCTGTTTGCATATTGTAACCTTACGAAATATTTTTTAATCTTGCAAACAAAATTGATCTAGTTTTGTAGTTGTTTCTCGAAGCCACATCTCAACATTCCTTATCGCATTGGTCATTCCATCTAGCATAAGCATCTGGTGGAATTTGATCTTTGCAAGTTTGTTTGTTGGATGCTCCATCATGTCCATGATCTTGATCTTACTACTTGTGTTAATATTACTAACTCCAAGTTGAACAATCTCATAGTATAGTCTCAGATCAGCTTCTGCTTGAACTACCTTCTCGTAAATCTTTGCTTTGTTGTTTGCGTGTAACTCTTTAGCATACTCAATGAACTCATCTAAGGTCATCACATCGGTAGCTATCTTAGGAAACTTATCCAATAATGTCTTGACACCCACACCATTTACACCAGGAATGTTATCACTATCATCTCCAGTTAAGGCTCTGAATAGCGCAAAGTTTTGTGGAATGATGCCGTAATCTTCTACGACATCATCCTCATAAAACATCTTCTTTTTAGTAGGACTCCAAACATGCACTCGTTTGTCAACTAGTTGCATAAAGTCTTTATCTGAAGACATGATAAAAACTTGCGAATCCTTATCTGCTAAGTAGTCGTTAGATAAATAAGCTATGACGTCATCTGCCTCTGCTCTATCTATGACGATCGTATTCACTGGCATTATATCCAGATACTCCGTCAAGCGCATAAGCTGTTGTAGCTGATTATCTTCCTTATCTACTGTTTCGGATCGATTCAATCGAATCTTCACCTTACGATTTGCCTTATACTCTGGGTACAAAGAACGTCTTCGAGCTGAACCATCTTTACCATCAAACACAATGACGAGTCTGGTTGGGTTGATTGCTTTGATCGCGTGACCCACGCTTAACAAGAAGCCTGATATACCTCCTACGTGTTCTCCGTTTGTATTTGTAACTGGGCTTGCTGCGTACGCTCGTATGAAAGTGTTGAGGCCGTCAACAATCAACACTCTTGAGTTTTTGTGAACGGCCTCACTTTCGTTTTGTCGTAACTTGAGCTCGTTTATTAATGCTTGATACTTGTTTATCATTAGTCGGTTAGCTCTTCATCATCTACTGATATCTCGTCTGGATTAATGTGATCTTGATCACGATATTTCATAACAAAGATATTGCAGATTTTTTTGTAACAATATTGTTTTAAGTCTTCGTCGTTTTCCAACATTCCTCTCCAATCTTTGGACATGAACTTGATCTCCTCACCAGTCTCCTCATTGACTAGAGTATAGTAAGCACCTGCTTGTTTGAGTGCACCATAATCTTTCATCAAGGATAACCAGCTATTGTAATCATCGATTCCTGAATTGAAGTAGATGTCAAAAGTAGCTTTCTTGAATGGAGGACCCATACGATTCTTAATTACTTGAGCTTCTGTTTGTACTCCGATAATCTGTTCAGTCTTACCTGATCCACTCTTCAATTTACCTACTCCCTTCAATCGAATACGACAGCTTGCGTGGAATCCTAAAGCCTTACCACCTGATGTGGTATACTTGTCTCCAAACATTACTCCCATCTTCTCACGTAACTGAGATGTACACAATAGTAACACTCTCTGTTTTGCAATGATGTTTGTAATCTTACGCATCGCTTTAGACATCAAGATAGCTTTTGTGGTTGCCCAACCATCTTTTTCATAATCAGCATCTTGCTCCACCTTTGTGGTAGCTGCTGATACTGAATCCAATGCGATTGTAACTAGTCGATCTTTTGAGCTCTTGCGAACTGTCTCGATAATGTTCTCGATTGCTTCAAAGGCATCCTCAATTGTCTCGAGAGGAACATAAAGCATGTTTGCTACATCCACACCAACCGCACGAAGAAACTCTTCGCTTAACGCATTCTCAGTGTCAATGTAAACTGCAAGTCCACCTTTCTTCTGAGTATTTGCTAGTGTGTGAGCTACGATCAAGCTCTTTCCTGATGCCTCCATACCCTGCAACTCAACAATACGCCCTACTGGAAATCCTCCTTCAGGTCTGTTTGAGATTGCCAGGTCTAACAGAGATGAGCCGGTTCCGACCCACTCTGTTAAATCTGTTGGTGTTTCTTCCTCACCACTCAAGAAATGCGCAGCCTTAAAATCTTTGAACTTTTTGTTTAAGCTATCCGCTAGTAAGGAAGCTAGTTCGTCCCTTCCCGAAATTTCATCGGGTGTCTTATTAGTCTGCTTTGCCATGAGTTTTAGGTATTAAATAGTGAGTCGAATGCTGAAGTGATGTCTTCTGTCTTAGTTGCTGTAGTAGCTCCTGTGATTGGTTTAGCAGCCTTTGTTCCGTCTGCCGCTGCATCACTAGATGGATCTAACCACTTCTGCAAAGCCTCAGTCATTTCTTCGTAGCTTAATTCTGTAAACAACTCGGAGATGTTCTTTTGGTTGTTTACGATCATCTCTGCAACTTCTTTGTCAGTTGTTGCTGGAGTTGTGTTTGGTTTCACACGTACTGTGAATGATGGGAAAGCTCCCTCTTTCTCTGCTGCTACGTGCTCTACAGTCAAGTCACGACCATTCATTAAGTCGGTGATATCGCCGTAGTCTGGATCAGCAATTACAGATAATAACTCTGTGTAGATTTGCTTACCGAATGACCAGAACTTAACACCCTCATGTTCTGCACCACGTACTACTACTGGTACATACACACGGAATTTAGGTTCGATCTTTTTTCCTAACTTCCAATCATCTTTGTCTCCTGATTTCTTCAACTTCTCAGCAAACTCTACAATAGGATCAGGACGGCCATAAGAAACCGGTGATACCATTGTGCGCTTCCCGATCTCGTAGTGGAAGTACATTTCAATGAAAGGATTGTTTTTGTCGAATGCGTAGGGTACGATACGTACTTGAGATTTTCCTACTGGTGGTTTCCACATGAACTCATTTGCCTTGTTACCACCTCCGCCAGTGCTGGCTTGTTGCATAGCTTGTAGCTTTGCTTTGATTGCGTCTAGATTGATCGCCATAACATTGTTTGTTTTTAATTGTTTAACTTACTTGACTCTTCAAATATAGGGACTTTTTTTCGAACTGACAACTCTGTGCCTAAACTTTTTTTCTTCCCTGGATTCTTATAGTCTCTTACTTGTTATTAAATATACGAAACTTTTTTGCATTTAGCAACTCTCAGACTGATAATTCTTTTATTTCGATCATCTTGCAGTTGAAGTCCCCATCAGCTAGTAAAAGCGTGTTATGGTAGTTGCTCCATTCGATTGCAAACGACTTATCTAGTATGCCGTTATTTAGAACTCTGATTAAGCTGTTAAGTGCGTTAATGCTATAAAAAGTGTTTGTATCCTTCTTTCGGTTGATTGAAATGGTGTCTTTCAATCGGCGTTCACTCGTGCTTACATTGTAAACACAGATCACATTGTTTGGGGTTTGTACGTACGAGTACACCTTCATATTAGATACGTCGGATGCGCTGTAGGCCTTGTATATCTGTCCAATGCTTACAGTCAGTCTATCAACGTATGTGAATGTGCACAATAATTGTGGTCTCATTTATTACTTCTTCTCTATTGCGTCAATTTGTTGTTTGATCTTTGCAATCTCCCCATCATTTTGAGCAGCCTTCTTTTCTAAGTCTGCTTTCTTTTGTTTGAGTGCTGAAACCTTTTGGTCATCAGCAGCGTTAGTAGCCGACTCAAGTTCGTCGATTCTTCTAAACTTCTTTTTATTCTCACGAAGGTAAGATTCAATCTCCTGGCGAATCAGAGATTCTAATACCTTCTCTATTTTAGATAGTGCCATGCCCTTTTTGTTAATAAATATCTACAAAAGAATTAAACACTCAGGTTTTTGAGATTGCTTCCATACTTTATCTTGATTGGAAACTTCTCCAAGTCAATACACTGTGGAATGATCTCACTGAGTAGTTTTTGTAGCTCATCGTGTGGAACATCGAATAGAATACTATCGTATGTGTATAGGACTGGCTTTGTTCTCATACCCGACAACCTTTTATGCAACTCCTTCAACACCATTACATTAGTTTCTGTCTCATACATCTGTACGAAGTAATTGAATAGTGTGTATAAGGTTATGTCCTGGTAATTGCTTGTTATCAGCTTTCTACCTGATATCGGACTCTCAATAAAACCATCATCCTCAGCTTTGCTCCAAAGATACTTTGCCATGTCGTTAGTCTTGCTAAAGAATGGAATGTGTAGATACTGGTGTTGGATTCCTCCATACAATTGTCTGAAGGTTCCTTCTTTTGCTTCTTCGATCTGCTCCTGTGTTGGATTGTCTGTGTTGTGGTAATGGCAAGCTAAGTGTTCATATACGTTATCGCTACCAAAGTCATATCCAATAATCTGAGCAATCAACCTTGGGTGGTATGAATTAAAATCTATCTCAACTAATTGGCCATCCTCAAATCGACTCACGAAGCACTCACGAGTATCATCCTCTTTATTAAGAGCTGCATAGTTTACACCTCCAAACCTATTACTAGGACGACCGGTTGTAGTATAGTAGTTGTACTGTGTATAGGCTTTATCACCGATCAAGCTAATCGTATTACCAAACCTCTCTTTGAATTTATTTGGATCCACAGCCAAGCCATTACGCTCAATACTGACAAAAGCATCGACAAGATCGTTTTGGTAGAACGACAATCCAGACTGATCAACTTTAACCCAACACTGCTCAAACACAGAGAGAGCTATCTCCTCATGTTTGTAAAGTGATATAAGCTCATTGATCCTAAAACACGATTGATATTGTCTGCTGTAGTGGTTTGTGATTGCTGGTGTATCTGCTGAATAGCCTGTGCTTGTGTAGAGATAGTACTGCATTGCTACATCTAGATACTTTGATGTGTCATATCCTGCATACTTGAGAGCTACTGTGTTATAGCTGTATACCCTACGTCCTTCCAAGAAAGAAAGATCATCTGAGTTGAACACTCCTTCCGGATGTCCATTTGGTATTACAATTGATTGTCTAGTGTCCGTATCAATACACACGAAGCCTATAACGTTATTTACTACGTTATGTAATCGATCATCCTTTAATACTGGATAAAGGAATACTGACTGCCCTTTGAAATCTTCGATTTGCTGTATACTGTCTACAACCATGTTGTAAACATACACAATTAATTCCGATTATCAAACAAGGGTTATCCTTGCAAACTCTAAAAAGTTTTTGACTGCGTAGTTTACGCTAGGAACTTTGCTGGAAGCTTTGAATAACTCCATCTCATTGTGATCAATGATGTCTTGACGTCTTCCTGTGAGTTTCCATCTCACCGATGCTGATAAGTAAATACCTCCATCAATTCCACCAGGTTTATCAATTAGGTTGAATTGATCGTTATCAATCTCAATAGCATATGATAAATCGTCTTCAATCCTTTCCACAAAGAATCTCATTTCGTAGCCTGACTCATAAGATACATCAGTTGGATTGAATAGGTGTGGTCTAGGTTCTACAAAGTCCAACACTTTCACATCAAAGTTGTGAATCTTATCATAGATGTAATGATCCTTGTTTGGATACAATCTCTGTAGTAGTTTTGTTTCTGGCGTTGGTTTTGGACCGGTTTTAGCAACTCCATGCACTACATGATACTCCCCGATGTATTCAATACCATCCAAAGAGTACTCCCCACCCTTTGTGTAAAGGAAGATGCCATCATTGGCTCCTGGTGAAAATGCACTTGTTACTCTATTCTTTGCCATTATCTTTTCTTGAATCTCATTACTGTGTTAACGGTTGTTGTCCAGTCGTTTGGTGTCACAGTATGCTCTACAGTCGTTACTTGCCATTCAAACGATTTCTTAACAGCACTTGGTATTCTATCACTAGATACCATCTGACCAAATGAAAAGCCACCAATACCATCTGTAGTAAATCCGAACTCAAAAGGAACAATCATACCATCACAATGCTGATCACCGTTCTTAGGATTGTATTTATCCATCAATGCTGTTCTTGCTGCTGATGTGCTTGAGTCTGTTACCTCCTTTGACATATCCATCATAAGCTCATCAAAACTCTTTTGCTTTTCGTTTGGTGCTGCTCCTTCACATGGACACTTCTTCGTATCACTAGGTGGTGGTGCTGCTAGATTGTATTTAGAACTACCAATACCAAAACCTTCTTCAAAAGCGTTTGCTCCACAGTTTCCACCTCCATCTGTCTTAGCAGTTGACTTTGTGCCTCCTGCATAAACCGCTTGGGTTTTCATATTCTCATTCATCTTCATGTTTAGAGTCAAATCTCTAACAACAGATGCCTTATCGCCAATTGCTAATGTTGGAACTTCGTATGCAGGTGCTGGATCATAAATCTTTGTATCAATGATTGATATCACTGGTACCTCATTTGCATCCGCACAATTCTCCTCACTCGATACTACCTCAAACTCCCACAAGTCTCCACAAGCTGCGTTGATCTTACGTAACACGTTTTGTAAGAACGTTGTGAGTTTTGCATCACCACTCTTCTCTACACTATCAATTTCGAGCATTAAGAAAACAGCGTTGATTAGTATGTTGTCGAGAAGTACTCGCTGAGTACCGCCGTCTGATGCTATTGCTGGATTTGCCCATCCTTTTAGAGACACTATGTTGGACCAGTAGTTTGTTCCCGGAATTACACAGACTCTCGGATCCGTAGATTCCAAGCTTGGATGGTATGTTATGTATGTATTCTTACTTTGTATTTTTCCAACCGTATGTTTACCTCCTTTTGTTGGTAGACATAGTGTATTGATTGCTGCTTCTAATGTCGCAAAGGAAATATAAGCTTCTGTAGCGTCTGGATCGTTTCCTATCACAGATCCTATGATTCCACCCTCATACCAACTAGAATCATCACCACCCTTGTCATCACGAGTAACTCCCATGTAGTTTCCTTGAATGATGGTTGGTGCACCGCCAAAAGCACTTTTATACTTTGGAGTTGCTGTTTCAAAATTCTCGAAAAGGTCGTGGAAGAATGTGTAAAGGTCTGACTTATTTTCAACAGCCTTTTTAGATTCGCCATTTTCTTCGTTGGTATATTCACGAGCACATTGTGGACAGTTGTGTGTAGCGACACTAGATCCTGCAACAGCTTCTGATGCTGCAATAATCTCCATGCTACACTCCCATGTATTGTTTGCTGTTAGCTTGTAGCTGAAGTTACCTACAATACCCTGTAATCCGTTGTAATTGGTGTGAGAGCTTGCATGATTGTTCATTTTGCAGATTGCTTTTGGGTTTGACATACTTCTATCAAACACAAGAGGTTCTGCTATATTACCAAAGCTATCAACATTCCATCCCCATTGAACTCTTACACCCATAGCTGGAATAAAGAAGCATTTCTGTAATTCAACCAATTGCTCGTCTGAAAATGCTGTTATATCAACAATAGCCTTCTTTGTTGTACCAAGCTCTCCCTGCTTCTTAACCTGAACTTGTGTTACTACTGGATATGGACGTACATAGTTGTCTTCGTATAAGGATTGTCCTGGATCTCCCAATGCTATATATCTATTGTCTGTGCAACCACTACATAGACTGGTTACTCTGATCCATGGGAATCTTTTTGCATTCCATAGCAGGCCTGCTTTAGTACCACGATTATTTATCTCGGCCGACACTTGGCCAGGTACCGACTTTCTTCCAAAAACACTACCCATAACTTTATTGATTTAGTTCTTCAAACTTTGTGATTATTGCGTTGACGTTGGTTGGTATTCTTAATTGAACACCTACCGGTAATGTAAGACTTCCCTTTCCTATTTCGTTAGCTTGGGCAATGACCCACCAATGACCTACACTACCATAGTATTTTTTAGCTAGCAAATCAAGCCTATCTCCAATGGTTGTGATTACATAAATGTCGTTTACATCTCTTGGTATAGGTGGATAGATAACGCTGCGTGATACGCGCTTTCCATTATCTCCAACCTTCATCGGTATGTTATCGTATCTATTTCTAGCCATTATCCGAAATTAAAATATCTGTTTGTGCTTGAGTTCAAAGACTTACCTGACACATCTCCTAATATAGCAAAATCTACTGAGACATCCACCAGTTGTGGTACTTCTTCATCAATATCCCAAGAGTAATCAGCCATCTGAATATCGTACTTAACTGAGTTGAATACGCACGGTGTATTTGTAAACCAATTACCTACTGTGATTTTGCACAAAGGTCCTGCGATATACTTACCACTATTTAATGGACTACCTACTGCTGCGATCTTAGCTAGTGTGCTCAGTTTAGAGTAACACACTCCTAAATCAGCTTTATTGAATGCAGCCACTTTGAATGCTAAGCTACCAGCTCTAGTAACCCCTTTGAATGCTTTTAATGTGTCTTGACGACCTACATAGTTCACATCATTCCAACTAACACTAAAGCCATCGCTGAAGCTTGTTATGAATGCTCTGAACTTAACCGATCCACCACCAGTCATAGAAGCTATCGATAGAGTTACAAAGTCGTTAGATGCTGAAGAGTTTGTTCCTCTACTGTTAACGCTTGTACCACCCTTTACACTGATACCCAAATCCTTACGGAAGTCTGGTCTTTGTACCGATGTATCATTAGCTCTTTTTGCAATCTGATCGTATGATAGGGCTTTGTATGACGCTAGACTACCATTATCAACCGGTTTTGGAAAATTTACCCTAGTTCTAACCAACTCCTGGATCTCAGCAGTTGTTCCTCCCATAGCGTCTGTAATTGCTCTGTTTGGATTGATTACTAAATTGTTTCCAACTTTAATGTATTGAACTCCTTGATAGACTGGTCGTTTTGTATCATTGCCTTTATACACTGGCTTCACAAATCCGTACTGCCAATCTACCCAAACCATTAATACATCTTCGGCCTTACCTTCATCCAATAAGCCTGATAGTAGTGGTGATATTTGACTGCTCTTGTAATTAAAATACTTACCGTCAATTGGTGGTAGTGTAGTTGGAGCTTCTCCTTGGTTTGGTTTGAATGTTGTTGCAAATTGCGTTCCCATCAACACTGCACTACCATGTTTCACTGTTGGAGCGAAGAATGCTAATGCACGATCTGCTGACTATCCT
>Ga0222712_10007977_pt1 | contig 10116 bp, 5 predicted proteins | sample C33_657DmetaG_FD_165043 | JGI IMG/M metagenome (GOLD analysis project Ga0222712, IMG submission 165043) | Estuarine water microbial communities from San Francisco Bay, California, United States - C33_657D | ecosystem: Environmental > Aquatic > Marine > Unclassified | place: USA: California...
TGATGCCGGCAGAGATATGTACTGCAGTCAGCGCTTCCAAACGATGCAATGAACGCAAGGCACTGGCACGTACCGAATCATCCGATGATGAAAGTGCATTCAATGCAGTGGTCGTGTCGCCAGTGAACCCAGCTTCAATCACCGCGAAGCGTTCGTCGATAGACACGAACTAGGCCTTGAGAAGCCCACCCACCAGCTCAAGAGCAATGGTGAGCATGAAACCGATGATGCAGGCGACGAGCGCTCCGAGGACAAGTGCACCTGCAGAGAGATTGAAAATGGCTTTGCGTCGTTCGTGCTGTTCCGGCTCGCGGTACAAGGGGGTCAATTTGTTGTCGACCCGCACAGGAATTGGGCGCCTCGGCGTGGCAGGCTTCATGCGGTCGACAATCCAGAGTGCAAGAAGTGCCAGAGCCACTACCCACACGGCGCGCACAGCAGTACCGGATGTCGATGCCGACAGGAGTGACAGAGAAATGACCGAAGAACTCATGAACGAGGAAAGCGTACCCCTCCCGCCGCCTTCGGCGCCTGCGGACATACGCACTTTGCGGGTGGCGTTACCTCTCATCACAATCTCTTGGGTTGTTTTGTTGACGATCATGGTGATGGCCACTATTCGAATCCAACGCTGGGAAATGGCTCCGGGTGAAGCGATGGAGGTTTCGCCTCGTATTGGTTTCCAACCTTCTCAGGAAGGCGGTGCAGTTCCGCAGCGATATGTCGCTGACAACGGCATCCGCTTTGTCACCGCATTTGGTGGGCAACTGTCCATTCTCGATGCGGTTCTTGGATGGCTCGATCCCTATGTACGTGTGGACACATACACAGAACACTTCGGACAACAGACGCCATCGTCCACTCGGCGCTTGGGTTTTCAGGCAATGACTGGGGCGAAACAGATTGCTGAATACGTCGCCATGAGCAAGATAGGTCTTGACGCTCAATTGAAAGAAGGCCCCATTCTCATTGAGCAATTGATCTGTGAAGGTGCTCCCGCGGAGAACTCAGCATGTGTCAATTTGGAAGTCGGGGAACAGATCACCCATCTCAACGGCGTCGCAACGCCAACGCTGACAGCTCTTGCTTCAGAGATGAAGAAGCGAGCAGTGGGCGACAAAGTGACACTGACGGTGTTGCCGTACGTTGCCCCCAACGCGGAGTCCGATGGGAAGTCAAAAAAGGTGTCGATCACGTTGATGGCAAACCCCGATGACGAACGAGCAATCATCGGATTCATTCCTGCCGACACTCGCGTGACCCAGTTGCCGTTCGACGTCAATATCAGCACTGCAGATATCGGGGGTCCTTCCGCAGGTCTGGCTTTCACATTGGCGTTGCTCGATGAACTCACACCAGGGAATTTGATGGGGAAGGGACGAGTCGCCGCTACGGGAACCATGGATGAGGACGAAAACGTTGGGGCCATTGGGGCGCTTGAGCAAAAGGCGGTAGCAGTGAAGGATTCGGGCGCCACTTTGTTCCTGGTTCCCGCTGGTCAGTCTCCTGACGAAATGAAGGCCGCTCGAGCCGCCGCGGGCTCGGGGGTTCGCATTGTTCAGGTGGCCACCCTGGATGCGGCTTTGAGGGAACTTGCCAAGAATGGCGGAGACGCCCTGCCAAAGAGCCTGAAAAAGTAGTTCTCCCTTTCAGGACAAGGCTTGTTCGATAGTGCAGGCCTGTGGATAATCCCACTTTTGACCCCCTACGGCACCGTACTGTGGAGGTGTCATGGCTATTTCTTTCTCTCGTCCCGACCCGTCCTCACCCGCAGCGGTGGGTTCGGCCTCATTCCCCACCAACCGTCGAGGCTTCGATCAAGGTGAAGTGCGGGATTTCTTGCGCATGGTGGCAGCAGAACTTGCCCGTCTCCAAGAGCGTGAACGCTTCCTCGAAAATGAACTTCGCACCATGCAGACAAGTGGTTTGTCTGCGCCGGGACGCCTCGATGAAGAGACCGTCACAACATTGTTGGGTGAAGAAGCTGCTCGAGTTCTTTCAACAGCTCGTGATGCAAGTACTCAAATTCGTGATCGTGCAGAAGAGTCTGCCACTCGCCTCGTAAAAGACGCCGCAGAAGATGCAGCGCGCATTCGTGAATCAGCCATGATCGAAGCAGCACGCATCAATGAAGACGCAGCACACGATGCTGAAGCTGAAATTGAGATGGCGAAGCAACAGGGCCGCGACATGGTCAATGAAGCTCGTGCGTATCGTGAAAAAGTCTTGTCTGAATTGTCACGCCGTCGCGACGCAGCACGTGGGCAGATTGAACAATTGCTTCATGGTCGCGACCGCCTGTTGAACGCTTTCGAACGTGCTCGTCTTGCGAGTGAAGACGTCATTAATGGTTTACAAGATGCGCACGATGAGCCTGAATTCATTGTGGATTTGTCACCGACAACCGGACCGATTCCTATTGTGAATCCTGAGCATCCTGCAGTGAAGATGTTCGATCACGAAACTGCTGAAGTTGAAGTCGCTGTGGAAGCAGAAGTTGCTGCAACTGTGATCTTTGATCATGAAACTGCAGAAGTTGTTGAAACTGAGATCGTAGCCGATGCTGTTGTTGAAGTTTCTGAACCAGAAGTCATCCAAGAAGAAGTGATGCCAGAAGTGGTTGATGCCATCGAAGACATCATCACGGAAGCAATTGAAGAAATTGTTGAGACAGCTGTTATTTCGGCTGATCATCCTGTGCATGGCATCTCGCGCTACGAAGAAGTTGCGGAAGTAGAAGCACCGATTGAAGTGCCAGCAATGGAAGAAACTTCTGCGGATACAACACAAACAAATGTTGTTTCATTATTCGGCCGTGGTCGTCGCACAACTGAAGTTCCAGAAGTAACTCCAGAAATCGTCGTCGAAGTTGAAGAGCCTGCTGTTGCGGAAGTTCCAGTAGCCGAAGAAAAGCCAGTGGAGAAAAAGCCGAAGGCCACTTCAGGAGTCGACGACATCTTCGCCAAACTGCGCGCAGGGAGTACTGCCGAAGTTGCTGCAAAAGTTGAAGTATCTGAACCTGCTGCTGAGACCGAAAAGCCCAGTAAGAAAAAGTCCAAGCAGGACATCATCGTTGCTGACCCTGCTCGTTTCGCCGAGCGCGATGAAGCTCTCTCTGGTCTGGTCGTCACAATGGCTCGCAAGTTGAAGCGAGTTCTTGCGGATGAGCAGAACAATGTTTTGGAGCACTTGCGCGGCAAGCGTTCATCTCTCGAAATGGACGCAATCCTCGGAACTATTGAGGAGCATGCAGCCCGTTATGCAGTGTCGGTCGCTGAAGACACAATGACCGCCGCTAGTGCTGGTGCGAAGTCAGTGAAGTCATCGGGTGGTTCCAGCCGTCGTGTGACGCAAAAGGCCATCGCTAGTCATGTGAAGGACACCATTACCGCGGGTCTTGTCGCCGGCTTCCGTGAGGATGCTCGCATCGCAATCGGCGAGGCAGAGGGTAACCGCGAGATTCTTGCCAGCCTCATGCGCGATGTCTATCGCAAGTGGAAGACCGACCTCATCGATCAGCATGTTGACGACATCGCGTGCACGTCCTACAGCAAGGGCGGATTCTTGGCCCTCGAGCCAAACTCTCGGCTGAGCTGGATGGTCGACCCTGCCGCAGAATGCTGCAGTGAGTGCGAGGACAATTCCCTCGCAGGGTCCGTCGCAAAGGGCGATGTTTTCCCCACAGGACACTCAATGCCGCCGGCTCATCCTGGATGCCGATGCCTTGTTTGCCCCGTTCAGGACTAGCGTCCTGATGCGTGCGTAACAGTTCTGATCTTCCCCCCCGTGGCCCGGGAGGGCCAGTGTTTCGAGTTCCCAATTTTGGGAAGCCATCTCGAGGACGCATCATCACTTCAGTCGTCATCGGCGTTGTGTTGTTACTGGCATTCTCGGCAAAGAGCTTGTCTTCGTTCTACGTCAACCTGTTGTGGTTCGACAGCGTGGGACACAGCGAGGTGTATTGGGGCGTCTTACGTAGCAAAGTAGAACTTGCCACCATCTTCGCCGTCGGTTGTTTTGTATTCGTACTTGTCAACTTGTTGATTGCAGACAAAGTCGCACCTTTGTCATTGCCGAATACACCTGAAGACCAAACCGTGATGCGCATTCGTGAGGCCACTGCGAAGAGCCGCGGGAAGTTACGCATCGCTCTTGCTGCAGTTGTTGGTCTGATGTTGGGTCTTCCTGCTTCTGCGGAATGGCAGAACTGGTTGATGTTCCGCAATCGTCAAGCGTTTGCTGTCGGTGACCCGCAGTTCAAAGCAAATGTTGGCTTTTATGTCTTCCGTTTGCCATTTGCGCAATTCGTTGTTGCATGGACATTCGGCATGTTGGTTCTCGCCACAATCATTGTGACGGCGTTCCATTTCATTAACGGAAGTATTCGTCCACAAGACAGAGTGCAGCGCGTGACACCTCAGGCAAAGGTGCACCTCTCCGTTCTTCTCGCCGGCGCCGCATTGTTGCGTGCGGCTAACTACTGGTTGTCCAAGTACGACCTCACGTCGTCTGAGCGCGGCGTGGTTCGTGGTGCTTTGTACACCGACGTCAAAGCACAATTACCAGCACTCAATTTGATGATCTTGGTTTCTCTTGCGGTCACTGTGTTGCTGTTGTGGAACATTCGCCAACGCGGATGGCGTCTGCCAGTAATGGCCGTTGGTCTGTGGGTTGTGGTGGCACTCGTCGCCGGCACTGTGTACCCAGCCATCATCCAGCGCTTCGTCGTACAGCCCAACGTCAGTACGCGAGAGATTCCGTATATCCAGCGAAATATTGAAGCCACAAAGGCTGCAATGGGAATCGACAAGGTGGAGCGTGTCTCCAGCACTTTTGGTGAAGTGACAGCAGATGAAGTCACCGCGAACGACGCAGCGTTACGTGACGTGCGCCAGCTTGATCCTGTCCAGATGAAGGATCGTTTCTCACTTGACCAAGGTTTGTCATCGTTCTATGGCGTCACCGACCTTGACGTTGACCGTTATTCAATTGACGGTCGTGTGCAACAAGTTCTTGTTGCAACACGTGAACTCAACGCGGCAGGTATTCCGAACCGCACGTGGGTATCACGTCATCTTTTGTATACGCATGGCTGTGGCGTGATTGCTGCGCCAGCGAGTATCGCAACAGATGATGGCCGCCCTTCGTATGTCGACCTCAAGGTGACAAAACCACAGATTTACTTCGGCGATGGTCTTGATGGCTACACCGTGGTGAATACTGCGCAGAAGGAACAGGCTTGTCCTGATACCGAAGCAAAGGCCTATGAGGGCACGTCTGGCATTCGCTTCAACAGCCTCATCCGAAAGTTGGCCTTGGCTGTCAATTTCGGTGAGTTCAACTTGTTTGGCTCAAGTCTGATTACGAACGATTCGCAAATGCTGTTGCAGCGCGATGTCCGTTCACGAGTGGAAAAAATTGCACCATTCCTTCACTTCGACTCCGACCCATATCCAGTAGTGGTCGATGGAGGAGTGCAGTGGGTGATTGATGCGTTCACTACTTCAAATCGTTATCCCTATGCAGAAACCGCAAACGTTTCGCAATTGAGTGCCGACAGCGGATTGAATCATTCATTCAATTACGTCCGCAATAGCGTGAAGGCTGTTGTCGATGCATACACCGGAGAAGTCACTCTGTATCTCATGGATACAAAGGATCCAATTGCTCGCATGTGGAAGAAAGCTTTCCCCAAGCTGTTCACCAGTAAGAAGGAAGTGCCTGCAACGTTGTCGTCTCACTTCCGTTACCCAGAAGATCTCTTCCGCGTACAGACCAACATCTTTGGTCGTTACCAATTTGATGACGCCACGTTGTTCTTCAACCGTGACGCCGCATGGAGTGTGTCGCAGGCACCTGCTTCAAAGCCCGAAGGAAGCAATGCAGGAACCTCTTCTGTTGGAACTGATGCAACCACTGCAGGTGCTGTTGATTCCATCAACGCCACTGACTCATTAGGTACTCGATTCAGTCCTTATTACTCCATCTTCCATGCGCCTGGTGCACAGACAGATGTCGGTGAGTTCTCCATGATTCGTCCGTTCGTGCCGTTCTCTTCTGATGACAGTCGTAAAGAATTGCGTTCATTGATGGTCGTCTCAAGCGACCCAAAGAACTACGGAAAAATCAAGGTGTTTGACGTTCAGTCTCCACTGCCTCCGGGTCCGGCGACAGTGGCAGCAGAGTTTGAAAGTGAACCTGCAATTTCGCAGACGATTACTCCGTTGGATCAGCGTGGCTCTCGAGTGATGTATGGCGACTTGCAGTTAGTACCTGTTGGTCGAGGCCTCATCTACTTGCGCCCAATGTTCGTGCTGCCCGACGGTGAAGATGCGAAGCAAATCTTCGTTCGCAAAATATTGGCTAGCTATAACGGCAAATCTGTGATTGGCAACAGCCTTACAGATGTCATCGCACAGTTGTTCCCTGGCTTCAGCATGGACCTAGGTGATCGCGTGGGCGGAACAACGGGTGGTTCAACAACCACCACGATTCCTGGTTCGCCAACAACAACAGTTCCTGCAGGTTCTGGCCTGACGGCGAAGCAGATGTTGCAGCAAGCAGATCGTTTGTTCGCAGAAGCTGATGCTGCATTGGCGAAGAATCCACCAGACTTTGCTACGTATCAAACAAAGACGATGCAAGCACGTGCTCTGGTGCAGAAGGCTTTAACAGCCATCAAGTAGATGCTCCTAGCGAGCGCGTTGCAATAACTGATTTGCCAAAGCCGCGAGGTCTTGGCGGAAAGTGATTTGATAACGCGCTTGCTCAGTTGCCAGTCGTGTCTGAGCATTCTTCAATGCTTCGACAACTTCAGCAACACCGGCTTCTTCGGCGCGCTTACTGAGCTCTTCGATTTCGCTACCGAGTTCGTGTAGTTGGCGAGAGAGTTCAGAACCCATTCCGGATACTCGGGCTTCCAAGCCAGCGATGCGCTCGGCGATGGAGCGAGCAGCTTCACGTTCGGCCGCAGCCTGTGCTGACTGTTCTGCCACCTGATCACGCAATGCAGAAACCTCGGCTTGAAGGGCCTCAACGGCCTCACGAGTCTTCTTGCCTTTTGCGAACATCGCTACAACAGTACGCCCTGAGCGAGGGCTGGGGAGGTTGGAAGCGTGCGATTGCCCTTGTACGGTAAGGGTCTAACTACGACGCGGGGTGGAGCAGCCCGGTAGCTCGTCGGGCTCATAACCCGAAGGTCACAGGTTCAAATCCTGTCCCCGCCACCAGTAGTGGATGTCAGCAATGACATTGCACTTCTCAAGATCTAGAACCCTCGGCCTCCACGGGTCGGGGGTTTTGGTTTTATCGGGCGAAGTCGTCGCCTTGGTCTAGTTTTGGTGAGACGTCAGCTTCCGACGGTGAGCAAATGCGAGAACTGTCATTCCGAGCATCATGGACCACATTGCAGTCGTCATCATCTGATTCGCATCTGTGCCCGTATCAGGAAGTGATGACGATGCCACTGTGATGGCTTGTTTGAAGCCAATTCCGCTCACAGGTGCATACACCACAAGCGTGTGAGAGCCGGCTGTCACACTCGAAGGAATCTTTCCGGTGAGAGTGACGACACCTTGTGCATTCGCATAACCCGTTGCAATGACTTGAGGCGTTGAAGCAACAATTAATTGAACGAGTTCATTCGGGCGGAAGCCAGCGAATGAAACAGAAATTGATTTGCCGCTTTCAAGTTTTGTTGAAGCAACGATTGGAGTTTGCGCAACGGGTAACGACGAGACAGTCTGAACCGAAGGTGGTGTGGATACTGATGACAACGGTGCGACAGTCGTTGTCGTTGATGCAACCGTTGTTGTAGTTGTTGTTGCTGGTGGGGCTTCCGCCGAAGAGCTGAGGAGACCCTGATTCTTATTGGATCCATCTTTTACTGCTCCACCAGCAGTGCAGAGGAGTGCTCCTGTGCAGGAAACAGAACCGATGCTTCCAGGACGCCGTATTGATTGACCTGCAATAACCACTGTGGTTGGACGTGCTGTACCCCAGACGCCAGCCATTGAAGACACAGTGAAGCCTTCTTCGTCTCCAGCAACGTTTCGGAAGGTTCCTACAGCGGTGCAGTTACCAGCGCTGACGCACGAAACGTCGCGCAACCAGACGGAAGTGGAGCTATTGAGAACACCTGAATTGAATGTGGTTCTCACGGGAGAGCCCCATGTTCCGCCTGTTGACGACACGCTGAAAGACTCTGCTCCGCCACTAGGCGGTGAGTAACTACCCACTGCGGTGCAACTACCAGGTGACGAGCAAGAGACGCTCTTCAATTCTGAGAACGGGTTAGCACTCATTGTTCCAGCTGGAAAGACGACACGCTGAGCGTTAGCCCATGTTCCGCCCGTTGAGGTCATCGTCAATGCTTCATATGTTCCAGATGCTGTGTAGAAGTAGCCAACTGCGGTGCAATTGCCAGCCGAAGAACATGACACATCTTTGAACTCTTCGTCGGGTGCTGAGTTTCGAGTGGAGGCCGAATACACGGCGCGCGCCGCTTGTGACCAGGTTCCGTTGTTCGATGTGGTGGTGGAAACTTCCCATTCACTATTGGTATTTGTGAACCAACCAGCAGCGGTGCAGTTTCCTGCAGAGGCGCATGAAACGCTCGTCAGTTTGGCGCTTGGCGTGCTTCGTTGTGTGTTTGATGGGAAAACGACTGGTGCCGCTTGATCCCATGTTCCGGCTGTCAATGTCACGGTGAATTGTTCAAGTCCGCCGGCGGGGTTCTTGAATTGACCCACTGCAGTGCAGTTCCCATCTGAAGGACAGGAGACATCTAATAATTCCGAGTTTGGACTGCTGTCCTGCACATTGTTTGCAAAAACAACGGGGCGTGCTTGTGCCCAAGCGCCATTCGTTGATGTCATGGTAAAAGCTTCAGTGCCTCCGCTTGCTTTGAAGTATCGGCCAACGACTGTGCAATTGCCTGCAGAGGAACATGAAATTTTGTTGGGCGATGATTCCGTGTACGTCGCTTGTACGCCATTGGCAAACACCGCTTCTCGGGGCGTTCCCCACACGCCATTAGTCATGGTGATTGTGTAGACCTTTTGGGCATTAGAGGGCAGCTCAAAAATTCCGGCAGCCGTGCAATTACCAGGAGAACTGCATGACACCGTGTTGATATACGCAGCGTTGTAACTGGCAACCACTCCCGAGGGAAACTCGACCATCGTGCCGTTGCTCCACACAGGCTCTGCCGTTGCGGAGGCAAGGGTCGAAGAGGCGACGCCAACCCCGAAGATGAGCCCGGCGGAGATCAGTACATTTCGAATGGGCTTGAAAGACATGGCGATTCCTCTCAACAGAGCTGTGAAGAGCTCTTGTGATTAATTGCGCAAAGGGTAGTGCACGATTTGCATATGACGCTCTAATACGGTCTATAACGGCTCCCACCTGTTCTAATAGTGAGTCCCCGTATTTCGACTGAATGAGCGCATTATGAGTATTCGCGGCGCGGCATATATCGCCGGCATTTATGAACACCCAGGACGAGACCTCCCTGACCTCACCGTGTGGGACATTCACATTGATGTTGCACTCGGCGCGCTTGCTGATGCTGGTCTTGCCATGGAAGACGTTGACGCTTTGTTCTGCGACGGCACTGCTGGATTTGGTGTTCTCACACTTGCTGATTACTTCAATATCAACCCGACGTACGTCGATAGCACCGAGACCGGTGGATCGTCGTACCTCGCACATGTTGGACACGCCGCTGCAGCCATTGCAGCAGGGAAGTGCAATGTTGCATTGGTGACACTCGCTGGGAAGCCAAAGAGTGGATGGCAAGGACCTTCATTTACACCAGGTCCTGAATCCGCATTCGAGCAGGTGTGGGGAATGATGGGCGCTCCTCATTCGTATGCACTTGCTGCACAACGACACATGTATGAATTTGGCACCACTTCGGCACAGCTCGCAGAGATCAAGGTGGCGGCAAGTATCCATGCGCAATACAACCCGAATGCATTTCTGCAGAAGGTCGTCACAGTGGATGATGTGTTGAATTCACCAATGGTGGCTGACCCATTGCATCGTCTTGATTGTTGTGTTGTGACGGATGGTGGGGGCGCACTCGTCATTGTGTCGCCAGAGATTGCAAAGAAG
>Ga0222712_10007978_pt1 | contig 10115 bp, 24 predicted proteins | sample C33_657DmetaG_FD_165043 | JGI IMG/M metagenome (GOLD analysis project Ga0222712, IMG submission 165043) | Estuarine water microbial communities from San Francisco Bay, California, United States - C33_657D | ecosystem: Environmental > Aquatic > Marine > Unclassified | place: USA: California...
TCCTTCGCACAAATGAGAGAGCTTGCTGATAGTAACGAGATGGGGTTTGTTGCATCATTTATCGAACCCGACGGTTCGAACTACACAATGACGAACCTTCCCCACGCACAAAACGATTTCATCATCCAAAAGCTTCTCTCCGAACCATTTGTCGATGGTGAGAGCAGTGGTCGCGTTCAGCTCGTTGAAACATACGAAGGCATTCAACTCCAGATAGTTCCTGACGCAGAATAGAGGGAACAAACTACTCGCAATCCCAATAAACGTCAATTATTCATAACCTGAATAATTCGTTTCTACCCCTAACATGAGTGGTATCACCCCAATTCTGAGTAATGTCTTACAACATCTGGAACGCCGTCGCGTATGAAATCACCAACCTGCTGATCAACCATGACGTCCGCTGGGAGCTCAACCAGTGGGTACAATTGATCCGCAAACACTGCTTCCCTGACTGGGTGGAGTGGAAAACTGAGCGCACCATGAAGTCCGTCGATAAACAAATCGGCGAAATCAAAGAAATGATGAAGAAAGAAGATGACGCTAAGTACGTCACTCCGATCATCATCGAACACAAGCCCGATGGCTCCAGGGCTCAAGACCTTTTAGGTGGAACCCTGGAAATCAAAGCCCCATGGTTTGACAATAGCCAACCAAAATGATCCGAGCTACACTGCAGTGAACCTTTACACCTACGCAGTCAAAACCATGGCGTCCGATTCTCTGGACAAACATTGCGAGAAGATCCTGGAAAGGCTCGAAACCATCATTGTGATGCTGGAGGATCTTCTGGAGGATCCTATCTTCCTGGATAACATCCACGGAGAGCAGGAGATGAGCCTCGATCTGGCGCTGGAAGTCCTCGATGGGATCGCCGCTAAGTTCGAACCAGAGGCTGCACCTGCTCCCAAGGGTCCAGCTCCTGTCGATGACAGCTACGACGCCAACTGAAGCGGATGAAGGAGTTACCCTCCGCTCAGTACCAGGAGATCCTTTGGCGGGTGGCTGTTACCTCAGCGATTGAGACGACCGAACCCGCCTACGCGATCTTCGCCAGGCTTCTTCACAATTACCTAACAGAAAAGGAGTGGGTCGTCGACTTGGTTGACGATTTCACCTAGGAGTAGCGATAATTCCAATGCACACGTCACTCAACCAATGACTGAATTCTTCAACGTCGTGCCCGCTGACGCCTCAGAATACCACCCAAAAATTAACTGCCCCAAGCACGGTCTCCATCGTCACTTCATTTCGAGCAGCATCGAAGGCTACGAAGGCCATTGGTGCATGTTGTGTTGGCTGGAGTCCTTGGGTCCGTCCCTTCCTCTTGTAACTGAAGAGAATGACTGATCTCTCACCCGCCGCGCAGGCAATCTGGGATGCGTGGGAAAGCGAATGGAGTAAGGCAAGTCTTTGCCATGATCAACGCTCTATTGCAGCCGTTCTCCGTGCTGCTGCGGATCAACTCGATCATCCAACCTCAGCCCACACGCTCTACGCCTTTGCTGATGAGCTTGAACTTAAGTAGTCACCTGCACTCCTGTATCTGGTACTTGACGGGTACTTGATCAGCACACAACACCACACCACCATGAACCCGATCTACGTTCCGTTCATCGTCCAGGCAGTCTGTCAGCTCGGCGCCAGCGCTAGCCTCTGTTTGGGGAACCCACAATCCCAGCGTCCACCCAGCTTGCCAGATCTCATAGCAAATCCAATCGTTAGTCAGTATCAGTACAACTACTACCCGTACATGTACAACCAATGACTAAAAAGATCGTCAACTACAAACAGCCAACGGAAGCTCAACGTGATCGAATGATCGACGTTGTCATCGATGAATTCGACTTCGAGAAAGTCCATCAAGGGATGGAAGCGCTCGATTGGATCTGGATAACAACCAGAAACGATGGATTCGAGATTCCGTCCATCCCCAGGCTCAAAGCCTCTGCTCGAGAGCTAATGCGGAGCGCATACCGCTGCTGGAACAAATTTGGCGGCCGCCACGGGGAGGCAGCCAGCGGCGGTTTAATGGCCACGTTCATCGAAGCGGATGAAGAGGGTGACGCCACCTTCAATCTATCCTTCGTGCTCGAGGAGCAACGGTCTTACGAGTATTACCAACCCAACTACCCCGAAAAGTAGTAGGCTTCTGGTGTGGCAGCGGTGAGCCAACCATCGTGTAAGCCCACACCCTGTTCACTTGCACACACCAAACGATGGCCATGTTCATCCCGGAGAATCAACTCCGTAACATGCTGCAAAACCAAGCAGCCCAAAGCATGATCAACAGCACCGACCCCCTAACCCGGATGGTGGCGTTGAATAGCCTCATGCAGACCCAGCCTCAACGCCAGCAAAACGTGAACTGGCTGGAGGATAATTGGCTCGGCGACAACAACCTTTTTAATTAACTTAACGATTAGAAAAGCTTAACCTTTTCTTCTATTTGCGAACAGCAAACCACTGGTAACTTGGGTAGCCAAAACCCAGTCATACCAGTGGTTTTTTCATGTTTTGAAAGCGGACAAAGTGTAGATTTATACCCCGGAGAATGAAGTACGCGGATAGAGAATAACGCCATGGAAGCAACGACTGAAGCACCAAACAACGGCCGTCTGGCATGGGCTGTTTTGTGTAAAACCCCGTCGGGGAAGGGAGAGGTTGTCCGAGTGACAAACCATGAAGATGCGGATGCCGCCGTCAGGGAAAACCCGGAATTGTTCTGGAAGTCAGGTCCGTTCATCCTCCCCAATTAAGCAGAATTTAACGTTCTGTTTATGGCCAGGGGGTGAAAAGTCAGCTAAGGTGGCTGGGCTTCAAACGCCGCATGAACTTGCCGATCACGTCCTACGTTGTCTTTGTGTACAACGGTGACATAGGCGCACACACCCCCGCATTCCCTGATCTGGATTCAGCCGAAGAGTTTGCCAATTCTCTCCGAGCTGTCGCCTCAAATCTAGTTGTGAGTGAGCCCTGTCCTGTTGTTGCAACACAGGAAATTCAATTCCGAAACAGAATCAAAACCGAAGGTTAATTGTTGTCGGCTGTGTTATCTTTGGGTGACACAGCTTTTTTGTAGATACACCAATGGCCCGAGTTTTATCGGTAAGTGTGCCCGAGGCCCTGTATGACAAGTGGCAGGAATCTGACCTCGACCTAAGTCCGTCGGCGATGTTCCAGGCTGCACTTGAGACGGAACTGAATAAGACCAATCAATTCCTAAAGTATTGGAGTGAGCGAGCACTCAAAGCGGAAAAGAAGTTAAAGATTATTTCTGATCTGCTCCAGGCTAATGATAAAGAGGTTAAGAAATTTCTTATTTTTGAAACAGAGAAGTAGGATTAGGAGAACAACAACTGCCTCCATGAGGTTCCGATGCCACGCGAGTGGAACACTCCGAAGCGAGAGTGTTGGAATGCGCCAATCCACCAAATTCTGAAGGCTGTCGATAATCACACCCGTTTGTATTTAGAGACGGGGGATGAGTGGCACGAGTGTAGGGCTCAAACATTAAGACAATATGTAAGAGAGCTTAAAACGTGGATACACAAACAAGAGGGCAGGGATACATGACGATTATTCACCCAACGGTAGAATATTTGTAGTCATGTGTATCAACATGGACCTCAACCAGGCGACGCGACATTTTTATAGCATTGAACTGACAAATCCAGAACGACTCGACGCTGCAGCGTTGATGGATTCTCTGCGCGATGCAGGTGTTGTCCCGATGAACACAAACCTCGGTCACTTCATCAAAGAGTGTTTTGCTCGCGGATTGAACGATTATCGGAAAGATTTAGTGCGTAACGATTAAATATAATTTATCGTCAATTTTAATTGTATAAATGTAGCAATGTGCTGCAACCGTACAATTAGAATCGATAAGAAATCAAAGATTAGCCGCGTCCGCCACCAGGAATCTATATATGTAATAGAATAGGTAAAAATATGCAGCCATTGTGGAATTTAACCAGGCTTTTAAAGAGCAGGCGATTGATCCAAGGGTGTTTTTAGATCAATATTTTGAGGGGCAACGCGAGCGGCGGTTGCAAGAGATGGAAGCCGAGCTTAAAAAGATGCCCTTCTTGCAGGCACCTCCACTGGAGGGTACCCATAGAGTGGGCACACCCTTCTTCCCTCCTGTAAGTGATTTCAAGAGCACTCCTCCATTCTTCCCTCCCATGGATCAACGTAGAGGAACTCCGCCAATTGCTCCTCCTCGTGCAGAGCGGCCATTTTTTGATCGGATGTACTAGTAAGGCCAAAATCTTTAAACTGCAAAATAAATATTTCCCCTAGATAAATTTACAAACTTACGATGGCCCGCGATTACAAACACGAATATGATTCATACCACGGTAAACCCGATGAAATTAAACGTCGGGCTGCTCGTGTAAAAGCGCGTCGGTATATGGAAAGCAGGGGCCACGCGAAGAAAGGGGACGGCCGTGACGTCGATCACAAGAACGGAGATCCACTCGATTCCCGTCCGGAAAACTTACAGATGCGGAACCGTAGCGAAAACCGCGCCGATAAGTCAAAATAGGAAAAACTGAGCGACTTGGAAGACTTCGACGAACTGATCACTCGCCAAGAGTGTCAGGAACTGATCGATGCTGCAATTCGGAAACATAATCGGAATGCAGGGATCATCAGTAGCATCGTCGGATGGGTGGTCCTCGCGTTATTTGCGGAGGGGTTGTTGCGGTTGGTTGGGAAGATCCCGCCGGTCCTACCGTGGCTTAATGTAAGTCTCAATTGAGACGGGCGGAAGAGTAAAGGGTAGAGAACAGTCCACCGCCAGCGAAGCCCCATATATAAGGAGTAATAGAGGTCAACTCCAATATCCCAGGAATCATAAAGAAAACCTGAAGATCCATAGCCAAAAAAGAAGGGCCGAGGACACCACTCCCCGACCCCCTTTTGCACACACGCACGATGGGAGAACCCAACCATGCACCCACTGAGTCAATTCGCTTGACCCCTTGCAATCTATCGGGATCCATGTATTCTGGTCAAGCACCGGGCCGCTCCGGTACGCACATTGCACCCCACGTCCATGAATTCCTTCCAGTTTCAGGCGGTGCAGGTCTTGAACCTGTCCGCAGAAGACCATCCCACCTTCCGCATCGAGGGTCATCAGCTGACGCTCACTGCGACCCGTAATGGTGAGCAGATCATCATTACTGCACCGATCTCCAACTCCAGTGAGGTGTTGAAACTTACACAACAGCCGAAGGCGGTGAAGATGCCGGTTCCGGCTCGCCCTCAACTCCGGAAGTCAACTCATCGGCGCACTGTCACTCGTGAATATCCACGAGGTGAGCAACATCCCAAAGCAAAACTGACGGAACAAGATATTAAAGATATGCGTGAGATTTTTGCTGATCCCGATTACATCAAAACTTTCGGTAGTACTTACGAAGCTTATATCGATCTGGCGAAAACTTACAAGATTCACTACACCACGGTTTACAAAATCGTTAACGGCCAATCTTGGAAGCATGTCGCCAATGTTTGAGAAGTACTTCAAGGTGAAAGTATCGATGGGAGATGGCAATCCCATTGATGACATCATCCCAGCTAAGAATGGCCTGGATGCACAAGATGTAGCCCGTGAGCGTCACCCCGGTGCGCGTTGCGTTCACATATTAGGCATCTCTGAGATCCGTCCGATTCGTCCAGCTTCTGCTCCTCCCAAAAGGTACAGGCCTATGGACGACATTCTGATCGGTGGAGAAGATTATCTCTGTCGTGATGATCGGATTCGGACATGCTTGACCATGCGAAAAGCCGGTCACAGTCAAGAAGCAATTGCTAGCTTGATTGGTGTTGGTTCGACAACGGTTCGCCGGTGGTTGAAACAGTACGGCTGAGCTAGCCTACGGGCAGATACTATTGCCCCTATGGAATTCAGCGAAAACGATGGACTCCTTGTTTCATTCGACGAGGAGTCCAACACCTTCACCTTTGAGTGGGACGAGGAAACTCATCCTGAATACAGCTTTTTGCGCCTTTTGACGCCAGAAGAGCTGACAAACAGACTGTCCGACCAACTTCAAAAGCTCATCGACGATGAAAATGGTTCAAACATTCAAGATCGGGGATCGAGTGGCGGAGAGACCGAAGTCTACGATCATCCCCAACCTCAGGAGTGAATCTCTCGAGAAAATTGCACGTTACCGCAGTCAGCGTTTCGGCGTTGTCGTTGATGTGTTTGTTAAAAACACTGTTTCCAGAGGTAACAAGCAGGTTAAACAGAAGTTCCTGAAGATTCTCTGGGATGGTATGCAAACACCGTCTGATCATGCACAGATGAGGATCTGCCACGAAAGTGATTTTGAGGCAGTGATAAATAGCTACGGAAACTCAATCGGAGCCTGACATGTTGGACAAAGAAGGCATGATCCGCGCCCTACGCGGGGCGGTTTGTGAGTACCTCGATGAGGATAGGTTCGATGAACTCATTGAGGATTTGCAGACTATAGCGGCCGAAGAAGAGGCTGATTTCATCAAAAAAGCTAAGTTTTACAGAAAACTTAGAAAAGCAGCGGAGATGTTGTCGGACAAATGAACCGCGAATTCTATGGGGTGGCCGTTTTTAACGGATATTCAGACACCCGTAAAATCTCACCGGAAGAACGGTGGCTTCGTCTTACCGCACGCCCGCACTCAATAAGGGGTGCTAGCAAATACAGGGGAGTTTCTATTTATAACAAGGATGACGAGAAGCCCTGGCAAGCTACTTTGGCCTTCAAAGGTAAGCGCTACAGAGCTGGTGTTTTCGCCACGGAGGAGGAAGCTGCCCTCGCCTGGAATAAAATGGCGCTGCGGATTGTGGGGCCTTTGGCTGCTGAAAGGTTAAATGTGGTTCCAAATAGTGGTGAGTGACTTGATTTAGAATACAAAGACTGATGGTTTAGGTTCTGTGTCGTACATCGGAGTTCAACCGACTGCTGGTCAATATCGGAAACTGGATGATATTTCTGCAAGCTTTAATGGTTCGACGACTAGTTTCACGACTAGTGTTGGTGGTACCAACGTAACGGCTGGTACTGCCCAGCAACTGCTGGTGTCCGTTGGTGGTGTAATTCAGGAGCCGGATGCTGATTACACCGTAAGCACTAATACGATTACGTTTACCACGGCACCAGCATCTGGCCTGGACTTTTTCGCCATTTTGATGGGTGATGCGTTAAATACGGTCACCACTTCGGATGGGTCTATTACTACGGCCAAATTAGCTGGTAGCCTGTCCGTTGGTTTAGCGGCTGGTACTAACTCCGCTCCGTCTCTTTATTTCACTGGGGATTCGAATACTGGGGTTTATTCTCCAGGTGCTGATCAAGTTGCAGTTACAACTGGTGGTACCGCCCGTCTGACGATTGACAGCAGCGGCAACGTTAATATCGACAGCAACACGCTCTATGTTGATGCAGCTAATAACCGAGTAGGTCTGGGGACTAGTAGCCCTGCTCAAGCCTTAGATGTAAGAACAGCTACGGGTAATGCTTACATCAATGTCGGACGCAATAGCCAAAGCGCGGGACAGGTGGCAGTGTCTCTTGGGGGCGGAACCAGTGGAACAGATTGGATTTTGTACCAACCCACCTCCAGCAATGATTTTAGGATTTTCGGCAACTCTGGAGATCGCGTAACTGTAACTTCGGGAGGCAACGTAGGGATTGGCACTACAAATCCTGGCGCTCAAAACACTGCCACTGCATTAGTTGTCGGGAATACAAGCCAAAATAATGGCATTACAATTCTTACTGGCACCAATAATGATGGTGTTCTTAATTTTAACGACGGTGAAAATACAAACCTTAGAGGTTATTTAATTTATGAGCACTCTACAGACTCTTTACGGTTTGGCGCTAATGGGAGTGAGCGTGGACGTTTCGACAGCTCGGGGCGCCTGTTAGTTGGCACGTCTTCTGCTCGTGACAACTTTTTCAACACGAGTGGTCTTGGCGGTCGACTTCAGATCGAGGGATCCAACTCTCAAGCCCAGAGAGTTATATCCAATGTTTACGGCCAATCTAACGGCTCCGGTCCAATTTTTGTTCTTGCTAAACATCGTTCCGATTCTGTTGGGGGCACAACCGTTGTTCAATCTGGAGATTATTGCGGAGAAATTAGCTGGCAAGGCTCAGACGGAACCGAATTTGTCGAGCTTGCAAACATTGCCGGTGTTGTAGACGGCACCCCCGGCGCTAACGACATGCCGGGCAGGCTAGTGTTCTCCACTACGGCAGATGGCGCGTCTAGTCCTACGGAGCGGATGAGGATAAAAGAAACAGGGCACACTAAGTTCAGCAATACTGGCTCTTACCGCTTTGTAGGGACTGGCAACCATGAATTTGTTAATTCATTAAATACGGTAGGGCTAGATGTCTACAACACGAATGCCAGCCTTACCAGCACGGTTCTACAGATCTCTGCCGACCGAAACACTACAAACGGAACATATAATCTAATTCAAGCTAGTCGCATTGGAAACGCTGACGTATTAAGGGTTCTGGATTCCGGAAACGTTCAAAACGCTAACAACTCATACGGTGCGTTTTCCGACATTAAATTAAAAGAGAATGTAGTTGATGCTACTTCTCAGTGGAACGATTTAAAGGCGCTTCAAGTTCGCAAATACAATTTCAAAGAAGAGACCGGAAACTCAACCCATACCCAAATTGGCCTGATCGCCCAAGAGGCTGAATTGGTTTCGCCTGGCCTTGTCAGTGAAACCGTTGACCGTGACGAAGAGGGCAACGACCTGGGCACCGTCACTAAGAGCCTCAACTATTCGGTTCTCTACATGAAGGCGGTGAAGGCGCTGCAGGAAGCAATGGAGCGGATTGAGCAACTAGAAACGGAGATGGCCGAAGTGAAGGCTCAACTCCAAGCGTCGTAGTCCTACTCTCTAAATACCATGCCAAGAGTTCTTTGGACCCCAAACGATTTCTCGCCCACCTACGACGTGGAAAGCGACGGCAATGGCAACTTCGTGAAGCTGCACGCAGTCTGGGACATCCCGCCTGACTACCCTCGCGCAAAGCAAACGATGAAACCTCATCATCTTGAGTACATCTCAGGAAGGGGCTGGGAAGACTTTCTCGCTGACCAGAGATTCTTTGGCAGAACCCCTTAGTCACCTTCCCTAATGGTCAAAAATAGCAAAAAGATCGGATTTTATCCGATGATGCCTTTAAAACTAAACAAAGACGCTTTCCCTTAAACTAGTTCAGAAACGTTTCAAGCCAATGTTTACCACTTTCACTTGGGCTATTGCCAACCTGGAACGCGAAACCGTTGATGGTTATGTGTTCACTGCTCATTACACCGTAAATGCCTCTAACGAGGTCTATAACGCCGGTGCGTATGGCTCTATGGGCCTTGAGCGTCCTGAAGGCGAAATGATCCCGTTCAGCGAACTGACTCCTGAAATCGTCGTGGGTTGGGTCAAAGAAAAGCTCACCGAAGAAAAGGTGGCTGAAATTGAAGCTGCCCTTCAAGCTCAACTGGATGAGCAACAAGCTCCCACTAAAGCCTCTGGGGTTCCGTGGTAAGCAAGAAAACCCTGAGCGGTAAACCAGTCCGCCTTCCTCCTAAACCCAAGCAAACGACCCAAGGTTCTAGCAAAAACAGCAAACCTAAAAAGGGTCAAAAAGCTTATCGAGGTCAGGGTAAGTAAAACCTTTAAAAATCTTTAATTCTATTTGCAGCCTGGGTTAGTAGCCTGGGCTGTTTTTGTTAGTAACATTTTTAAAGAGTTTCTTTCAGCCCCATGCCGTTTAGTTCTGAAAAGCAAATGCGTTATATGTACTCTCAGCATCCTGAGATCGCCAAGCGGTGGTCGAAAGAAGCCAAAGCGGCAGGCAAGCCACAGATCCAAAAGGGTGGCAAGATGAAAAAAGGTTATAAAACCAAGTAAACCCATGCCAATCAAACGCGGCGGACAGACTCGTAGCAATGCGGGTCGCTATGCTCCTGAAGGTCAAGGAGCCACTCAACGAGGTCGTAATCTTCCGACCCCTAAAGGTAACGAACGGCCTATGCAAACGGCTCGGTTGCCTCGGGCCAATATGCCTGGCACTGTGACTACCTCAGGG
>Ga0222712_10007979_pt1 | contig 10115 bp, 11 predicted proteins | sample C33_657DmetaG_FD_165043 | JGI IMG/M metagenome (GOLD analysis project Ga0222712, IMG submission 165043) | Estuarine water microbial communities from San Francisco Bay, California, United States - C33_657D | ecosystem: Environmental > Aquatic > Marine > Unclassified | place: USA: California...
GATAGTGGTGTTGATGCTGATATTTCAGTCATTTCATTAGCAGTGGCTCCAGAACCAAGTATTTTATTTGCTGTCATTGTCGTCTTTCCTGTGCCACCATTACCTACCAAAACAGTACCTAATGACAACGTTCCTGCAGATAATGATAGTGGTGTTGATGCTGATATTTCTGTCATTGCATTAGCAGTGGCTCCAGAACCAAGTATTTTATTTGCTGTCATTGTTGTCTTTCCTATTCCTCCATTAGCAAGCTGAACAGTACCTAATGACAAAGTACCTCCAGATAATGATAGTGGTGTTGATGCTGATATTTCAGTCATTTCATTAGCAGTGGCTCCAGAACCAAGTATTTTATTTGCTGTCATTGTCGTCTTTCCTGTGCCACCATTACCTACCAAAACAGTACCTAATGACAGCGTTCCTGCAGATAATGATAGAGGTGTTGTTGTAGATATTTCTGTCATTTGATCAGCAGTGGCTCCAGATCCAAGTATTTTATTTGCTGTCATTGTCGTCTTTCCTGTACCTCCTCTTAAAACCCCCAATGATGTAATTGTAGGTTCTTTTAATGCTAATAAACTTGTGATTGAAGTATTGACATCAACATAATTCAATTTATTCATATTGGTAGTAGTCAGATTATAAGTATTTGTATTCCCAGAAATTATGTCATTATCATATAGTACTATTTTATTAGTAGCAATAAACTCTGAAGTGATACCACCATTCAATAATGACAAGCTAAGATTTTGACGCCTATATATAAAATCATATAATGACATTGCTGAATACATCTGTGTCTCAGGGGTTATTCGTAGAAAGCACAAGTTGTTATATATATAGTCTTCATAAATCTCTCCTGTAGTTGCTGGTGTATTTTGAAACATACTGTTATTTTCCCTCCCAACTGATATATGAGTATTAGTAGAGTAAAAGGTCTGAGTTATACCTGTGCTATTCATAGTCAATGACCATGCTGGTTTTTCTTTTCCATCAATTGAAAAGGTAACTGTGGTTGTAGTCAATGCTGTATTCCTTGTACATTTGAAGACAAATATATGAGGTATGTGGGGATCAAACTCTGTGCCCAAATCTATCCAATTGTAACCTTGTCCTTTAGTTATTGTTGGTATATCCTCAACAGTATCAAAAAGCTTCGCATATACCCACATATTTGTATTACTATTGAATATTTCAACTGAAAGACCACTATTGGTGTCTTTCCAACATTGAAATATAGCATTCCTACAATATGTTTCAACTGGTATATTTGTAATTGACCTAAAGCTATGTGCTTTAAAATCTGAGAACTTTTGTGATAAAAAAGTAAGACCTATATAAAAGTCGCTAAAAACCTCATTTCCAGTAGTTCTGTATATTTCGTAAAATCCGAAATCATCTGCCACAATATATTCATTGCTTTTCTCTATAAAATATCTACAAAAGAAGCTTTTTACATTTTTTGAATACTCATTGTATTGAAATAATCTATCTTTTACAATTTCTATTAATGGAAAACCAGATAAACCACCTGTCAATAATACACCACCATTGTTTTCGTAAATATTACCAGCTGGATATATACTATAATCTTTTTGTAGTTTGATTTTTTGATTTTTTGTTGCTGGCAAAACTTCAACTTTTGATTTATTAATTAGCATTTTATTTTGTGTTGAATAAAAAGCTGTTAGAGTTTGTAAATTAAGCAGTTCATATGGGTATGTAGTTTGACGTTTAATTTCAACCAATCCCTTATCATAATATAAATTATCAGAAACAGTATCTTTTTCCCAATACAAACGACTGCTCACTTCATTTGATGTTATTTTTATATAGCTATTTGTCTCATTTGATGTCGTGCGAATATTCTGAGCTAATATATTAGAAGTGCTATGTATTTCATCACATATCCTGTTTGATGTTGAAAGTACAGATATTTGGTTATTAGCCAATAATTCAATTGTATTATCATATTTAATATGAAGTTTTTTAGGATCAGCAACGTTTGTACTATAATTAATAAACTCTAAACCTCTGCCTATAGCATCAGATTTTAAAAACTTTTTGTTATCACTTTCTTCTACAGCTTGGTCAAACAAAGTACCAAATTGCTGAGCTACATCTATAAGATTGCCTGTTAATATGTTTAAACCCAGCAATGTTGCGAGTTGAGTAATTATTGTAATAAGCACTTGTATTTTGAACTCAAGTTGTGAAATATCAAATAACATCTGGAACAGCGTTTTTGATGTTGAAAAATATACTGCTATTTCATTATTCAAATTATTTTGAAAATAGTTTAAAGCCTCAGCATTTTGTCTTTCAATATTGTCGTAAAATGGTAGGTTTTGTTGGGTTTGTGTATTTGTATAAGCTGTTCCAAGAATGGTTGTAATTTGTTGTACAATATTTTGCTCAGGATTATTTACTATAAATTGAGCATCACCCTGTGCAATGTAAGCTATCAATTTCTGAAAAAACTGTGGATTAAATGATTGTAGTATTTGAGCCAGATCAAATGTATTTGTTGTATAAGCTGTCTTCAATTGTTTGTCTATATCAATAAAAATACTGTAATCATTTTCGTGCCCAGTATTCAAATCTGTATGAAACTTGATCACATAATTTTTATCATTATCAGTATCTTCATATGTCACCAATTTGTTTAATAAATTGTTATTCAATCGGTCTATTATAATGTTTGAAGTGTTATCAATATATTCATATATTGGATAATTTCCTGTTGCTCCAATATATCCATCCATTTTAATAAATATATATTTTTTATTTCTCTTTAATTAAATAGATATATTATAAATAAAATAAATGAGTTCTCCTCCTATATTTATAAATCAAACTGAAACTGCCCCCATCAAAAGAGGACGAGGAAGACCTCGTAAAATTGATAGTGTTACAAATGCTACCCCTTCAGACGCACAAAAATATCGCATATTCAAATCAATAACAGAACCTAATATTTTGGATAACATTGAAATACAGAGTACAGACTTAAAAACTCAACTTGAAGAATTATACCTAAATAGTTTAGATCCTATTCAAAAAATTCAAAAATCATATGATGATAATAAAGTTTTAGTACAGACTAATAATTATGAAGATTACAATGCGCTACAACTAAGACAAAAAATAACAGAAAGAGAAAAGAAAATAGCAGATAGAAAACAACAGAGAAAACTAAATAAAGCCAAAAATATTATACCTGTAAGTAATCCAAAAAATCCAAATAAACCGCCTGTAAGTAATACAAATAAATCTGCTATGAGTGCAAAATCAACTTTACCAAAAAAAGAAAGGGAAAATAAAACTCAAACAGGGGAAATGCCAATGTTTAATTATAATAATAGAACCATTGATAATCAAAAAACGAGACAAGATAAAAAAGGAATATCATATAAAATTACTTCTCCTTCAAAAAAGTCAGTATCACAAGGAACAGATGCACAAGCATTAACAAAGAATAAAGAAATAAATCAAGCAGGAAATACAATAAGCCGTATCAAAATAGCACAACCAAGAGAGATTAATAAAATCACCTAAAATTTTTTTATCTTATCATTATATTAGAAAAGAAAGATAGAATGACCGATGTCAAATTTCCGAAAAATTTGGCAATGAATTTAAAGCGCATGTCGGAACAGGGCTTCTCAAAAACAAAGGTGAAAATTTTACCAGATATTGGTTCTGGTACTGTTAAAAGTAACGGTATAGTTCGTTTTAGAATTGCATCAAACGGAATATATGATTTCAGGTCGTTAGCAATGTTCTTTAATGGTAAAACTACTGGTACTTCATCAGTAATTACTGGCTTAAATCTACACTTTCCCAGATATAGTTCCTCGCTTATACAAAATATCTCCATCACCGCAGGAAATACTGTTTTGTGCAGTATAAACGAATATGGTCTATTATATAATGCTCTAATGGATCACGAAGGTGCTGATTATTCTCAATTTTCAAAAAGATGTACTGAAATGTTTGACCCCACTGTTAGATATACAACTACTACTTACTCAACCTCTACTGTTGGAGATAATAAAATATCTTCTGCTAAATATACAGATAGCGCTGCTGTCAATGCTAATTCAAGCGATGTAAATATGTGTATCAATAATTTTCTCGGGTTTCTAAATTCTCTTAGCACCCCTTGCATTGACCTCACAAATATCGGCGATTTATTTATAAATATTCAATTTGCGCCTTCAACTGTACTTTGGCATTCCAGTCTTACATCAGCACAGTCTGCAAACATCGCTTCAACACCTACGTTTTCCAGTGCTGATTATGAATTAAAAGATATGTTTATGACTATTGATAGACTTTCATTCCAGAGTGCTACATATTATCAATTAATCACTCAAGAATTAGTAAAACCTGAAGGATTACAATTTGGATATTATGATTACTATATGGTGGCAGGATCTGTTGCTATGAAGTCAGCAAATGTTTCAATGAATTTCAATATTAATTCAGCATCTTTGGATCAGTGTATTGCAACATTCCGTCGTGAAGATTATAATAAAATAAGACCTCTTGTAATGTACGGAAGCCTTGGACTTGGAGTTTCTCATATCTCTATTGATGAATACTTATCTAATCCTAATGCTTACACTAATAATGTAAGCACTGGACAAGCTACAGGATTAGGCATCACTGACCTTGGCGATGGATTTGCAAATTCAGTAGCATTTGTAAGACCAGCTAATGATATTAAATCCTCTCAATGGAGTATCAACTCTATCAACATTGATCCTTACGCATTAACCCCTATTGAAATTATGCAGAAAAACCTTCAATATCTTGGATTTATGAACCAAGACCTTGGTACATCAGGAATGCATCCATCTTGCAAATCGCTACTTCACTACCTAAAATATTACTTTATTGATATATGCTCTCTTGAGAACATCAGTGGTGATAATAGCATGTATGTCAGTGGAATAGATGGTCGTCAAGGTGGTATCAATATTCAGTACAATGCTACATTTGATGCTTATAATGGATCTAAAATTTTTCCAATAATTTGGTGTAGATCAACTCGTGTGATGAAAGTAAATGCTGGCAGACAAATCACTATTGATCCAGTTTCAAACTACGCTCAATAAATAATGTAATATATAAATAGAAATGGACAGATTATTTTTTGAACTTGAAAGAAGAGACTACATAGATAAACATACATACAATAATAGAGATATTGCTCGTAATGAAGATGCATTACCATACATAACCAAAAATCCACAATTAGAAGCTTTGACAGTCCTTCAAAAACAAAGAGATTATAACGGACAAAGAGGGACATTAAAATTAATCACAGATACATCAATTAAAACATACAATAATGACCCATACGAAGAAGGAAGAGATAATCGCTTATGGGAAAGTACCCAAAGACCTTTTGATGTATCTGGTTATATTTTTGAAAAGAGATATATAAAGTCTATACCAGTTTCAAAGTCGTCAAGAATGCTTACAACAGGAATTTATTAAAAAATAATATTATGCTATATTAGAGTAATGGAAGAAGAACCAGTAGAAACCACAAATATACCAGTTAAAAAACAAAGAGGGCGACCTCAAAGTCAGGAACATATGGCTCAAATTTCAAAAATTGGAGCAGAGACAATGAAGAAAATAGGTACTATTCGTGCTTACGAGAAAGCAAAGAAGAAAAAGGAAATTGAAGATAAATATGCTATGATACAGAATGAATTATCAAAACAAGAAGTAAAAGAGCTTACACAACCTACAGGAGAAGAAGAAATAAAGACCACAACCAAACCCAAAACAAAAAAAACAAAAAAAGTCATAGTTGAAGAAGTAGAAGAGAGTGAGACAGAAGATGACAGTGAAGAAGAAGTGATTATTAAAAGAGTAGTTAAAAAGAAACCATCAACAAGAAAAGTTTTAGATGATGATGAAGAGCATGATGTACCTCATTTAATTCAAAAAAGTAGTATTGAAATGCTAAGAAGAAAATATGATGATAATATGAAAGAAAGACTACGACAATCCTTATTTGACTGCTAATTTATTTTTTAATCTTATATTATATAGAAGATGATTACAGAATTACCTATTAAAGGTTTTCAAACGACCTTACATAATAGCGTGAATAATTATCCGCAATCTACCAATAAGAATTTACCGAAACTTTTTATGAACGCTTTATTTGTAGCAAGCAGAGGCGGTTCAAAAACCCACACGTGTGTGAGATTAATCAAAGAATATGAAACAACAAAACTAATTGATAATGATAATATTGTTCATCCATTAAGAGTTTTTTTAATATCGCCGACTGTTTCTGCTAATAAAATATTTGATAATTTACAAAGTCTCCATCCAGATGATATTTATGAAGAATATACAGAGGAATTATTTCAGAGCATAATTGATGATATAGATAAGACAGAAGAAGAAGTTAAACAGTACAAATTATATTGTGATACTTACAATTTGATAATGAAAACAAAATCATCAAAAATAATTGAACTACTTAAAAGGCAACCAAACATAATTGATATATTGGAAACATTTGACTATCAACATCCAGATGAAATTGATATTAGATTTAAAGAGCGTCCAGTCAATTTTATAGTGCTTGATGACCTCATGAGTTCTTCTGCGTTTTCACGAAAGGCAGAAAGTCTGCTGACATATTACTTAATTCGTAATAGACATAAATTCATATCTTTTTTCATATTAGTCCAGCATATTCGTGCATTAGCACCAGCGATTAGAAATAATTGTAATTGGTTCTTTATAGGTAAATTTTGTTCCTATAAATATATTACTGATACATTATATGAGGAAGTTTCAAATGTATTATCTGAAAAAGAATTTATAGATTTATATTTGCATAGTACTGCTGAAAAATACGGAGGACTTGTAATTGATAACACTGGAGAAGAAAAAAGATTTTATAAATCATTAGATAAAGAATTAATTATTAAATAAAAAATATTGCTATTTATTAAATAGAAAATATGAAAAATCCTGATCCTGTTAAATATTTGCCTGATAATTTCACTGAAGAAGATAAAATCAATTACGAAATTTACATAGAAGAAGCAAAAAGATTTTTTAAAAATATTGACGAGTATATCATTCACATTGGTGTTATTGCATATATTAATGAACAAAAAGGAAATGGTAGAGAATGTACTGATGAAGAGGTAAAAGAGTGTATGGATAGATATGATCTTTCAAAGACAAATATTGTAATTGAAACCCCTATAGATGAAAACTTCAAAATGGAAGATACCCTTAAACCTATTATATATACTGAAACGACATCTTCATCTAATCTTGAAAATAATCTTTTATTAAATTAGAAATGAAACTATTAAAACCTCTTGAAAATATTGTTTTATATTTAAACAGTGAAACAAATTGTACAAAGACAAGTGATACTACAAGAAACTATGAATTTTCTTGGAATAATATAATGCCTATATCATTACAAGAATATTCAATATGTAAAATTGTGTCTATAGCACACGATGCTAATGTTCATTCAACCGACCATGGAGATAATATTATAACTTTTAGATTAAAAGATGTGATTTATAATACAGAATTATACAGATCTACTGATAACTCTGGGTATCCAATTTTGCATGCTATGCCATTTGATACAGAAACACCATATAACGATTTATCGCTTGGAGGTCTCTATTTAACTCCACAGACAATAAACAGAATTTCCATTGTTGTCAGTGATAGTATGACAAATGCTAATAATGGTATTAGTGCTAATGTAAAATTTCTAATAGGTTTAGTATTCATCCCTTATGATAGAGTATTATCAGCTGTAGAAAACTAATATCCTATTATATTAAAGAAATGAGCCATACATACAATTTATATATTAATTCAAGAAATAGAGGTAATTTAGAAAAACCTTATGATTTCAATATAAATATAAAAAATCAAATAATTGTTAGAGATGACCAATATCTAAATGTTGATGTATGTTCGTTCTATATGATTAATTCAATGTATAATGTTTCATCTGTAATTGGTAATAGTACTTTTGATATTGAAATTAGAAATGTATCAACTAATGCTATAGTATCAACATTTTCTAAAACCATACCAGATGGTAATTATTCTGTTATTACTCTACGAGATGTAATAAATAAACTACTGAAAGATATTATAAGTGTATCATATAACTATGCTCAAAATACATATACCTTTACAAAAATAGATCCTAATTTCAAATATATCTTAAAAAACATCAAATGTAAAAAGTTATTGGGCTTATATAATCAAACAGTAGAAATAACATCTATTGGTATTACATCTCAATACTTGAATATGGTTGATTATCAGCAGATTATTATCAAGACAGATTTAGAATATATGTCTTTAAATCAGGACAACATAATAGATACTGATGAAAATCTAAATGTAAGTCAGATATTGCTTTTTGTTAATAAACAAGACGTTGAGCCGTTCAAATGTATAAAATACCAGAATGAAGATGCAGGCGATGCTTTCAGTTATAATCTAAATAACCAAAATATTACGAGAATTAATTTCAAAGTATATAATGAAAATAATTTGTTAGTTACAGATTGTCCTGATTGGCTGATGCACCTGAAATTTACAGTGAGTGACAAAAATACACTAACTTTATATGATACATCTAAAAAAATCATTCAATTATTATCAGATATACATTATGTTCTTTTGAGTATGCTATTTAAAAAAAATCTTTCTAATTAGTAGTAAGTAAAAGATGAATGTATATGATAAAATTCTAAATATATATCCTAAACCTATTAAGACTACATCAAACGCAAAAACACTCGGTAATTATAACGGAATGCCTTCAAAACGATTAGGGCATTACAACAGTCAGCCTAAGAAAACCCTTGGTTGTTATAACTAAATTATTTTTATAATATATCTATTATTATAGAATATGTCAGTAGAGAAGAAATATTTAGAAGTGCTTGAGCAGTATAATAACAAAGCTTTCGTATATTCTATATTATGCTCAAAGGCATCACGGTATTATAATTATTGGAAGCTTGGATTTGCTCTACCTTTGATTTTAACAAGTACTGTCCTTACCTATATAAATGCTAATAATGATGAAAATATGTTAGAAGCTATGACTATAGTTAACCCAGTGTTCAATATGTTGACAGCTATTTTATTAGGAATTCAAAATGTTTTTAAATTTGAAAGTAAAAGCAATGAATTCAAGAATAGTTGCTTAAAGTTTCAAAAGTTATCACATTTAATTGAGAATAAAATCATAACCAAACAGGTTAGTGAAGATTTTGTAACTAATATCATACAACAATACGATGATATACAGGAAGACGCTATGGATATACCTAATTTTATTTGTAACTCAGTAAGACAAATATATGGTGGTAGCAAGCACCTACCTATTATATGCAATGGTGTAAAAAAAGAAGTAATTACTTCAGACCAATCTTCACACGTTAGTCCTAGTGTTCTTGATATAAAAGTTGTTGGTCTTCAACCTTTTTAATTTTTTTTTCATAATAATTTCTAGAATATTCTTTACATTTGTCTCTAAATATTTCATCTGTGTCATAACGGTCTTTTATAGACTGCAATGAAGTCCTTCCAGCTATCCTATGGTTGATTACAAACATTTCTGGATCTGTCTTGAATTGCCTGATAATTTCACCTTCCCTCTTCTTCAGCTGGTCTACTGTTCCATTGAATTCCTCAAAAAGCTCTGTATAATAATTGTCCCAACCTCCATTTGAATTGATGTGTTGATATAATGGGTATTTGCTATTTGATATACTACAAGATTTATGATGATACCCCCTCCTAGATATTGAAGCTTTTGTTGATCCAACATATATTTGCTTATCATCTGATTTACAACGAATTGTATATATGTACATATTTGTCTTTATTATTACATTATATTATTATTATTTTTTAGAGTATTATTAGAATATAGATAATATAGGGTGGTTAGTAAAAAAGGAGAAAAAAGAGAAGGAGGGTGGAAGGAGGGTGGAAGGGTGGAAGCAAAAACCTAAACTTCTCATATGAGAGAAATGAAAACTTAGAAAGTTTGGATTTTGCTTCCACCC
>Ga0222712_10007981_pt1 | contig 10113 bp, 8 predicted proteins | sample C33_657DmetaG_FD_165043 | JGI IMG/M metagenome (GOLD analysis project Ga0222712, IMG submission 165043) | Estuarine water microbial communities from San Francisco Bay, California, United States - C33_657D | ecosystem: Environmental > Aquatic > Marine > Unclassified | place: USA: California...
CTTTCCGGTTGTTTGACAACCCGCTGCTGGATGACCCAATACCAGAGTTCACCGGCATCAAGCGCGTGAATGGTGTGCTCGGCTACAGCCGCGAGCAATCGATTGAAGTGGAGCAAGATCTGCCGGTCAAGATGAACCTGCTGGGCTTGGATTACCGCGTAGCTGTTTTCTCAGGAACATAACATGGCAGCAAACACATCAAGCTCATATACTGGCGGCGCAGTCACTTACATGATGAGCAAAGACTTTAATGTCAGTGCTGGCCAAATGGTTGGCGCAGGCGCTCTGATCAGCGCTTATGGCGAAGCCGAGGCGCAAAAAGCTGCAGCAATCAATCAGCAAACAAGTTACTTGCTGCAAGCCCGTGACACGCTGGCCGTGTCTCAAGTGCGTGCTGAATTTTCCGAGCAGTACGCCCTCATCCAAGCTGGCCGCACGGTCAAGAAGGCAGAGCTTGAGGCGCAGAACTACCAAATTGCAGGCAACACTTTGCTCAAGAATATGCGCGCCACCAATGCGTCAATGCGAGCAAGGGCGGCTGCAAGTGGCGTGGCGCTTGGCAGCGGGTCGATCCAAAATGTGATTGGCCAAAACGTGGAAGCTGTTATGCGTGATGTCAACATCGCAGACTTGAATGCGTTGACCGCCAAGGTGCTGGGTTTTGAAGATGCCAGCGCCATGTTGCAGTCTACTGACATACAAAATACTTTGAGTTTGTACAGCGCAAGAAGTCAAGCTGGTCAATTTGAATTTGCTGGTACTGCCGCTCGCCGAGCTGGTGGCATGCTTGCTGGCGCAACATTGACTAGAGGTGGCGTTGAGGCGTACAAAATAATGGATGCATCAGGCAAAACGGCGGGATAAAACATGGCAATACAACGATTGGAATCAGGACAGATGCAGCTGCGCGGTGCCGGTGGCGTGCCCATGGTGCAGGTTCAGCCACAGCAGGTTGACTTTGTTGGGCCGCGTGTGGCCGCGCAAGCCTCCAGCCAGCTGGCTCAAATCATTGACCGCATGACCGCAAGTACGCTGGAAGTTGGAAAACAAATGCGTACCGAAGAAGGGTTTCAATATGCGCTTGAAAATGAATTAAGCGACGCGCAGCTGTTGCTTGCTAAAGGCGAAACACCAGAGAAGCTAGACCTACCAACCACAAGATCTTTTGGCTATTTTGCAAGAGCTGTTGCAAAAGCCAGAAGTATTGAAATTGCAAGCCACTTTGAAAAAGAAGGCCGCAATGAGTTGGCAAAATTATTAACAGACATTAACAACAACAACATTACGCCAGATAAAGTAAAACAAAAAATTGATGCGGTTATCAACGGTTACAGCAAATCTGAATTAGGAAGAATTGACCCGGAAGCAATGATCAAGTTCCGCGCCACCATGCTGACTCATGGCAGCACGGTGATGAATAAGGCGTATGAAAAACAAGCAGAGCAACAGCAGCAACTCAAGCTAATTGAATTCGATCTTGATTTTGATAACAGAAGACAAATCATAAGAGCCGAGCTTGAAAGAGGTTTTTGGTCGCCAGTAAAAGATCAAGCTGGAACAATGGAAACTGTCGACTTTACAAAGCCACAAAGATCAATTGCTGATCTTATTGATGTACATCGCGCAAGCACGGCTTACAAAGCGGCAACGCTGGGTGACGCAAGAATACAAAAAGAATACAGCGACAAATTTGAAAAAATGGTGAGCGAAGAAAAAATAAATGTTGGCACCAAATTAGTATTGACAGAAGAATTCATGGCAAACCCAAGTGTTGGCGTTGAAAGAATTTTAAAAGGCGACCTTGGAAAATATTCAGCTGTGTGGCAAGGCATGACCGAAGCCGAAAAGAAAGCGGTGCGTGACAATTTTGGTGCGGCTGTAACTGCACGCAAGCAAGGCATTGCCGATAATTTATCCGCGTCTGAACAAGAAGGTAATACCATCTTGCGCAAAATTTATATGGCAAAGACTCCTTCCGAAATGAATACGTTGTTTCAGCAGCTTGATGGGTTGCCTGTGTCACCATCACTTATCAGCTCGGCTCGCTCTTTTATCACTGAATTTTCTAAACCGGCTGAAATAAAAAACAACCTTATTGCGCTTGGTAAAGTGCAGGCTCGTATTGCCATAGGAGCGGCCACGGTGTCGGAAGTTGTCAGTGGCCCTTTTACCCAAGAGACAAAAGAAAAACTGATTGCGTTGGTGGTCAATCCAAACAACTCAATCAATGCTAGCGTGAGGGCAATAAATTCAGAGGTGGGTATTCAAGAATTTGGGTTGCCACCTGAGTTTGCTGAACCCAAAGCAAGAGAGCTAGCTACCAAAGTTCGTAACGATTTAACACAACAGCTTTACGATTTTTCTACGACTCTGGACAAAACTGGTCGCCCACCAAGCAACCAAGAAATTTTGGAATATGGGCGAAAACTTGCCGAGCAAGCAAAAAGCAAAATGTCTGGTGCATTTTCAAGCGTAGCGGAAACGGCTAGAAAATCAGCTGTTTTAATGGTGCCACAGTTGCAAGGAGTTGACTTAAATAATGAGGCTGCTGTTGAGGCGGCAATTGCGGAAGCTGTAAAAAAGAAAGCCGATCCAAGGTCTATATCTTCGGCACGCAATTCAATTGAAAACTACCGCAAAAACAAAGCACAAGTTGAAGGCGCAAAATGATCAGCAAGCAACCCACGATTGATGACATCTACAACTTTGACGCATACATCAGCACGCCCGGTGTGCGTGAAGGGTTGATGCAGCGAGCCACGCTTGATGACCCAGAATTCACGCTTGAAGACACAGACGATGGCCAAGCCATGTATTTCAATACACCACACGGTGAGCAGGTATTTGTTGGCATGCCAGAGCAGACCATGCCCGGCAGACAAGAAGGCGATGTGATGCTGGCTGCTGGCCCATCAGGAACCGTGTCAGACTCAGCGCCACCTGTGCGTGTTGGTCGCGCTGGCGTGCCCTTCAAGGGGCCAAGCATGAGCGACATCACCATACCCGCCAAGTACATGGCTGACATGTTTGCTGGCACTTTCAAAGGTGTTGTGCAAGGCTTTACAGGTTTACCGGGAGAGCTGGAAGCGTTTGCCTACGGCCTAAAAGAATTGGCCGCAAGGAATGCTGACCAGTCTGCCTTGGATGCGTTTGTTCAAGGGTACGAGCAAAAAACAATTGCACCAAAAACAAGTGAGGTTAAAGCATGGCTGGATAAAAACGTGGGGGCTGCAACCTCATATGAAAATCCATACGAAGGCGTAGGGGAAACAGTTGCGCCCGGCGGTCAAATTAAAGTTAGCAAGGCTTTGGTCAAAGGCGGCATTGCGGCTGGTAAAGCACTGGCCCCAGAGGCTGGAGAAATGGTTGCCAAGAGCATGGAGAAACTTGGCACTCCATTGCAAATGAATATTGTGCCAGACGTAAAAGTATTTCAAGAACCTATAGCAGTGCAGCCAAGCATTTCAACTTTGTCGTCGAGTTTTGATAGCTCGCTTGCTAATTGGTTAAGCCTTGATGCCAACGCAAAAATCCAAAAAAGTAAAGAAGCCAGCGTTGCTATTGCAAAATATGTAGGCACAGACAATAAGACTGGCAAGACCAAGTCATTGTTAACAACCAATGGGAAATTACTAAAGACTGAAAAAGGATTTGAGGGTGGTGTGCCAATTGAATTGCCTGATGGACGCAACGTAGAGAGCGCAGGTCTTGCGCTATCGCCTGCATTCAAAGAAGGCAAATTCACAACTTGTCCAAACTCGGCATCATGCGCTGGTGACTGCCTTGGCAAAACATCTGGTGGGTATTTCTTTATGGGTGGCGGCGCAGATCTAAACGCATTGAAAGGCCCAAGACTGCGCAGCTTCCATTTGACTCAAGCGTTTATGCGTGACCCTGAGAATTTTGTAATTAAGCTCAATGATGAGGTAACTGCACTCAAGATAAAAGCCGCAAAAAATGGAAATCACTTGGCTATTCGGCTAAACGTGTTATCCGACATAAACCCAAGAGTTTATGAGCAGGTAATTAAATCAAACCCTGATGTGACTTTCTACGACTACACAAAGAACAATACAAACCCAATTGCTCCAAATCATCACTATACATATTCGTCAACGGGTGTATCTCAGCCAGCTGGCTACAACGGTTTGAAAACCTCAATCAATAATCCAAATCAAAACTGGAAACAAATGCGCAAGCGTTTAGATACTGGCTCCAATGTGGCTATGGCGTTCAGTAATAAATCTATATTGCCAGAGCGTGTTATTGATGAAGAGACTGGCAAGATTTACAAAGTCATTGACGGTGATACATATGACTTTAGACCTTTAGATGTCCAGCCTGCTGGCGTTGATGGGGTTATTGTTGGCTTGCGTAATAAGGCGCAAACAAGAAAAGAAATAAGTTCGGCTCAAGACTCAAACGGCTTCTTTGTTTATTTTGATCCACAAATACAAAAGGTTAAGGGTAAGATTGTCAAAGATGAAACTGGTCAGCCTGTATACACAAATCGTGATGTGACGATTGCAAAACAAGGTACTGGTCAAATCACAATGACAAACGACTATAAGCCGCAAGGGGATGCACCATGAAAAAAGAAATTACTTTTAATGAAGAAGATTTCTTGCAGCAGTTTCCGCATCAATCGCTTTTTGAAGAAAGCGTAGAAGAGATACCTGAGTGGTATGAGCTTGACCAAGCCACAGCTCAAAATCTCAAGCCATTTAATTTTGCTGATTTGCATCAAGCGCCACAACAACAAATGGCTGCTGTTCAAAGCCCGCAGGCTGGAGTTGAATAATGGCCATACAACCACTTGAAAACCGGTTAAGCGACATGATTGCCGACAAAGATGTCGGCATGCCAGCTCAAGTGCCTTTACCCTTATTGCCAGAAGAAGCGCCTGTTGAAGAGCCGGTGCAGGTGGCTGGCCTTGTCAATGTTTTTAAGGTGCTCAAGCAGTCTGTCAAACCAGCCAAGCAGCTTGCACCAAACCCCGCAGAACAAGCTGTCTTTGATGCTGCACAGAAAACGGTTACCGAAGCGGCCACCAAGGTGCAAAAAGAATCTGTGCCGGGTGCTGTGCAGAAAATCAAAAAAGCTCTTGCTCCCAAGCCACCGCCAGCAGCTCAAGCGCCAGCAGTGCAGCCTTTGCCACCTGCTACTCCAGAGCAAATGCAAGCAGCAATCCAAGCTGCTGCACAGCCCCAGCTGGTGGATGAAGCCGTGCCCGGCGTGTTTATTGTTCCGGCAAGCGAAGCGCAAACGATCAAGTTCCTGTCTGGTGCCGACACGCCAGCTGTAGGCATTGACTTTAATTTTAATTACATACAAGGGCCAGAAGACATCGACAAGATGATCGATGCCACCAGCCGGGTTTTTGCCGCAGAGACAGATATTGCCAAGCGCGGGGTGATGAAAGATGAAACATTAAAAGACATGGCTGCTAGGTTAAACATAGCGCCAGAACTTCTTGAGATGCGAGCTGGTGAATTGTTGTCTGGCGAAAAGTTATATGCCGCCCGTCATTTAGTAGCTCGCTCTGGGGCAGAGCTTCTTCGATTAAAAGACAAAATATTAGCAATGCCTGCTGGCACCGAAGATGACAAACTCTTGATTGAATTTAGAAATCATATGGCAACCCACGCAGCTATTCAAATGCGTGTTAAAGGATCTATGACAGAAACCGCTCGCGCTATGCGGTCAATGCGTTTACCTGTTGATGGAACAGTTGGACTTGTAGATCCAATTCAAATTACAGCATTGTTAAATGAAATGGGCGGTCGCGCAGGCATGAAAAATTTGGCAATGGCTTACGATAAGTTGGCAATAGATCAGCAAGCTAGATTTACAGAACTGGCTGGCGGCACCACCAAAAAGCTGGGAGAGATCTGGCAAGAGCTGTATTACTCATCTTTGTTGTTGTCGCCTGCGCCTATTGAGCGCGCATTCTTTGGCAACATTGTGATGACGCTGGCTAGACCGTTTGACACGATCTACGCTGCCACTGCTGGCAAAGCGCTGGACAAAGTCATTACCCCTATTTTTGGCAGCAAGAGCAGCGATGAAGTTATGGTGAGCGAGGCCATCATTGAGATGGCCAACTTCTTCACCAGTTTGCCAAAAGCCGCAAAGGCAGCAGGGCAAGCGTTTGCAACTGACACCAGAGTCTACAAAGCTGGCCGCGATATGGACAAGATGCCAGACCCCGCCATTTCTGCCAAGCTGTTTGCTGACCCGGAGAGCCCCACAGCACAGGCGGTGGACTTCATGGGCAAGGCCGTGCGTTTATGGTCGCGTGCAATGTTGGCCGCTGATGAGTTCAGCAAAGCGCAGCTCTCTACCATGGAGATCCGCAGGCAGGCAGCTCGCGAATCATTGATCGCTATGGACAACGGCGTGGATGTAAACGCTGCGCTGGATGGCATGGCCATGCAGATCACAAGCCCTGATCCACGCATCATAGAAAAAGTCAACCAAGCCGCAACCGAAGGAACGCTGCAGTCTGACTTAGGTTCTTTTGGTAATGCGTTGCAAAAATTCCGCAATGATGCTGGCCCCGTTGGCACAGTTCTGGCCCCGTTCATCAAGGTGGTGATCAACTCGCAAAAGCAAATGCTGGCACGCACGCCGGTTGGCCAGCTGGCGCTCAAGGAGATCCGCGAAGATATTGCCGCTGGTGGCGCACGCCGTCAGATGGCGCTGGGCAAAGCCAGCATGGGCGCGTCATTTATGGGCTTGGGCTACTACTTGGCGCTGAATGGCACATGTACTGGCGCTGGCCCGACAGACCCCGCACGCCGCAAGTTCTTGAGCGAAAACACTGGGTGGCAACCGTTCTCCTGCAAGACGGGGGAGGATGAGAATGGCCGCGCTGTCTACCGCAGCTATGCTGGTCTTGAGCCAATTGGCGGCATGCTGGGTATGGCTGCTACGCTGGCAGAGATTGGCGCTGTGTACGGTAAGGAGGACGACGACGAGTGGCACGACCTGCTGTTGTATTCAACCTTGCTGCCATTTAAGTACATTGGCGAGTTGCCGTTTTTGAATAGCTTGTCAGACTTCACGACCATGATTGAGCATGTCAATCGTGATCCAAAAGGTGAGTCAGCCAATGCGGCAGCGATCAAGTTTTTTGGCAGCATGAGTCAAAGTTTTGCTGGGGGTGTAGTGCCGGTGCCGGTGCCGGGTGCCGCTAGCTTGCGCTTGATTGAAAACATTCTTGATCCAGAAAAACGCACGGTATCCCCAGACCCAACCCTGCCAGCTGAAACCAAATACTTTGACTTTATGTTCCGCAGCTGGTTGTCAAAGACCCCGATTCTGTCAACAAGCCAAGCGGTTGAGCGCAACTTGTACGGGGAAGAGGTAACGGTTGGTGAGACTGGGGCAATGAACTTGGTCATTCCATTCAACAAGAAGGTTCAAGATCTTGATTCAATTGACAGCAAAATTCTTGAAATTGCTAGAGCTCGCCAGAAGATGCCTGTCAACAAGCCCGGCAAGGTAGTGGCCAACATCCAGCTGAGTGATGCTGAGTATTCAGACATGCTGCTGTTGATGAACAACACAATCATCAATGGCACCACCATGAAAGGCGCGTTTGCAGAAGCCTTGGTTTCCCCTGAGTTTTCCGATCAAATGAACCGTGGTGCCTATGAGGGAATTGCCGGGAAGTTGTCGAGCATTGTCAGCGACTACCGAGATGAGGCTGTGGCCAACCCCGTGTTTGCCGCCAAGTATCCAGACGCAGCTGCGCAAATTGCCCGAAACAGAGAGCTTGCTTTGCAGCAGTATCAGCGAATAAAGCGTGAACCTTTGTCCATGGACTAAACGTATTTAACTTTGTAGAATTCCAACAGGAAGGATTGAATCATGCCAGTGCCAATCAGTAACGTAACCCGCCGAGTCGTGTATGCGCCGAGTGGCGCTGGCGGCGCTGGCCCATATGCCTTCACATTTGAGATCTTGGCCAACACCGACATTGCCGTCTACAAAGACGATGTGCTGCTGACCCTGACCACCCACTACACGGTGACCATCAACGCCAACGGCACCGGCTCGGTGACCATCACAGCTGCTGGCTTGGCCTTGGCCCCGGTCAGCCCAACCCAGTACGCCATTGTCGGCAACCGCACAATCGCTCGCTCAACTGACTTCACCACGGGTGGCGACTTCTTCGCCAACACGCTCAATGATGAGCTCGACCAGCAAACCATCTTTGCCCAGCAGAATGCCGAGGGCATCCAGCGTGCATTGACGGCACCGCAAACTGACCCAACCACCATTGACATGACCCTGCCAAGGGCGGCAGACCGTGCCAACAAGACGCTGGCCTTTGATGCCAACGGTGACCCAACCTTTGGTATCAGCGCAGCCGATGTGGCCAACGCTTCTACCTATGCCACCAACGCGGCCAACAGCGCCACGGCTGCGGCTTCCAGCGCCAGCTCTGCGGCGAGCTCTGCATCAAGCGCCACCAGCTCGGCCAGCACAGCAACTACTCAGGCCAGCAACGCATCGACCTCTGCCAGCAATGCAAGCACCAGCGCTAGCAATGCGTCAACTTCAGCCAGCAACGCTGCGGCATCTGCAAGTACGGCGACAACCCAAGCCAGCAATGCCAGCACATCAGCTGCCAATGCGGCAGCCAGTGCAAGCACAGCCACAACACAAGCAACCAATGCAGCTGCGTCGGCCAGCAGCGCGGCATCAGCACAGACCGCAGCAGAGGCTGCAAGAGATTCTGCGCTTGCTGCCTATGACAACTTTGATGATCGCTACCTTGGAGCTAAGTCAAGCAACCCAACTTTGGACAATGACGGCAACGCACTACTTGCTGGCGCTTTGTACTACAACACAACAGTTCCTGAGATGCGCTTGTACACAGGCTCTGCTTGGGTTGCTGCGTATGTCTCAGGTGCTGGGTTCGTGGCTCAGTCTTCATCCACTGGATCTGCATATATGCCAGCGGGTACTACCGCTCAAAGAGATGGCGCACCAAGTGCTGGCTACTTGAGGTTCAATAGTACTCTTACAAAGTTTGAAGGTTACAACGGCACAGCATGGTCTTCAGTGGGTGGTGGTGCTACTGGTGGTGGCAGTGATGACATCTTCATTGAGAACGGTCAAACAGTCACTGCCAACTACACCATTACAACAAACAAAAACGCTATGAGTACAGGGCCAATCAGCATCAACTCAGGCATCACAGTAACTATTCCCAGTGGTAGCAACTGGGTTGTTCTCTAAGGATAAATCATGGCAATGACAATTAGCGGAACATCTGGAGTCACGTTTCCAGCGGGGGGTGTAGGTAATCCAGCGGGTGCTGTTGTTGGTACTACTGACACACAGACACTGACAAACAAGACATTGACAAGTCCAACGCTGACAACACCAAACATTGATTCAGCGCAAGTTGCTACTGTTTCAGGAACAGCACCAATTTATCCCTGTCGTGCTTGGGTGAACTTTAACGGCACAGGCACTGTTGCTATTCGTGCAAGTGGAAATGTGACGAGTATTACTGACAATGGTACAGGTATTTACACGGTTAACTTTACGACTGCTATGTTTGATGTAAATTATTCTGTGACACTTGGCGCAAGGCCTGCTTCTAGCGGAACTAATGGAAGAAGTCTTATAGCCGGTACTACTTATTCAACTTCAGCAGTTCAAATTCAGTTTATCAATGCCGCAGATACTGCATATTTAGACCCAGATGTTTATTGTGTTTCAGTTTTCAGATAAGGACAACCATGAAAAGAATCATTTACCCAACAGACGATGGCGGTGTTGCAGTCATTGTTCCAGCCGCTGAGTGCGGTTTAACCATTGAGGAAATTGCCGCAAAGGATGTTCCTGAAGGCAAACCTTACAAGATTGTGGATGTCGCTGACATTCCATCAGACCGCACATTCCGCAACGCATGGGAGTACACATGAGCATTACCATCAATATCACCAAGGCAAAGAACATAGCCCATGATGCTAGACGCACAGCACGATCTGCTGAGTTTGCGCCTTTGGACATCAAGGCAACCATTCCATCTGAGGCAACAGCGGCAGAAGCGGCAAGGCAAGCTGTGCGGGACAAGTATGCCGCCATGCA
>Ga0222712_10007983_pt1 | contig 10111 bp, 13 predicted proteins | sample C33_657DmetaG_FD_165043 | JGI IMG/M metagenome (GOLD analysis project Ga0222712, IMG submission 165043) | Estuarine water microbial communities from San Francisco Bay, California, United States - C33_657D | ecosystem: Environmental > Aquatic > Marine > Unclassified | place: USA: California...
GAGCCAATCGCGCATTTTTCCCCAGATTTCAGCCCGTTTGTTGCCGTACATGGCCGGATTGCTTGATTTCCACCCGAAATTGACGCCTTTGATCTTGTACCGCTGCTCTTTTAGCCTGTCCACCACGCCAGCACCCAGCCCGCCCTCGTCAATGAACACCATTGCGGGCTTAAACTCCTCAATTGCCTCAATGATGTGCCCCACCACGGTCATGGTGTCGTCGCCTCGGTGGCGAATAATGCGTGTAATGTCCCGCCCTTGCCGCACCGCGATGACTGTCGCGTCCGCTCCGAACCGCGCAGGGTCTACGCCGATCACAACAGGGGCTGACGGGTCTTTGTACTGTGGGCGTTTCATGGCGTCATCGACCACCATGTTGGAGATGAACTGGTCATCCCCCGCGTTCGGGAACTCGCCGTACACCTCAACGTGCGCCTGGCTGGAGTCTGGCCCATATTCATCAATGATCTGCTGGTAGACCTGCTTGTCCGTGCCCTCAACTGTCCTGGCGTCCACTGTCTTGGTCGCCCAGAAATCGCGCTTGCTGTGGAATGTCTCGTAGAAGTACCCGCTGTTGCGCCGGGGGTTGGAGAACGCCAACCAAAAGCGGTTCGGCGTGTTCTCCGTAAAAAAGCCCGCCGTCACCGCCCAGATCGCGTCCGCAATACCTGACGCTTCGTCGAAGATCACCATCACGCCGTCGAAGTTGTGGACACCCGCGTACGCGTCTGGGTTCTCCTCCGACCACAGCCGACCCTCAACACCCCAGTAGCGTGTGCCTTTCTTCAGATCACGCTCAACCAGTTCCGTCAGCCACTTGGCTGGCATCACTCGGGTGGCCGAGACTTCGAACCAATGCGAGTTGAGCGACATCGCCAGCCACTTGGTGATCTCAGCCCAGGTGATCGACCGCAGTTGGCTTTCCGAGTTAGCCGACACGATGGTCGTTGAGCCAATCCGCGTGGACAGCATCCAGATCACGATCCAACTGACCAGCGCCGACTTGCCGATACCCCGGCCTGAGCTGACCGCGTGCCTCAAGGTGTCGAAGTCCACCTTGCCCTTGTTCGCCCGAATGTGGTCAGCGATGGACTGGAGCACCTCGCGCTGCCATTTGCGTGGGCCGCTGAAGTGCTCCAGTGGCGTGCCCGGTTGCCCCCACGGGAATGTGTACAGCACGAACGCCAGCGGGTTGTCCTTGATCGCCGGTGCCCAGAGCCTGGCCATCAGCTCCTGTTCGTCTTCAGCCGAGTAAATGGTGGTTTGCATTATTGGACTTTATGCGGTGCGGAACGAGCTTCTAGCACTTCGGTTGGTGTGACGTCGATGACCTCTTGCGCCCGCTTGGCGGCTTCGGCCAGCGCGCCAGTGATGGAGATCCGCTGCTCGACATCGACCGTGATGGCCTGCTTGGCAACCCAGCCGTGCTGGTGCTTCAGGACTTCCAGCGCCGACTTGGCGTCGCCGTCCAGCGCGGCGTTTCGCAGGACTGCGGCCATTTCCGACTCTGCGTCTGCCTTGCCCTTTTGCGCCGCCAGCTCCGCAATGGGGTCTAAGGCGCACAGTTGTCTGTATTCAGCGGGGAGCATGCCAGCGGCCAGTGCCAGGGAGTCGCCCTTGAGGCCGAGCTTGGCTGCGTCATATATGCGCGTAAGCGTGGCCTCCGTGGCCTTCACTTCGCGGATGGAAAGGGGTAATGATCTCATTGAGCCGCCTGTTGATTGCGTAAGGCGAAGTGTAGCGGGTTTTGCAAAAAATAAAAATAAAAATTTCTTTACGCTGTTTGGTTTTGCAAAAAAGTTTTTGCGAACCCTTCGTTTTTGTTGGCCCTTTGCCGTCGGCCCTACCCCCTCCCCTCGCGGCAAAAAGCTGGCAGCCGTCCGGCCGTGTGGACAATGTGGACAATCCACGCGTGGCCGCATGCACGCGGCGGCATGGCATGCACGCATACTGGCCAGGCATACAGTACTGTATGCATTTACATCACTGTATAAAATCAATTGTGGACAATGTGGACAATCTGATTTTGTGGACAATGTGGACTATCCACAAATAGGTTAGTAGCTACTAACCTTATCCTGGCGCCGGTGTGCGCCGGGCCATTTGTGGACAATGTGGACAATGTGGACGGCCAGTTTAAATCGCTGGCCAACAACAGTATTACATTTTAAATGTAGTACTTTTTTGGTTTCCCGTATCTGACATTTCATTGTCCACATTATCCACAAAGCCCCAAAACCCAGTATCTATGCGGCGCGCAGTGTGGACAATCTGGCCGCCGCCGACTATCCACGCCGCTATCCACAATGCCCACAATTTGCCGTTACATTCTGTAACATATTTTTTTACATCATATGCTTGACACTGTAAGACAATTCCGTACAATGTCCACATGTTCAACAAAACCACGGAAAAACACTGTATGAAACTCTCGCCCCTCCCCATGTCCGACGCCGTCGCTAAATATCAATTTATGCGCGTGCAACAGCAAATCAACCCAATCGACGCATGCACCGATGCGGCGCAATATTGCGGCGTCGCCGTGGCTGCGCTGGCCGCTGCGCTGATCGCCGCCGGTATTGACACTGATCGCCTCTCGCGCATCTGAAAAGCTGAGATCTCATTTTTTTGGAGTATTACATGAAAAACGCATTGGTCACCCCAGACGGTTATTTTTTCGAGCAATTGCCCGACGGCACATATACGGACGGCGACGTCACGTTTAACTACGACGTGTCCGATGATTTGCGCGGCGTCATATGGCAAGAGATGGACGGCCAGTATTGCGCCGACGGCGACGGCCTACTCGTAGTGGATTTTGACGGGTCGCGTTGGCTTTTGGTTGATCAGGGCGACCCGGTGTTCGCTGCCGATACCCTGGCCGACGCGCTGCGCGCAGGAAACGAACAGCTCGCAGAGTTTTACCCTGAAATTTATGCGGAACACGTGGGGGAAGCATGAAACACACAATTTTGGATATCGCCGCTGCCGTGGTTATCGGCTTAGCACTGGCCGCGCTCGCGCTGGCGTATTTTGACATTCTCACAAAATAAGGGGCAAAGCATGAAAGCATTGGGATATATCGCATATGAGGGCGCGTCGAAAATTGACGGCCGCCCGATTGTCGTAATCGTCAACAAATTGCAGGGGTCGGCTAACGCGAAAACCGGCGCCGACTTGGTTCAGACATTCATTATCCGCGCCGATGTTGCGCCGACCGATGCGCTGAAAACCGGCGATGATGTAAGCATATGCGGCCAGTGTGCCCATCGGCCGCTATTGGCCAAATCCAACGGCGCCGCGCCGTGCTATGTGAATGTGGGGCGCAGTGTCCGATCAGTGTACGAAGCATATAAACGCGGCCGCTATACAAAAGCCACGCCCGCGCAACTGCGCCGCATTTTGGCTGGCCGCAAAATCCGGCTGGGCACATATGGTGATCCGGCGGCCGCGCCCGTGGCCATGTGGCAGGAAATCACGGCCGACGCGGCAGGCGTGGTCGGATACTCGCACCAATGGCAGGCCGTGCATTTTGATCATGCCGCCTGGGCGCCGTTGGTTATGGCCAGCGCCGATACTATCGATGAAGCGGCGCAGGCTAATTTATATGGCATGCGCGTTTTTAGGGTTTCCGTCGGCGTTGACCGCCAGCCTGGCGAAGCTACATGCCCAGCCAGCGCGGAGGGCGGGCGCCGCGCCACATGTGACACTTGCATGCTTTGCGGCGGTACTAGCAAAGCGGCGCGCGATATCGTAATTGCCGACCATGCCGTCGGCCACAAAAGCCGCGTGATCATGTTGCAGGCGGCCGTATGAAAAAACAGACTTTCAACATGGCCCGCGCTGGCGGCGCTTTTGAACCGGTGCAGTACTACCCGCTCATTTATGTGCACGGCAGCGACGCCTGGCGCGTGGCTTTGCACCGTGAACCGGTGCTGGCGGGTAAGGGCAACTGGATTGTGTCCGACCCGGTGAGCGGGTATCGTGTTTGTAGGGTAACCGCATCGCATAAGGGCATGCCGATCGGATCCAAAATTTTGACAATCGCGCAGGCCCGCGCGGCCGCGATTCTAGATTTAGATGCGACCGTGGCCCGTATCGGCGCCGATCGGTTTGCGCGGGTTTTATCTGAAGCTCAAAATAAGGGGAAACCATGAACGAGCAAAAATTAGCGGCCATGCTGGCCGATATCCGGCGCGCGCAGGCTTTGCTGGCCGCGCCGTGGACAACACCAGGCGGGCCAATGTGGCCGCCTGGCCACTCTCAAGCATGGCACGGCTTGGAATACGTGCGCGTCACATTAACCGATATTTTGGAGGGTAAGACATGAGGGTTAAAGAATTTTGGCAATGGCTGCGCGACTTGGCCGACGCCACGGATAACGCGCCGGTGGACATGCAAAGCGCAGAGCATGCGTTTTTATCCGGCTACAGTGTGCAAGACTATTTGGAGCAAAAACATGATTGATTTTATGAAACTACCCGCGCCCGATGCAGAGCGCCTATGCTATGCGGAGGGGTTTACCCAGGCGGCGCAGCTATTTGAGCGGATCGCCGACCTGCAGCACGCCCTAGGCGTGGCCACGGCAGAGATTGAGACATTAAAAAACGCGGCGCTCGATTTGAAAATTAAAACTGTAGAGTGTGAGATTTTAGAATCAGAGCTGCAGGGTTTGGAAAAGCAAAACGCGGCCATGCATCGGGCGATTGTGCAGTGTTGCGACATCATGCTAACTAGCCCCATGTCTGGCATGCAAATTTTGGAGGACGCATTGTGAATCATACCGAAGCGGACTACATAAACGCGGGCGTCAGATATGAGCGCGCCAGCACCAGCGAAGCGGCGCAGGCAGCCGCTTATCATTTGCGGGCCATGCTATCCAGTGAAAAGCCCGCCGATCAAACCTATGCGCTGCAGTTAATTGAGCAAGGCCGCAAGGAGGCGCGCATATGATCACGCCCTACCCTCGCACCGAATCATACCGGGACGATTACGAACCCGGCACGCGTAACGTGCAGCTATTGCATCATATGGCCACGCGCCACGCGGCCAAGCTGGCCAATGAAAAAATAAATTGGCCGTTCCCGGCGGCGCCCATACCGGCCGACCGGACGCCAGCGCCCAGGGCGCCCGATGCTGAGGATGCGCCATGGTAGCGCTGGCGGCGATAATCGCCGCGCTTTTGGCAGTACTCTTAAACCTATAAAAAGAACGGCCCGTATGGGCCGTTTTTCATTTTACCCGCTGCAGGGGCGATGCTGGCGGGTCTTCTACCATGTCGCGCAGCTCCGACCGGCTGGTATCGGCCAATTCAGGCGCACAGAACACGTGCTTTTTACTATCGTGGCGGCGCGACTTCAAGCGGCCACAATCGACCCAGCCCGCTTCTTTAAACGCATGCAATAGCGCGCCCTGCACCACGCGCACGGCGCCAGGCGCAGTACCCTGCAGGCGGTCGCATAGGGCATGCCACGGCGCCCCTACCACGCCACGGCTAAACTCGCCAATACGGGCGCGCATCATCTCAACAAGGAACGACTCCGCGCCGCTCATACCCGCTTCGACCATTATGGCTTTGGCTTCGGTCATAAAGGGCGACGCGCCAGGGTTAAACGCCGCCACATCACGGGCGTGCAGCCAAGCGGCCACGGCGGCTTTGCCGCCAGCATTAAGCCATGCCCAAATAGCCTCACCCTCGGCGTCGCTCATGCGCCGCGCATCCGACCAGATTACGAACCAGCGGCGATCATCTGAGGGCAGATTGATTGACACGCGCTCATTGGAAAACGCGATCACTTGCAGGCGGTTGACCAGGTCATAGGGCGCCAGCCCCTTGCGATGGACAGACAAAAATTCAGGCGGCGCAGCAATAAGGGGCTTGAGCTGGTTTTCAAGGGCGCGGCGATCTTTGGCATCGGCCTGGCGCAACTCGTTTATGACCATAACTTCGGTCTCAAGCGCATAGCCCCATTGGCTGGTGACTTCTTCATTACGGACAAGGGACACATTGTGCAGGGAGTCGCCACCGATGGCCCAAAAGAACGGCGCCCACATGGTGTCTTTGCCCGAGCCAGGGTTACCGCCATGCAGGACGGCGTGGTTGATCTTGCGGTTAGGGTGCTGTAGCTTAAAGGCCATGACATCCAGCACATGGTCGCGCTCCCGCTGGTCGGGGATCATGCGCTCTACATGCTTAACCCACGGCTGCACGTTCCCGGCCACGGGTGCAGGCCGAGCATCGCGCCATCGGTTGGCATAGACCAGCCCCTCACGAGCGCAGAGGGTATCTTCGCCAGCGGCGTAGGTCATGCCGACCAGCACGCGGGCGCCCTTTTCTTGGCGCAGCTCGTCAAAGCTAACCGACGCCTCAATCTTGCGGCCACTGTTGACGGACTTACAGTGGATGTGCCTGAAGGTAGCGTTAAAAGCGGGGCGGCTGATCTCGCGGCGGTCTTGCATGTCAAAGTAGGCGTCGTCGTTTTGCAGGTAAGCAAAGCGGCTGAACCATTCGGCCTTCTCAAGGCGCCCATGCTCTTTGCGGTTGACCTCGGCGACCACCTCGGCAGCCACATCGGGGTACTCGGCGGTCGGCTGGAGCTGAGACAGCGCCGAACCCATCATGGTGGCCAATAGCTCCTCACGCAGGCCAGGCTCATGCTTAGGGCCACCATTGTCGCCGACCCACTTTAGGAACACGGTCGAGTCAAGCTCAAGGCAGTGGCTGTGCATACAGCAGTACGCCCGGTTGGCGGGCATATAACGGCCCTCGGGGTTGCCGTCGCTGTGCTCGGCGCTGTTGGGGCAGATGACACCCGCCCAGCCCTCTTGGTTGGGGCGCGACAGCAGCAGGCCATTGTCCGACAACCAGACCATCACATCGTCTGTGCCATCGTCGCTGATGCGGATCGGGCGGTAGATGTCGTCCACCTCGGCGGGCGCCACCTCAAGGGCGGCGCAGATCTGCGCCAGCGTGAAGTCGCGGTCGGGGTGGAACTCCACCAGCCGAGCCTTGAACAGGTCGCGGCCGGGTTTCAGGTTGACCGAGCCAGGCAGGCGGAAATTCCGCACGGCGTTGATCGCGCCTGGGTCGGTGTAGCCCGCATCGGCGATGGCCTTGATGGCAGCAGTAAACTCTTTTTTCGTGGGCTGGTCGCTGAACACATAGCCCCATTGGAACGACCCCTCGCTGGTCTCCATCTTCCAAGTCGGTTCAAGCGGCGGCACTTTGGCCTTCGTGCCCACATCGTCCAGCACCATCACCAGCACATACTCGCAGTTGGCGGCTTGGGCGCTTGGGTGGCCGTCCTTGAAGCGGTCGATGATGAAGCTGGCGGTGTTGCCGTAGATCGCCCAGTCTTCTTTGATCTTGGCCGTGGGCAGCATGGCGGGCCATGTCGCCTTGATCGCACCATCTGCGTGGTACTGATACTGGCCATCTTTGAGTTGTGGTTTTTGGCGCACAACGAGGAAAGTTTCGCCCTCTGGGGCCAATTTTGTGAGAAAATCCAGCACTGTTGCTTCTCCTTTAGTTGGAACTTTAGCCCCCGTCTAATCCACGGGGGCTTTTTTATGAATAACGGGTTGTCGTTGTGCCCTCGGCAGCCAGCGGTAGGCCAGCCGCCCAGCCAGGCGCGGTGCACATCACTTCATGCACGCGGCGAGACACTGATTCTGCCTGATCCGCTGGGCACTCCACAACTATTTCGTCATGCACATGGGCGACTGTTTCGGGCAGTTGTCTCATGGCGTATCGCAGAAGGTCATGGGCTGTGGCCTGCACGACGTTTTCACACGCCAGCCCACGCCACAAGCGGGCGCGGGGCCACTCTTTGGCGTCAGCAGCGGGTTTCCACGCGGCTTTGGTGTAGGTCACATTGCCCTCGTCGTCGAACTTGGCGTTTGGATAGCACAACACCCGCCCCGAGGGCAGGGAGTACCACAGCGTTTGGCCGTCAAACATATAGGTGATGCGACCGGCAGAGAACTCGCGCCCTTTATGGCGCATCGCCCGCAGGTAAGCGCCCTCAAGCGCTTGGCCGTGCATCTGCGCCCAAGGGTTGGCCCTGCGCCAGCCGTCTACAGCCCGCTGCACCTCTGAGGTGGACAGATGCACGCCGTAGATGCGACCGAAGGTCTCAAACGCTCCAGCCCCGCCCAAGAAGCCCAGCGCCAACTCCTGCACCTTGCCGATCTGGCGCATATCACTGCGGCCAGCCTCATGCTCGGCTTGGATGTGTTCGTAAGGCAGGCGAAAGGTGGCCGAGGCGTTGACGATGTAAGGGTCAAGACCCGAGCGGAACACATCGAGCTTCTTCTCGCCCGCCGAGCAGTTGGACAGCCACGGATGGACGCGCCCTTCAATGGCCGACCAGTCGTAAGCGATCAGCACATGACCAGGCGCTGCCACGATGGCCGGGCGCAGCATCTTCTTCAAGACATCAGTAATGCGTTTTTCGAATCGTGGCACGATCTCATGGCCTCGAACCATTGCTGTGCGGACGGCGTCGGGGTCTTTAGCGCTTTTACGCGGGAGATTATGGACTTGAGCGCCGTACGACGAAGCTCGCCCTGTTGCACTGCCTCCAGCAAAAACAAAGGCACCTCTAACTCGGGCATCTTCCTCGTCTGCCAGCGATGCAAGGCGGCTGAACTTCGCAACCGACGACGCCCAGAGGTCATCGGCGCACTGTATAACGTCGGCAACAGCGGGCGGTATCTCATCGGGATCCTCCATTGCAAGCAGGTTTGCCCGCACAGTCTTGTCAATCGAATACTTCTCGCCAGTCCACATCAGCTTCTTGGCCTCGGGGCCGACACGCTCCAGCACCCACTCCCGCATCTTAGGGGAGCGCACGCTGGTGATCGCGCCTTCGGTAACCTCACGCACGATCTGCTCGATCTCCAGCATCTCGGCGCCCGCGTACTGGACAGCAGCGCGGCACAGCGGCACATCGACCAGCAGACCGCGGTCGTTGATGCGCTCGTTGACATGGTAGTCGGCCAGCTCGTCAGCACTCATGGGCCGCAGAGCTTGGCTGATCGCACGCATGGCGCGGACATCCTGCTCACAGTAGGCGACCATCTCGGCCATCAGCTCGGGCGAGTTGTTGAAAGTGCCGTCAGCCTTGGGGATGGACAGCAGTCGGATCAGTTGGGCGCCTCGGTGGTCTTTCTTCATGGACGCGCCACTGAAGCGCCCGACATCTTCAAGCGACCCAGGCGCGCAATTGGCGCGGGATTGTGCTGCGGTGCAGTAGAACTGCTCCAACTTGAAGTTGATTTGCAGCACATACCAAAAGATCAGCCGCTCAAAGGCGGCGTTGTGGGCGTAGATGAGGCCAGTGTGGTCACGGACAGCCGCCGGGAAAGGCTGGTCGGGTGTCCATGTCACGACCTCATCGTCGTCAAAAGCGTAGGACATACAAAGTACATCCGTGCTTGCATCTTGGGCGTAGTTGTAAACGCCTTTAGCCTTAAGATCGCAACGACTGCGCGTCTCAAAGTCGAGCCAGAGAATGCTCATAGTGTAGGTGGGGGCATCAATTTGGGTTTCGACAAGCCGCAGAAGAAAGCCAGAAAATCCTGCGGGTCACCATCCTTGAGTGCTGGCTTAACTGCCCCCGATTTCAATTAGGCCGCACGACGACGACGGCCAGTGGGAGCGGCTTCTTCCACCACTTCCGGCTCTGCTGCTTCTTCAGCACCGTCCATGCCAACCCATTCGACGATCTCGAACACTGGCGTGTAGATGCGCCCATAGGACTTGTGGGTGTAGTGATCCTTTTTCAGGCGCACCACAGGCACAGGCTTGCTGGGGTCTTTGTCCACTTGCGTGGCGATGGCGATGCCAAGGGTCTGGACGGACTTCTTACCGCCGACCGAGGTCGTGGTAAAACGCGCTTCCATGTCCTTGTCTTCGCCAGTGCGGCACTTGAGCGACATGCCGATCTGCATCTCCCAGCCGCGCTTGGCGTTGGCCGGAGCCGCGTCAAGTTCAGGCAGGGGGTTTGTGATGCCGGTCATCTTTTCACCCAACACCTCGCCGTCGCCCCAAGCGATGAAGCCGTGGACAAAAGAGTAGGGGTTGACAGCCCAAGTGGCGTCGTCTTCG
>Ga0222712_10007984_pt1 | contig 10111 bp, 15 predicted proteins | sample C33_657DmetaG_FD_165043 | JGI IMG/M metagenome (GOLD analysis project Ga0222712, IMG submission 165043) | Estuarine water microbial communities from San Francisco Bay, California, United States - C33_657D | ecosystem: Environmental > Aquatic > Marine > Unclassified | place: USA: California...
AACTCTTTGACATCCGGACTGTCAATCAAAAACAGTAGTACGTGTTCCACTGTGATATATTGATGTTGATGTGTATTGGCAAACTCGCGACTGAGTTTGATTACGTTTGATAAATGTTTGTCTGGATCGATCATAATATTATTTACTTGTGTATTTTTTAACCAATTCTTTTAAGGGTAACTCCATGTCACTGTTAGATAATTGTACAGGTTTAATCACAAAAATGCAAGTCATATCTGCACGATGGTTGTCATAAACAAAGCCAAGATTGGATACAGAAATCTCTGTGCCAGTTACAGTGCCCGCAGGTACCTTGACTGCAAGACCGTCGGTGATTTTTATTTCTGCGCCCACCAAGGATTCTAGTTGATTGATTTTGATTTCTTTGCAAAGTTTACCATTGTTGATAAAGTAATCATTGATCTGTGCTACCACAGTTATTTTTAGATTGTATTGATCCACGGTGAACGTATGTTCGTATTTCCAATCTGGTTGCCAATTGGGTAATTCAATTTCGTAGATTTTGTCCCGATAGTCAATGTCATGAACGGTGCTCAGAACCAATTGTTCCAATGGTATCTTAACTTGTATGCGATGGTAGTTGCCCTGTATGGGTATGTTGTATCGACCTAAATTGGTCTTTCTTAGATACTCGTAGGAATCGTGTAGTTCAGCAAAGGCTTCTGATGTGCCGCCTTTGTCAGGATGCAGTTTAATAGCCTGTCTACGATAGGCCTGTTTGATTTCTTCTTGACTTGCCCCGGGACTGATTCCCAGTACCTTGTAGGGATCCATCCATTAAAAACCCAGCCAACCTCGACGTGGTGCTTCAATTTTTACAGTTTCGTTTTTGCATTTTTCTGCTAGAGAAATGGCACCAACCTTGGCTGAGTTGTCTCCACTTTTAGCAATTTCAGCCACAGCACTCCAACATGCAGTCTGTGCCATGGTATTGTCTTTGCTGATGGCCTTGGCCGAATCAACATACTGCGAGTAATCTTTGTTACCTACAAAGGCACATCCTGACAGTAAACAAACTAATAAAACAGCAATTGGAATCTTCATTTACTTTACTCCCTCATAGATTTTTTTCTGCTCGTTGTACCATTCATTCCAACCATCAACTTTGGCCGAACATTCATAGTACAGAGCATAGTTGCTGATAATGACCTTGAGCATGTCTGTGATAGCAACTTTGTCACCTTCAACTTTTTGCAGAGCCTTGCATTGTTCTGTGAGCTCTTTGACTGGATCTGGGAATTTGGGTTTTACTGGAACTACTGTTGAACAACCAACTAGAGTAACAGCCAATATGACAGCCAAGAGTTTCATTTCTTAGATCCCTCTGCGGCTTTGTTTAATTCTTTTATAACTTCCGGAGGTGTAGCAGCCTTGTTGTGTTCGTCAATAATGACCTTGGGCACTGGGCAGTTTTCAATGTATTTGATTACTTCTTTGTCTTGTGTGACTACACGGTCCACATATTTGATCTGTGTGTCGGCACGTTCTTTGACTATTTTAGTTTTTTCAACAACTTTGGTTTCTATCACAGTGTTGACTGTTTTGGCCTGTTCTTCAGCAATCTTAACTTTGGCTTCCATTTCTGCAACCTTGGCTTTCCATTTGGCTTCGTTGACTATGCCACCTTCGGCCCATACACCAAACAGTAATAAAATAAAGCCACCAATTTGCAGTGGATAACGATACTGTGAAACAAAGGGGATGAATCTTAACACAAAACTAGCCACCAAGACTAGAATTGACACAATTACTACACCGTGAAAAAACCAATCAGGTAGTAGGTTTAACATCCACATTATTTGCCACATTATCTTTTCCTATAAACTATGCGTCCACGAGTTAGATCATATGGACTCATTTCTACTGTGACTTTGTCACCGTTTGAAATATTTACATTATTGATGCGTATTTTGCCACTGACTGTGGCTAGTATGATATGATTCTTGCTGGAATCTAGTAAAACTTTGAACATAGCATTGGGTAAAGCATCAATTACTTGGCCTTCGTACTGTATTAGATCAGATTTGGCCATGGGTTAATTAGCGTTTTTCTGCATATAGGTCTTTGACTTCGAGGCTGGTCTCTCCGTTGTATATTATAAATTTATCGGCTCTGTCTTCTACTACAAAATTTTGTCCTATCAGTCCATTCACAGTTCGGCTGAGTTGACTGGGCATTAGGTTACCGGGTTTGGCATCTGTGATGGCCAATATTTTAAATCCTATAACCTGTGCCGGTGCCCACTCATTGACCTGTTTGGTCAGTGTTACTGTGCCGTTTTCTTGTACATCAATGCTGTGCATGTTGGAATCTGCAAAAAAGTCTTTGACAGACTCTGCTGCCTTGGCTTTGATCATGTCTAGGTATTCGTCCTTGGTTTTTGGAATTATTGACAGATTTTCTTCGTTGACATCCAATGTTCTAGGATCTTTTTTGTATTTGAATTTCCACGATACAACATTGGACACATTTTCAATTTCTTCCAATAATTTCAGAATCTGATCAACTAATTTGGGATTTCTAGAAATCTCAACAAACACCGCATATTTTTGAAATTGATCTGGACCCGGGCTGGCGTCGGCATCCAGAACCCAATCATAGGCTTTTTCAATGTAGTTGGCCAAATCCTGTGCAGCCTGCTTATTGCTCACACGAAATGTCAACGTGGCTACTTCACTGTCTGTGCCTAGTTTACTGACATGGCGATCAACAAAAAACAAGCCATCAACTAGATGCTCTAGATCATAGCGTTCTAGATTTTCATTGAGCTGGTTGTGCTGGTTGTTGTAACTGGTCTTGTTCATTGTTTTTAACCATTTCTTTGTCTAGGTTGTCTTCATAGGCTGTGTCTAGATCTTGTAGATCAATTTGCTGACCTTCTATTTCGGCGTAACCTGTTTGAATTTGTTGCATCAAATCTTTGGGAATCTTAATTTCTACTACCCATACTGGACGCTGTGTGGTCTTGGGCATGAAACTACCGGGTTCAAAATCTTCGTAGCTCTTGGGTCTTAGTGTGTAGTGAAACTCATCTAATTTAACTGAATGTAGCACACCAAAGTTTTTTAATTTTTTAAGTGCTCGTGCATCTGGTGGAAGATTATCTGGCCACATAAAACTAGCAGTGACAAAATATCTGTTGGATTTTGGACCTTCTACTAGTTCGCCTAGATACCAATTTTTATAGGTATAGATATCAAGTTGATCTAGAACTCGCTCGAAGTCCATGAGAATTTCCAGCGAGTTTGCGTTTTCACGGACAACGCCGAGGTTGTCAATAATGTCGTTGATTTTAGGCATACAAATATTTAGCAATAACAGCCCAAGCGAACAAATCTAACTTGGGCTGTTCCCTCAGTTTTATCGGCGATTTTTAACCAAATCGTCCTTGTAAACTGCACGTTGGGTCAGAATTTGTGTATTCCACCATACTAGATCTTTGAGTGCTTTGGCAGTTAACAGTGAATCTAACTGCTTCATAGCACCGTTGACATCGTCACCAATGATCCATGGATATTTTCCAGTGTCTTTTTCAATCTCTGCCACAGCCACGGGATCTGCTAACATGTCACGTAGTGCTTTGATGAGTTTTTCTCTGTTAGGGTTATTTTTATCAACCCATAGACTTTTCTGTAGTACGTCTCTGTAACTCTTGACCAACAAATATGCATTATAGAAATCCCCGCTGGGTTCTTTGCCCCAACGAGCACGATAAACATCAGCAAACAACTTTCCTTTGAAGTTTACATCATCTGTGGGCTTACCAGTTTTGAGATCTAAAATGCCGTGCTTGAACCATACTTCGGCTTCTCTTTTTTCAATCATAGGTACAACATGTTTGTTAAAAGCCGCTGTGGTTTCTCTAGTAGTGTTTAGTTCACCACGCATAAAAGACAGTCTACGATCGTTGCCTTTCATACCCTCAACATACACGATTTTTTCATTGTAGCATTTTTTGTATGCTTCAAGATTTGGTAGTGGTCCACACTCCAGCAAGGTAATGGCCATGACATCGGGATTCATACCTGAACCTGCTGAAAATCTCACGGGAGATTTAAAGTCTGTTCTACGACCTACAATAATATCTAAGTTCATCAATCCCACAGGTGCATATTCTGAATAGTTGTAGTCCACAGGGTGTACTAGATAACTCTCGGCATTGCCACCATGCGCTACCATGACCACCTTGGAATCTTTGCGTAGTTCGTTGTGGAATTTGTTGAATCCAGGAATATCATTGGCCCCCGGAATGTGCTCAATGATGATCTTCTCCCCTAGTTTCTTTTCTAGTTCCTTGGCAACAATAGTAGCCCATACGCTGGTACCACCCCCCGGTGCTTGCGGAACTATGAAGCGATAGTCAGCGTGTGCTAGTGTTGCACACACTGACATGATTAAACCAAACAATAATTTTTTCATGTCATGTGTCCTTTCAAATTAGAATCTTTTACTAATTGTAATACCATAACGATCTGTTTTAATTCCTGCGGAATCTTCCATGAGATCGTACTTTAAACCAATACCGTATTCTTTGGTTAGTTTGTAGTCTAACGCTAGACGAACACCTTTAAGATCATCATCGACGGTTTTAGAAAATGCTTGACGATACGAGTAACCAACTTTGGCTCCTAAGTTTTCTGATAATTTGAATTTAACTCCGGGTTCAACAACCCAGAAACTGGTCGAATCAGAACCGCTCTGGAACTTTTCACCAACCTTAGCAGACACATAAAACATGTTATAAGATCCAGTAAGGCTCGTGGCCAAACGATTGGTAACACGATCATCAGTGGTACGCTGTGCTAGATTAGCATCTAGTCCCCAAGTAAAGTTTTTATTGATGTCTGTGTTCCATCCAATAGTTACGTTACGAGAATCTGCAGAAGAATTCTGCTTGTCATCATAACGATAACCTAGTTCAATTTTATCTCCCGCAACTGCGGATGTGCTAATGGCTACTGCCATGATTGCTAATAGTTTTTTCATACGTAATTAATCCTTGTTTTGTTAAAAAATACACCGTAGACTGCGGCCGCAACTGCTATGACCAACAATGTCACAGTCAAAGGTCTGGTAAAAATATCAGACCAATCGTACAATTTGACAAACTGTCTGGTTAGACTTTCTAGTTTGTCAGCAAGTACGAACCCTATGATCAAGGCAGGTCTACTGAACTTGATCTTCTTTAACCCAATGCCGACGATACTGCATATTATCAGCATTAGATAATCCTCCCAGCCACCAGTGTACTGCCCTGCTGACCAGATTAGTAGTGCAACTATGGGCCAAAAGTACCAACTGAATGGCACCTGTGATATCAAAGTCGCCCATCTAATGAATATCATGGCTAGGACAAATGTGATTGTCATGCTGGCCATGTAACTGTATGTGATGTTTGTGAAAAATGTAGTATCCTGTAGTAGGCTAGGCGATCCTAATTCAAGGCCCACCAACATAAACAGCGCAATTATTATGACTTCAAACGGTGCACCAGGTATGCCAAACAGTATAGTTGGCACATAACTAGTGGCCTTTTGTGCATTGTTAGCGCCTTCACAGCCTATGACACCTTTGATGTTACCATCACCAAATGTGATCTTTTCATTTTTGTTTGATGCCACTGTTTGTCCGTAGGCCAACCAATCAGCGATGTTACCGCCTATACCTGGTATCAGTCCTACTATGGCACCTATGATTCCGCCTTTGACGCCCAACCAGCGATGCTGCCAACTGTCCCGAATGCCCTGTATGATCTGTGCTACCTGTCCCTGACTAGGGGGAGTATTTGCTACTTTAGATCTATATGCTTCCAATAATTCTGGAACAGCAAACAGGCCAATCATCACAGGAATCAGTTGTATGCCATCTTGTAGATAATACCACCCGCCTGTGAAACGTGCTTCTCCAGTTAAGGGGTGCTGACCTACTAGGCCTAAAAATACGCCTAGGCACAATGCCAGTATACCTCGGAACCAATAGCGGCTGTTAATAAAGCACACTGATGTAAATGCTATCAACATAAACATCAACATTTCAGGAATACCAAACATCAGTATCAGATGTTTGTAGTAGGGTAACAATAAAAATACTGCCGCACCCCATATAAGTCCATTGATGGTTGACGTGGTTATAGCCGCACTCAAAGCTCGTGCTGCCTGTCCTTGCCTAGCCAAAGGAAAACCATCTACCATAGTGGCCGCAGAACCACTTGCACCCGGGATATTCATTACCACACTGGCAAATGAGTCACCAATGGTACTGGATACGACAATGGCAGTAGTAAATACCACCAAGGTGTAAGGGTCTGCGCGAAAGATGTCTAGGAAGCCATATATGGTCAATAGAGCGGTGCCAGCACCTGCCACTGGTATTAGACCAAATAAGAAACCGTAAATTGTGCCCGCAAGCAGGCTGATCAAATATTCCATATTTTAAACAACAGAGATTTATCTAACAGCGAAATAAATCAGTGCTGGTATTATAATAAAAAACTGAGGTAGGAAATTTGTGATGATAGCACGTTCACGCCAGCGATAGCCTACATAAACCCATCCGGCCGCGCCAACTAGTTGTACTATGCTGTTCCATGGTGTGATACCAAACACATGTAGAAACATAGCACAAATGATTACAAATGCACTGGCCCATTTGATGTACCAGACGTGATCTCTTGTGTTATTTGTCAAACTTCTTACCTGTAATGTTAAAGTTGCACACGCTTATGAATTGTTGTGTGCTGTTAACTCTAACAAATTTATTTATATCACTTCAATAAAGTCACTAGAATATCGGACCAAACTTTGTTGACCTCAGGTTTAAAACCAAATTCGCGTTCAACCCAAGCGGCGCTGAAATGCTGCCATGTTACATCGTGTCTATGACCAAACTCTAAGATGCATTGATTTTCTCGGGTTATGCCGGCCAACATGCCCGTGTGGTCTATGTAATGATCATATCTAGGATGTGTTATCGTGAACCCGCCTGCTTCATGCCACCAAGCATAACTGCTCATATCAGGACGATAAACCAACATGAGCCAATCGCCCGAGGTCTTGCAGAAACGCCATACATCGTCTAGTGTATAAGCCCAATCATGGCTTTTGACTAATCTACAACCCCCCGATTCGGGCCAAGCACGATCTAGGTATTCAGCGTCTAACTGCGCGGCCCAATCTTGGCTACGACCAAAATATGTGCCTTTGTGCCCACTGAAGCCATGATGAGTGTATTCAGGAGCATCGTTTCTGTTGCTGATGTTAAATCCCGGTACAGTTTCTATGGTCTGTGCTATGCCCGACCAGCGGCTTCCAGGCACACCTGTGAAAAATAATCTATTTGGTAGGTTCATTGTCAAATCCATGATAAGGAATCGGTTTATTTAATTTTGGTTTATTTTCTACACAGTTGATGATTCTTTTTATTTTAGATTTCAGTTGACTAAAAAAATCCCGACCTCTAAGATCTTCTTTAAGTGTAACACCACAATCTTCTAACAGTTTAACATTACGTTGATGGTATAACAGCATTTGTTGCCATTTAGAATCATCAGGCAACATTTTCATAAATTTACAGAGTTCCAAATATGTATTGTAGTTTTCGTGTATGAATAACTGATCGATGTCTAAAACATAACAGTTTTTGTAGCCTCGTGCATACTCCAGGGGAAATCTGTAAGTCAATTGGGTATTTAAATTATTAGGTGATGCAGTTTCTAAACCTATTAAATACTCCAAAAAATCCATGGAAGTCTTGATGTTGTTGTCTTTCATGTTATGTTTTATTTCGTCAATGGCTGTGGCATAACTCATCGATGGTTGTAAAAGATGTTTGATCCAATATAGTGCATGAAAAAAGTTATTGTAATTTTTACTGATCACTACTATTTTATGGCATCCAGGAAAGACTGTTCTATAAGGCAAAAAGCAATGAGATCTTAATACACACTTTTGATCTTCGGGAAGGTTAAATTGGGTTATACTGGGCGGTTTACCTGTGTGCATCCAGTTGTCAAATAATTTGTAATATCTTACATCGTGGTGCTTGTATCTATTGATAGACTTGCTGTAGTCCAACTCAAATTTAGTGAAAGGTTTATCTAAACTAACATGGCTTTGTATAATACTGGTAAGAAATTCACCAGCGCGGCCCCCTTGATAAATCAAGAAAAAAAGATTATCATAGTTCATTGTTAATTACTTATGATCCAGTTACCGAGGATGATTTAATAATTGGTTCATAATGATATCCATCGAGATGTTTAGCAGTTTCTAAAATTTTTAGATAATTTTGTATTAACTGTTCTATGCTTGCATCGGTTTGATATGGGTCTAGGTTCATGGACAGCAACAGATTAATATTTTTTTGGTGATACTCTAGTATGCTTTCCCAAAAAATATCGTTGGGAGTGGTACCAATGAATTTGCATAGATCATTGTACACGTTTTTGTCTTTACTAAAAAACAACTTATCTATGTCCAAAGAAAAAACATTTACATTTTTAGTGTACACTAATCTCCGAGATTGATTTATTATTGCCATGGTTTTTTCTTCTACCGACAAAAATGGTCTGCGGTATCTTTCAACTTTAATAGAATAAAGATTGCCAAAAAATACTTTATGTTTTTTTGACTTTACTTCAATGATTTTAGATCCCGGAAATGACGATTGATAGTCAGTGAAATAGTGTGTTCGAAATACTAGTTTTTTATTTTTTAAAATATTGTTAAGAATGTTTCTTTCTTTCTCACTGATATCTAAGTTTTTGTATATTATAGATGGTATAATATCATGCGTTCGGATTTTGTTAATATTAGGCTCATATTCTGCCCGCGGCCTGTACAGGCCCGGATGTTGATTTAACACATCGGCTAGAAACTCACCGCATTGCCCCCCTTGATACACTAAGAAAAAAAGATTATCATAGTTCATTGATAACTACTTATTACACGAATTTGAGGATTCAAAATGATTGATCAAAACTATTTAAATTGGTACTTTGCAAATATTTGGAAAGGTACCACAGATGAATACATTTACACAGGTTGGGCGTTGGTTGACAAAGTCACCGACGATGAATGGGTGCTGGATGTGGGCTGTGGATTTAATCCCTACAAAGGTAAAATCAAAAATCTAGTGGGCATTGATCCAGCCAATGATCTTGCAGATCACAAAGTGTCCATAGAGGACTATGTGCCTGATCGCAAATTTGATGTGGCGTTCTGTTTAGGTAGTATTGGATTTGGCAAAGACAGATCTGTGATCGAACGGCAGATTGCTAAAATTGTTGACTGCCTCAATGACCAAAGCAGAATCTATTGGCGCATGAATCCTGGACTCAATGATCATCAAAACAAAGCATTCGAAGATGTTCCAGTGTATGAGTGGACCTTTGAAGATAATCGTGCCTTTGCTGATCAGTTTGGTTATCGGGTGGTAGATACTAGAATGGATCAGAACAAACGTAATCGAAGACTGTATGCTGAGTGGACTAGAGCCTAATACTTATCATCAAAATCAATCATAATATACACACATAAAAATACCAGTTGACCTTCTGTAAATATCTTTGTCACAGCAGTATGTGACAATATTACAGGAGGCTCAATGGCTAAATCCAAGCGAGCTGTTGTTACTGGTAGATCAAGTAAGCAACAGAACACCAACGTAGTTGAAATCGCAGACACATTTTTTTACTCACCCACACAGAGAAAAAAGCACGTAACCTTAGAAGCAAAAAATCCCACTCAAGAAGCATACATACATTTGCTCAACAATGACTCCGTAAAAATCTTATTCGCATTAGGACCGGCAGGTACAGGCAAAACTTTATTGGCCTGTGAAGCCGCGGTTCGTGCTCTACAAGAGCGACAAGTCAATAAGATCATAGTGACTCGACCCGCGGTCACCGTAGATGAAGATCATGGATTTTTACCAGGTACCCTACAAGAAAAAATGGCGCCATGGACCAGACCAATCTTTGATGTGTTCTATGAATATTGGAATCCCCGACATGTGGAATACATGATTGAAAACAATGTCATTGAAATATCACCATTGGCCTATATGAGAGGGCGCACATTTAAGAACGCAT
>Ga0222712_10007985_pt1 | contig 10110 bp, 4 predicted proteins | sample C33_657DmetaG_FD_165043 | JGI IMG/M metagenome (GOLD analysis project Ga0222712, IMG submission 165043) | Estuarine water microbial communities from San Francisco Bay, California, United States - C33_657D | ecosystem: Environmental > Aquatic > Marine > Unclassified | place: USA: California...
TCTCTCGCTCGATCGATCGACGCCAGCGCACGCGCGCTCGATCGACGTCTCGCGTGGACGACGTCGTGGAAAGTCGATCGATCGATCGCGTCGACGCATTCGTCGTCGCGCGTTCGCACGCGATGGCGTCGACGTCGAATGCGACTCGAGGGGCGGTGGCGACGGGAGACGGGGCGCGCGCGCGCGCGCGAACGCGAACGCGCGCGCGAACGCGGACGCGAACGAACAAAGGAAAAGGACGCACGAATGCGAATGCGAGAGGGAATGATGAAGACGACGGCGAACGACGTGAACGATTGGGCGTTAGACGGGAAAAGGCGAGGGTAAACGCGTTGATCGCGGTGTTGGCGGCGACGATCGTGGGAACGGAGAGCGCGCGGGAGGCGACGGCGAGCGCGACGGAAAGCGCGACGGATGGACGATGGCGAGAGAGAAGTGAGATGAGTGTGGAGCGCGTGACGAAAGCGATTGTTCGAGAGGAGCGCGCGATCGTGGATGAAGTGAGAAGGGATGGGGAGATCGGCGAGCAGGCGTTTCGCGACGGGCAGACGTTGGGCGAGCGTTTGGATATTTTTCTCGAAAAAGAACCCCCGGTGGCGGTGTTTTTGGCCGTCATGGCGATAATTAACGGATGTTTTGGCTTGGTCTACGCGTTGTTCGTGCGCGAGACGTCGGCGGGGCCTGGGGGGGAGTTTGGTAAAGTGATCGCCGCGTCTCGCAAGGAGGTGGTCAAAGGCATCTTTAAGTTCTTCAACGGCGCTCTCGGTACGTACACCACGCGCGACCGCGAATGAGCTTGTAATTATAATAGACAATTCTTTCTTCTGTCGATCCATTGAGTTCGCCCATCGCACCCGTCGTTCTTGGGCGTTCACGCCCTCGATCGGCGTCGTCGAGCGGAGGTCGCTCCGCAACACCCAACTCGCGGCGCTGAACGCCATTGAGTCCCTCGCACCTCCATCATGTCGCGCGCACACGAGCGCTCGAGCCTTGTGGCGTCATCTTTATCCACTTCCACCGGTGCCGCGGCGTTCTTCGACGCGCCGACCGCGGAAGACCATCGCGCGTCGTCGCGCAGGTTCTCCCTCGCCCTCGCCGTCGTCGTCGGCGCGTCCTCCGTCGTCGCCATCGCGCTCACCGCGGACGTCCTCGCGAACGGTGCGGCGATTCGCGCGCACGGCGCGTTCGCATCGCTAGGTAGCGCATACGTACCGTCGCGATGGCGCGCGAGGAAATACCAGGGCGAGCCGTGGAAGCCCAACGTCCCGCTGGAGGCGATCAACACCCCGGAGCTCGCGTTCGCGGAGCTCGGTCGAATCAGGCTCACCGAAGCCGCGCTGGCGCTGGCGCAGAGTGGAATCGAAGGGAAACCCGTGACGTTCGGAGCGGACGCGTTTTTAGACGCGGCGATGTCGAGACGAAAGTTGGAGACGCCCGTGTACGTCATCGCGGTGGAGGCGAGCGAAAAAGACGTCGCCAAGGCGACGAATCTTAAACGAGTGATCAACGAGGCGTATCACATCGTCGAGCCTACTGCGGCGGGCGCGGCGGGTGCAAATGCGCAAACGCCGCTCGTGAAGATTCAGAACGCGGTGAACGCCGCAGCGTGGCCGAACACGATCGATCTCGCCATCGACGCGGCGGCGCCGCTCGAAGCGGTGCTTCCGCTCAAGTCTTTGTATTACTTGAACGCGCTCGACCAGGCCCGGAACAGTGGGAACGTATTGCCACAAGGGTGGCATGGCATAGCGCATCACGTTGGGTGCCTGTACTCGCACCTGCGCATGTGGCAGTTGCACGCGCGAGCGAAGAACAAGTGGACGATTATTTTTGAAAGCGATGGGTTGTACTTTCTCGCCCTCGCGCCTTGGCAGTTACAATCCGTCGCGGACAACGCGCCGTCGAACGCGGACGTGATATTCTTGCACAAGAAAGACTTGGCCAGCGGGCAATTTGTGAAACAGTGGCGAACCGGGGACGAGATGATGTACTTGTACAATTGGGACAAGGTTGTCGGCGGCGCGGGCTTGTCGGGGTACATGATCGGCCCAAACTTTACGGAGAAGATTAATAATCAAATCTTGGCCTGGCGTGGCGCCGATATGGTCGACGCGTGGTTGATGCTAAAGATGTGCGACAAGAAGGATAGCGGCGACTACAACGACGCGCACCGCATAAATTGCTACCACGCCCAACGCGGCGCCAAGCCCAAGCAGTTGATCGGAGGCTACCTCCCGGATTGGTACGGTGTCGACAAAACCACGAGATGGACCGATAATTGGGCCGCGTTCGTCGCCAATGAAGAAAGCGATGCGTTATTTCGCGAGGCATGGAACGTCCGTCGCGCGGAATTCTCCGCCGCGCAGGCGATTGAAAACGAACAGAAGCGCGCCGTCGCCGCCGCCAAGCGCGCCGCTCGAGCGCGAGCGCGCGCCGAGCTCGCGTCCGCCCCCGCCGTGTGACCCCATCGTCTGCGTACGTAATCATCATCCTTTTACATACAGTGGCGTGTATTAATTATCTGTAATAATCTAGCCTTGATCGATGCAAGAAGTTCATTCGCGACCGCCGCCGCGCTCGGCGCTCGGCGCGAACCCCTACAGGTCACCGACCCGATCGCGTCATTCTCCCGCGCTCGTCAACCCTCGGGTTCGCGCGCGCGGGACTCATCCATCGATCGACGACCTTGCGTCGCGTCTCGAGCGGCGCCCACGGTCACGACATCGACGCGCGATCGAACGCCATGCGCGAGGATGAGATGAAGTTTCTGCGACGCCCCGTGGACACGCTGCGTCTTGGACTCGCCGCCGCGCGCGACGTCGGGGCGTCGACGACGAAGCACCCGGTGCAAGTGATGCAAGAAGAAGTGCGTCGACGTTCGCTCGCGCGCGCGCGAAAGGAAACACACTGGGCGCGCGAGGCGCGGACGCGCCGGATGAGATCGGCGTCTCGCCGGACGCGTTGACTGACGCGAACGCGCGATGGAATTTCGTAAACACAGCGCGCGAGCGGGGTGGAGTACACGAAAAAGTTGCAAATGATGGCGCAAGCGCACGGCGCGGCGATCCCGGCGAAGTTGGACGTGGAGCGACAGATTTTAAGCAGGTACGCGTCGAGCGAACGCGACTGCGCGGACTCGAAGACTCACGGCGAGGCGCGCGCGCGCAGGATCGAACGCTTACCCGGCCCGGTGCCGAGCAAGCGATTAGGGTTACAAATCATGACGGGAGATATCGATCGATTTGATTTTTCGGATTACTTGAACCTGGAGATGAACAGCGAAATCGGTCCGCGCGTGGACACGCACTCGGCGATGGAGGCGAAATTGTCCCTCGGTGCAAACGTCGGCCGATATTGATCCACCATCCCGGCCATCATGCCTTTCGTTTTGTCATATCGTACACATTACACACTAGTCCATCACTCGTCTCTCCCGCGCGCGCGCTACATTTTCAACGCCTTCATCGCCTCCGCCGCTTCGCGTCCCGTTCGAAACGCCTCCCCGCGCGCGGGCAACTCCCCCCCCGATTCAAGCACCGCGCGTAAATCCGCCCTATTCATATTCCTCGCCTCATTGTGTAACTTCTCCACGCGCTCGCGCAAATTCTTCGCGCTCAATCCGATCCCATCCAGCTTCGTTCGCGCCGTTCGCAACCTCTTCGCATCTTCCTCCCTCGCCGGCGTCGGCAACGCGTCCACCAATCGCTCCAGCTCTTTCGATGCGTCCTCCACTCGGGCGATCAGCGCGTCTTGCGCGCGTTGGGCGCTCACGTTCGCCGCGTCCAGCGCGCGCGTCGCGCGCATCAGCGACTCGCGCAACCCGAGCGACGCGCGCGCGCGCGCCGATATCTCTCCTTCGCCCTCATCGTTGCCGTCTTCACCATCGTCGAACGCGTTCGATGTCGTCGTCGATGTCGTCGTCGACATCGCACGCTTGAAACGCGCGCGCGCGTGCGACGCCGCGACGGTTCCCTTCGCACGCGATCGGTTCGATTCGATTCGATTCGATTCGGTCATTCGGTCGGTCGGTCATTCGGTCGGTCGGTCGGTCATACGGTCGGTCGGTCGGTCATTCGGTCGGTCGGTCATTCGGTCATTCGGTCATTCGGTCATTCGGTCATTCAGTCGGTCATTCAGTCGGTCATTCAGTCGGTCCTTCAATCGGTCCTTCGCCCTGTCCCTCGTCTCGACGACTGATGACTCGTCCGACGACGACGACATGAGCGACGACGACCTGACGACGCGATCGATCGATCGAGCGAGCGATCGAGCGATCGCCCGATCGATCGCGTCGTTCAAAGTCGTCACTCTCCGTCCGTCATCTCGAATGCGCTTGACGTCGGCGAGGAATGAACTCGCGAAACGATGTCGCGCGATCGCGTCGTCGCTGACGTCGTCGACGACGACGACATCGGCGAACGGCGCGACGACATCGACGCGATCGTTCGCGAGCTCGGGCGCGATCGCGGGAATGTTTCGGATTTCGGAATGGCGACCGCGATGTCGCGCGATCGCGGCGAATGCGAACGCACGAACGGCGCGCGCGTTCGCATCGAGGACGTATCCCAAACACGAAGTGATTCCGTTCCCGTCGCTGTCGCCGACGATGACGCGGGGCGGGATCGCGAAGTGGAAGAAAGCGGAGGGCGACGCGGTCGCCGTCGGGGAAATCTTAGCGGAAGTGCAGACGGATAAAGCGGTGATGGAGATGGAGAGTATGGAGGAAGGGTATTTGGCGAAGATTTTGATCCCGAGCGGGGACGCGGATGATATACCGGTGGGTAAAGGGGTGTGCGTCATGGTGGAGGACGCGGCGCACGTGGCGGCGTTCGCGAATTACGTCGCGGATGAGGGCGCGGGGGTGGAGAGTCACAGTTCGGGGGGGGTGACGAGTGCGAACGTGAATGCACCGGCGGCGGCAGCAGCGCGCGCGGTGCTCGAGCGACCGGATTATCGGCCGATTAAAGAGCAAGGGGTGCCGCTACGTAACTCGCGCGCGAGCGGACGCAACGTCGGGGAGAACGACGCGAACGCCGCGCCGGTTGCGCAAACTTTGGCCGCGGATGCGCCGCGCATGACCGTGCGCGATGCGTTGAACAGTGCGATGAGCGAGGAGATGGCGCGCGATGAAAAGGTATTCATAATGGGTGAAGAAGTCGGCGAGTACCAAGGCGCGTACAAGATCACCAAGGGTTTGTTACAAAAGTTTGGCGCTGAGCGCGTGCGCGACACGCCGATCACCGAAGCCGGGTTCACTGGCATCGGTGTCGGTGCCGCGTTCATGGGTCTCAAGCCGATCGTGGAGTTTATGACGTTTAACTTTTCCATGCAAGCGATTGACCACATCGTGAATAGCGCGGCGAAGACCTTGTACATGTCCGCCGGCGCCATTTCCGCCCCGATAGTATTCCGCGGTCCCAACGGTGCAGCCGCGGGCGTTGGAGCGCAGCACTCGCAGTGTTTTGCGGCGTGGTACATGTCTATCCCAGGTTTGAAGGTTGTCGCCCCGTACGACGCCGAGGACGCGCGCGGTTTGATGAAGGCGGCGATTCGCGACCCGGACCCAGTAGTGTTTTTGGAGAACGAGCTGCTCTACGGCCAGGAATTCGCGCTGCCTAAGGAGGCTTTGGATGAGAACTTCACCCTCCCGATCGGAAAGGCGGTAGTGATGAAGGCCGGCACCGACGTCACGTTGGTCGCCTTCTCTAAAATGGTTGGCTTTTGCTTGAAAGCAGCTGAACAGTTGCGAGAAGAGGGCATCGAAGCTGAAGTCATCAACCTTCGCTCGCTCCGACCGCTCGATCGCAACGCCCTCGCATCGTCCGTGCGCAAGACCAACCGAATGGTTGTCGTCGAAGAAGGATGGCCGCAGTGCGGAGTTGGCGCTGAGATTTCAGCCGTCGTCAACGAAGACGCGTTTGATTACCTCGACGCCCCGGTCGAGCGCATCACTGGCGTCGACATTCCCATGCCCTATGCCGAAAACCTCGAAAAGATGGCTTTGCCCACCGTTGCTGACATCGTCCGCGTCGCCAAGCGCGTGTGTTATCGTTAATACGCGTCCTAGAATTTAAATATGATGAAAGATATCGCGCGAACGCCCAAGACAGCTCGCGAGCGTTTGAAAACGAAGCTCACATTGCGTCACAACCCTTCGCGCAGCACATCGCGTCGCGCGCGCGGATAAGACGCAAACAGAAGCACTCTAAGTTTCATTCGCGCGCGTCCATCGTCGTCTCCCGCATGGCGCCGCCTAAATCCGCGTCGCGCGCGCCGCCGCCGCCAGGCCAGCGACCCATCAGCGCGTTCTTCGGCGCCACCCCGAAAAGATCCATCGCGCGCGCGCTCGACGCCGCTGACGAAGCTGGTGATGTCATCGTTCAAGACGCCCCAGTCGCGCGCGAAGCCGAAAAGACTGAGGATGCGAGGGTAAAATCAGAGGACAAAGCCGAGCCAAGAACGGAGGCGAGCGCGAGCGTTGGAGCGGCGACGGCGGACGCGGAAGTCGACATCGCGCATGCGCGCGCCCCAGCGGAAGTCTCGACGCCTCCCGAGCGCGAGGTCATGATGGACGAGGCGAAGAAGGCGCCCGCGAGAACGCGGGCGAAGGCATTGCAGGCCAAGGCGGGGGAGAAGCGAGCGCGAGCGACGAAATCGAGCCGCGTCTACGAGGCGAGCGACGAGGAGGAGGATGCAGATGAGAGTGGCAGCGAGTTTGAGGCTGGAGAAGAAGATGACGAAGATGACGATGTGACTGATGAAGACATGAGCGAAGAGGAGGAGGAATCGGAGGATGATGATTTTTCAGAGAGCGAGTCGCCGGTGAAGAAGAAGGCGAAGAAGCCGGTAGCGAAAAAGGCGACGGGATCGACAAAGAGTGCGACGACGACGATGACGGCGACGGCGAATGCGAGAGGTAAAACGACTATGAAGACGACGAGCACGACACCCGCGAAAGCGACGGAGAAGAAGGTTTTGAGTGCTGCAGATGTTTTAGCCGGCGGAGGTCCAGAACAATATGATGCTCGCGAGAAATTCAAGTTTCCATTCTTGCTGCCCGAGAATATCAAGGACGCGCGCGGTCGACGACCGAGCGACGCCGATTACGATCCGTCGACACTTTTGCTCCCGTCGACGTTCCCGAAATTCAAAGACGCCAGCGGTGAGCTTTGGCTCGTGTCTCCTGGGCAGCAACAGTGGTGGAAATTCAAAGCGGCGAATTTCGACAGTGTCATGTTGTTCAAAATGGGCAAATTTTATGAAATGTACGAAATGGATGCGCACGTCGGCGTGCGCGATTTGGGTTTGATTTACATGCGCGGTGAACAGCCACACGCGGGGTTTCCGGAGAAGAACTACGCGATGCACGCCGAGCAGCTCGCGAGGAATGGACATCGCGTGGTATGTATCGAGCAGACGGAGACGCCCGCGCAGCTGGCGGAACGCAAAAAGAGCGATCCCAAGTGCAAAGACACTGTGGTTCGCCGCGAGATGGTGCAAGTGCTGACGAAAGGCACGATGATTGATATGAGTATGCTGGATTCATCACCCGACGCGGCGTTCGTGTGCGCCGTCATCGATGGAGGCGTTGACGACGGCGACGATGGCGGCGGTTGGATTGGTTTGTGCGCCGCCGACTGCGGCACCGGGCGCTTCCTCGTCGGTGCGTGGCGCGATGACGAAGGTGCGGGATGCTTGCGCACTGCGCTCGCCGAGCTTCGACCGGTTGAAATCCTCGTCCCCCACGCGGGTTTGAGCCCCAGAACGAAGGCGGCCGTGCTGGACACGTGCCCGTCGGCGCAACATCGCGCGTTCAAATCGACGACCGCGGCAGATGCTTTGCACGACGCCGACGTCGAAGGGTACTTCAAAAACATGAAAAGTGGGTACCCGGCGGCGATTAAGCAGTTGCGCGACACCGCGTGTGATCCGGCGCGCGAATGTGGCTTGGGGGCATGGGGAACCGTTGTCGCGTATCTGCGCGCCGCTCTCATAGACGCGGATTTGGTGCCGCAAGGCCGCGTCGAAGCCTTGCGCTTCACAGATGTCGGTTCTCGCGAGCACCTCGCGCGATGGGCTCACTCCACGCACGTTGCCATGGACGCCGCCGCACTTTCAGGTCTCGAAGTATTGGAGAACACCGCCGGTGGGACCGCTGGGACGCTGCTCGCGTCGCTCGATCGCTGCGTCAGCGGCCCCGGACGACGATTACTGCGTCAGTGGATTTGCCGTCCTTTAACGTCAGCGGCGGCGATTCGCGCCCGACAAGTCGCGCTGAGTGCCCTCCGTGGGGCTGGTGTCGAAGCCACGGGGATGGCGCGCAAGCTGCTTCGCGATGCACCCGACACAGAGCGCGCGATTTCCCGAGTCGTCGGTACCTCCAGCGGGAAGGGCCGAGACGCCGCGCATGTTGTGCTGTATGAAGACAGCGCGAGAGCCAAGTTGAACGATTTCCTCGCCGCTCTGCAGGGCGTTCGCGCCGCACGCGACGCTGCGGCGGCTATCGCGGCATGTGCCAATTTATGCGAAAAATCGCCGCTGCTCAAAGCGCTTTGCGTCGCGGATTGCGAAGAGTCGAGGCTTGAAGATGTCTTCACCGCCAGCGCCGGCGCTTCGATGCCAGACTTGAGTGCGCTCAAGGAGATGGAGGCTGCGTTTGACTGGGCTGCCGCCAAGACGAGCGGTAGGATTGAACCCGCGCGCGGGGTCGACGCCGATCTCGATGCCTCGGATGATCAACTCGCGGCGGCGGATGCGGATTTGGCGGCCTGGCTCGAACAGGCGCGAGTCCAGCTCGGCGGGCACAAAACCGAGGTTTGCTTTGTGACCGCAAACAAAGATACGCACTTGGTGGAACTGCCGGACCGTTTGGCGGGTAAAGTTCCGACGCACTGGGTTCGCGAAGGCAAGCGCAAGGGATTTGAGAGATTCACTTGTGATGATTTGGTCCCCTTGCGTGAAGCGCGCGTCGCCGCGCAAGAAGCGCGGGAATCGGCGCTCTCTGGCGTCTTTAGACGCATCGTCGCCAAATTCTGTGAAGACGCCCCGAAGTGGCAAGCTGCGGCGAGCATTGGGGCAATCATCGATGTATTAGGATCGTTAGCGGTGGTGAGTGAAGAGATGTACGCGTCGTGTGGCGCCGTGTGCACGCCCAAGGTGCTCCCGGCGGCAACGGATGGCGCTCCGGCGACGCTCGTGGCGGAAAAGTTGTCACACCCATGCGCGTCTTCACTCGCGCGCTCGTTCGTTCCGAACGACGCTCGTCTGGGTGGCGACGCCGCGGGTTTTTGTTTGCTCACAGGACCGAATATGGGTGGTAAATCGACGTATCTTAGACAAGTGTGCCTCGCGGCGATTATGGCTCACGTCGGCGCCGACGTTCCCGCGGCTAAATTTGAGATGACCGCCATGGACGCCGTCTTCGTGCGCATGGGCGCGAAAGACAACCTCGCTGGGGGACAATCAACATTCATGGTCGAGCTCAGCGAAACCGGCGCGATGCTTCGACGGGCTACGACGAATTCATTAGTGGCGCTGGATGAATTAGGCCGAGGCACCGCTACGGCGGATGGCGCCGCCATCGCTTGCGCCGTGGCGTCGCATCTCATCGACAGGCGATGCCGCACGCTATTCAGCACGCACTACCACCGGCTCGCGGACGATCACGCGCGCGACCCTAACGTCGCACTCGCGCACATGGGCTGTCGCGTCGAGGCGCCCGGCGGCGGCGCCCGAGAGTACGGTCGAGAAACCGTAACCTTTCTCTACACCCTCACCTCGGGCGCGTGCCCGCGAAGCTACGGCGTCAACGTCGCTCGTCTCGCAGGTTTACCCGAGAGCGTCTGCGTCGCCGCCGCCGCGCGCGCGGCGCACCTCGAACGAAACCGGCTCGAGCCCGAGCCCTGGGTTCGCGACGCCACCTCCGCGAGCGCTCGCGCCGTCCTCCTCGCCCTTCGCCCGGGCGATTTCCCTTCCGTCCAACTCGCCCGCGCGCGCGCCCTCGATGCCTTACTTCTTTAGCCTTCTCACTCCATCACACTCATTCGCCGCTCGCACGAACTCGGGGTCGACGCCGCGTCCGCGTCCGCGCGCGTCTCCCCCACCCCCCCC
>Ga0222712_10007987_pt1 | contig 10110 bp, 8 predicted proteins | sample C33_657DmetaG_FD_165043 | JGI IMG/M metagenome (GOLD analysis project Ga0222712, IMG submission 165043) | Estuarine water microbial communities from San Francisco Bay, California, United States - C33_657D | ecosystem: Environmental > Aquatic > Marine > Unclassified | place: USA: California...
CAAAGAAAATGCCGATCAGCTTTTGAAATACTACCCAGCCACAAGTGATGAAAATGCTGTGAAGTCGCAAGTGTACATATCTAGGGACCAAGTATTTGGAATGCAAAATTATACATGGAGCAACATTTCATCGAGAAATGGCTCAAAAGTTTTTGTTTATAGATTCACCAGATTGGTGCCCGAAAACAAAACGGGATCGAAGTATAGCGCCTTTCACACGGGTGAGGTTCCTTATGCGTATAATAATTTAAAATTTGTGAACAGGCCTTTTCAAGAAGAAGATCATCGTTTGGCTTCTACCATGTCTTCCTTCTGGATCAACTTTATTAAAAGAGGAGATCCCAATGAAAAAGGGCTCCCGGCATGGCCCTCCTATCACGAGGAGGATAAGAGCATTATGATTTTTGATACAGAAAGCAGGGTCGGTAAGCTGCAAGATGGCGAGGCATTGAAGTTTTTACATTCAATTATTACCAAGAGTAAATAATATGGGCAACATAAGAATATACTTGACCCTACTTTCATTACTATCTACAACATTCATTTTTGCTCAACAAAAAAGTGCCTTTAAAGCAGAAATAGATGCCTTTAGAAAACAAGACAGTATACAAGCTCCTCCATCCGATCCAATATTATTTGTAGGAAGCTCTTCGTTTACCAGATGGAAAACCATCCAAAAAGATTTACCAGGATATACAATTTTAAATAGAGGGTTTGGTGGATCATCCCTCACGGATGTGATTCAATTCGTCGATGAAACTATTATCAAGTACAAACCCAAGCAGATATATATTTATTGCGGGGAGAACGATTTGGCTAATGATGCTACTGTAACTCCAGAGATCGTAGTAGAAAGATACCAGAAACTGCATTCGATGATTCGAAAAGCATTGGGTAAAAAGGTACCGATTGTATTTGTATCGTTGAAGCCTTCTATAGCCAGGTGGAAGCTCGAAAGCGCCTTTACCAAAACCAATCAATTGATACAAGGCTTTCTTGCAAAGGATAAACATGCAAGTTATCTTGATGTACATTCCGCTATGCTGGATGAAAAAAAGGAAGTACTGAAAGATATTTTTGTAGCCGACAAATTACATATGAACGAGAAAGGCTATGCTATCTGGATAAAAATCATTCAGCCTACTCTGCTGAAATGATAATTGAATAATTCATTCAGCTTCACTTTATTGATTTTTGATAACTATTCTACCAAGTTCTATTACGATTCTATTATCGTTCGGACATGTATATCGACTTTCGAGTAGGATAGTTTTTTACATTACAAAGCCATGACGTAATTAGCTATCAATTAAAGCTACTCTATGAAAGACCAGCGGGATGAATAATTTCATCCCGTTTTTTTATCTATACCCTTTAAAGAAATGATGCTCCGAATCATTTTTCCTGTTTTACATACAACTGCCAAAAACTTTTTTGAAAAATTAAAACGAGGTATTGAATTTTTATTGAATACCTCAATGCGGTATGCTATAAAAAAATAATAATTACTCAGCCGATAAAAATCATTTAACAATTTTACTAGTAGATCATTTTTTTGATTGACAGTGATCATTTTCTGATGCTTCATTGCTGGATAGCATTGCAACCTCATTTTTAACACAGCATTTCGTTAAATAAAAAAGTGAAGCATACATGAAAATATTGGTGAGTATAGTTGTTGGAATTCTTTTCGCTTCAAATGGATCTGCTCAATCCAACCGAGTATTCTCTGGTGGAGAAGTTATTAATTACGGAACAATTGATATTTCGTTGAGCAACTCCACTTCATGGAGCTCCGAAAGATCCAATCAACCCGGATACTTTAGTTTAATTGAAAGCGCGAACTATACAGGTTATTCAGATACTGTAAATATTGATGGGTACGTAAAAAAATACGGTAATACTGCTTTTCTTTTTCCTGTAGGAAGTGGAAGCGATTTAAGAACACTCGAAATATCGAATCCCCGTTTAACTACAGATGCCTACGCAACCGCTTGGATCGAAGGCGACCCATCCATTCAAATAGATCCGACCACACCCAATGGAGGCAGGCACTCTGTGATGGCAGTATCAGGATCGATTATTGAAGTGAGTAAGGCAGGTCAGTGGGATTGGCAAGTAGGTGAAGGCGGAAATCTTGGATCTACAACAACTGGAAATGGAGAAGGTCTCATTATTACTGTGAGTATTCCAGATATGAGATCCTTTGCGGAAGCATCCGAACTCCGATTGGTGGGATGGAATGGAAATAGCTGGGTAGACCTCAGTGGAAAATCAACCGCTACTGGAAATACCGAGAACAGTAAATTAATTGGAACTATGACAGCAGGCATATCTGCTATAGCAATCGGAAAGATACTGGCTGCTCCGTTTGTGAAACTTGAATCTTTTACAGCAACATCAGCCAATTGCAATACAATCCTAAAATGGTCAACCTCCTTTGAGTTAAATGGAATCATTTTTACCATAGAGCAAAGTACAGACAGCATCAAGTTCTCACCGATTACTACCGTTTCGTCTTATGGACTTTCAAGCGGAAGCAATTATATCAAAGCAATTGAGCCGCCAGTAGGAAAAGTGTATTACAGATTAAAAATTCAACAACCAAGCGGCGCATTCGTCTATTCAAAGATTATTTCAACATACAACGAGTGCAATGAAAACGACAACATGTGGTTATACCCGAATCCGGTTGTCAACAACGATCCGTTGAACCTGCGCTTTAAAATATCCAGAGAGGGAACTGCCGAGTTGCTGATTTACAATGCCCTTGGACAGCAAGTGCTTCGAAGAACAGTTCAATTCAAAAATGGAGTGAATACCATCTTGATTGATGTGAAGCATTTCATCCATGGAACGTACAATCTTCATCTGATTGATTCAAATGGAAACAGGATTGGAACGGTCAAGCGATTCATCAAACAATAAACCATGAAAAAAGAAATGATAAACATGCATAATATAAAAGCTCTTACAGTTCTATTGATAATAATCGTTGGATGTAAATATCCCCTCTCGGCTCAAATTAAAATTGGCGAGAATCCAAAATCGATCAATGCAGATGCGGTATTGGATGTTGAATCGAGTAACAAAGGAATTCTCTTACCAAGAATAGCACTTAGTTCAACCACTTCCGCTTCTCCTTTAAAAAATTTCACCAGTGGAATGGTTGTGTACAATACTTCTTCGAGCAATGACCTCACGCCTGGACTCTACTATTCGGATGGTACTAAATGGATAAAAGGCAATACAACTATATCCAATACGGGGTTCTTGATTGGAGCACAGAGTTATCTGGAAACAGTTGCAACAAGTAACCAGAGTATTTTTAAAACACCTGCTACGATTACGGATGTCAATAAAATATTTCTCTACAGAAATGGCATCATGATTTCATTTTCCATCAACAACAGCACTTCGATCAAATCGGAGCTACCCTGCAACCAGGGCGATCAAATTAGGATTATTCAATTATTATAAAACAAAAAAAACAAAACAATGAAAAAACTCGTATTTCTCACAGTGCTAGCAGCTATTAGTTACACAGCTTCGGCGCAAAAAGACACAACCAAGGTAGTAGATAACAAAGGTACTATCAAATGGGTCATTTCAAACACGACCGCTGTCATTACAAAAGGTGATAGTACTCTATTGTATGTTACTCCTCAACAATTGGGAGATAGCAGCTTTGTAAAATTTGCCAACAATGGATTGACAAAAAATGGACAAATCGTTGAATTGGGCGGAGTATTAAATCGTGTTACAACGATCGAAACCAGTGCATCAAACTTTTTACAAATCACTGGACTACAAAGAGGCTCAAATACTAACGATAGTGTAATGGTAGTAAATCCATCTACAGGACAATTGAAATTCATTTCAGCTTCAGGCCTGTTTAATGCGCTGACATTTAGTAATGGACTTACCAAAAATGGAAATGTGGTTGAATTAGGTGGCCCCCTTACTAAAGAAACCATCATAGGAACAGACGGAACTAACAAATTGAAAATCACAGGACTTGAAAGCGGTTCTCTGGCAACTGATAGCATTGTTGTATCTGCTTCAGATGGCACACTCAAAAGAGTTACAGCGGAAACTCTCTTGCAAAGCGGTGACGAATATTTTACTGCAACAGGGGGACAAAAGAATTTCGTTGTAGCAGGCAGTCCAGTTGCAGTATCAAAAGTATCTGTATATAGAAATGGCGTAAGATTGATGCCTGTGATTGATTACACAACTGTTGCAGGTCAAGTTAATCTTACTGATGCACTCGCAGCTTTGGTTGTTGCAGGAGATGTGATTGAAGTTCAATGGGTGAAATAATCTATCAAGTTTATTTATTACTAGACTACATATTTATATAAACATTTGACCAATAACTTATCCAATAAGTTATTGGTCAAATAAATGAATTACAATGGACAAAGTTTGGATCACTTTTCTTTTATTTTCGGTTTCGATCAATTCAATGAGCCAAACCGTTATTGGCCCGAAAGGAACAAAAATTGCAATAGACAGCAGCAAATGGAAGATCAACGGTAATAATGTTTACAATAAAAATTCCGGAGGTATTGGCATTGGTACTGCAAATCCAACTGCTCAATTTCATACAACGGGTGATGTAAGATTTCAGGGCATTGGATCAAACACACTCAATACAAAAATATTAACCGCAGACGCCAATGGAAATATAACAACACGCTTGTTGTCGAATCTCATAGACGGGAGTGCAGTAACATCTATCAATGGGATAGCAAGTTCTGCTCAAACTTTTGAAAGTGGCGCGTCGGGAACAGATTTCAATATTTCATCGCTAGGCAGTGTTCATACGTTTAATTTGCCAACCGCTTCTGCTACCAATCGCGGTGCCTTATCCTCTGCGGATTGGTCGACTTTTAACGGAAAAGAAAACGTACTCAGCTTCTCCACTGGATTGACCAGAACAGGAAATACTATTGCTGTGAATAGCATTCAAAATATTACAGCGCTTTCAAATCTCACAACCAATGGATTGATAAAAACTTCCGGAGGTACTGGAGCGTTGTCGATTGCAACTGCCAGTGATTTTCCGATATTGAATCAAAATACAACAGGTAATGCTGCAACTGTGACAACTAACGCCAATCTAACAGGACCAGTGACTTCTGTAGGAAATGCTACGAGCATAAGTGCAAATGTTGTAACTAACTCAATGCTAGCACAGCTACCTACACAAACTTTTAAAGGACGAATAGCAACCGGTACAGGCAACGTGGAAGATCTCACAGCTGCACAAGCCACTGCAATGTTGACTCCATTTACTTCGTCTGCGCAGGGAGTTGTTCCTGCAAGTGGTGGTGGAACAACTAATTTTTTGAGGGCCGATGGTATATTCGCCCCTATTACTAGTAGCCGAAACCCTACAGTAATTACTCTCAATAACGATATAACTACTCAACCGACTGCTGGCAATAACCCTTCAATATTAACCGATATTACAGGATTATCTTTTGATGTTACTGCAAACAAAACTTACCGGTTCTCTGCAATTATACCATTCACTAGCAGCGCCACAACAAATCCTGTTATATTTACGATTGATGGACCGACTGCTTCTTTTATTAGCTTTACAAGTAGATCACCCTTGAACAACAATACAGAAATAATAAACTATTGCAGTGCCTATAATACACCTAACAGTTGGAGTGGAAATAACAATTCAGTATTAAATGCAAATATGGCAATAATTACGGGTATAGTAATACCATCCGCCAATGGAACAGTCAAAGTAAAATTTGCAGCAAAAACTGCTGCTATTACCGCAAAAGCAGGTGCTTGGTTGGAATACTGGTAGAATTTTTAATCAGATAATGCTATAACCTATCTCTGGATTTCATCTCGCAGAATAGCCTTTCAACTCTTTCAAAAAAATCGGTCAACTAATTATGGTTGACCGAAAATCGCGTTTGGTAGCATTGCAGGGCATGCAGCAAATGGATCAGTAGCTCTTTAAATGTTTGAGGGAACTTTGGCAATGAAGGTTCCTGCTGAGATAGACGTTTGGAACCACTCATCTTTTTTATCTTCGTGCCGATGAAATCGGCAGGCAAGGAAGAAGGTATCCAAATCAACAAATACATCAGCAACGCTGGCTTCTGTTCAAGAAGAGAAGCAGACAAGCTGATCGAACAATTGCGTGTCACTATCAACGGAGAATGTGTCTTGCCAACAGCCCGTGTTATGGAAGGAGATGAAGTAGCGATCGATGGCGAGCGGATCAAAAACAAACAGCGACCTATTTACATTGCCCTGAATAAACCGGTTGGCGTTACCTCAACAACAGATACGAGTGATAATACCAATATCATTCGCTTCATGAATCATCCCAAAAGAATATTTCCGGTTGGCCGACTCGACAAAGATTCTGAGGGTTTGATCCTCCTGACCAATGATGGCGATATTGTCAACAAAATCCTGCGCTCCAGTAACAATAATGAGAAGGAATATGTTGTAACAGTAGACAAAGAACTGACGCAGGAAATGATCAAGGGAATGGCCTCGGGTGTAAGGATACTTGGTGAAAGAACCAAGCCCTGTTTTGTTCGCATGGAAGGTTCGAGACGCTTTCGTATCATCCTCAAGCAAGGTCTCAACCGACAGATCAGGCGAATGTGTGAGGTTTTCGGATACAAGGTTAAAACGTTGAAACGTATCCGTATCATGCATATTGAGCTGGGCAACTTGGCAACAGGGAAATGGCGCTATCTGACCCCTGCAGAAATGGATCAGCTGGAAAAAAAGTTGAAGGACGCCAGTAATTGAAACGTCATTTCAAGACCTGCACACATCCTGCCATTTTAAATCTTACGTTATTGTGAGATCAACATTGGGGATAAACGTATTGGATGTACAGTAAAAAGTTTATTTAATAGAATAAACTTCTGTTCTATTTGTGTATTAATTACTAGTAATTAAGTTCGAACCTTTCGTGTTAATGCCATATCATCATAATTGAAGAACATGCAAGCATTTCAGAGCAAAAAAAATCGGTCAACCGTTGAAAGTTGACCGAAAATCGCGTTTGGTAGTCCGTAGGGGAATCGAACCCCTCATTCCTCCGTGAAAGGGAGGCGTCTTAACCGATTGACCAACGGACCATCCTCGAAAGGAACGCAAAGGTACAATCTTGCAGATTTATGGCCAAAAAAACTGGAATTGTTCTTAACTTCGGCCCACTTTTTTGACACTAAAAGCAATCAAACATGAGTACAGTTAAAGTAGCCATCAATGGATTCGGAAGAATCGGTCGCCTTGCCTACCGCCAGATCTATAATATGCAGGGTATCGACGTAGTTGCCATCAACGACCTCACCAGTCCAAAAGTATTGGCACACCTCCTAAAATACGATACTGCACAAGGACGTTTCGACCAAGATGTACAGGCCACTGAGAACTCAATTGTAGTTAACGGACACGAAGTAAAAATATACGCACAAAAAGACCCAGCCCAAATTCCTTGGGGCGCTCACCAAGTAGATGTAGTATTGGAGTGCACCGGATTTTTCACCGATAAAGACAAGGCTGCATCTCACCTTACAGCAGGTGCCCGCAAAGTGGTGATTTCCGCTCCGGCAACGGGCGATTTGAAAACCATCGTTTTCAATACCAACCACGATATCCTAGACGGATCCGAAACCATCATCAGTTGCGCCTCTTGTACCACCAACTGCTTGGCCCCTATGGCGAAAGTATTGGAAGACAAATTCGGTATCCTCACTGGTTTGATGACCACCGTTCACGCATATACCAACGATCAAAATACGCAAGACGCTCCGCATCCGAAAGGAGATCTTCGCAGGGCACGCGCCGCTGCACAAAATATTGTTCCAAACAGTACAGGTGCTGCAAAAGCAATCGGATTGGTACTTCCATCCCTCAAAGGAAAATTGGACGGTACTGCACAACGCGTTCCTACATTAACCGGATCACTAACTGAATTGACAGTACTACTTGGCAAAAAAACTTCTGCAGAGGAAATCAATGCTGCAATGAAAGCTGCTGCCAACGAAAGCTACGGATACACAGAAGACGAAATCGTTTCAGGCGATGTCATCGGTATCAGCTATGGATCGCTGTTCGATGCCACTCAAACCAAAGTTCAAACTGTTGGAGATCACCAAATCGTAAGAACTGTTAGCTGGTACGACAACGAAATGAGCTACGTGAGTCAGCTTGTTCGCACAGTGAAATACTTCGCACAGTTGATTTCTAAATAACTTCTCATCATACACGAACCCGGCAGCAACCTGCCGGGTTTCTTTTTTAAAAAAAGTAATTATGTACATATTTAGTCAAACAAATTTTGGAGGAAAGAAAGCATTGGTGCGAGTGGATTTCAATGTGCCGCTCGATGAAAATTTTACAATAACAGATGATACAAGAATGCGTGCAGCATTGCCTACCATCGAAAAGATCTTGAGCGACGGAGGCAGTGTGATTTTGATGAGCCACCTGGGCAGACCAAAAGATGGACCGACCAACAAATACTCCCTTAAACATTTGGTTAGCCATTTGCAAAAATTAGTAGGACCTGATTACCCGGTTTTATTTGCAGACGATTGCATCGGCGAATCAGCCATAAAAGCTTCCAATGATTTAAAGCCAGGCGAAATACTTTTATTGGAAAACCTGCGCTTCTACAAGGAAGAAGAAAAAGGCGACATGAGCTTTGCTGAAAAATTGCACCAATTGGGTGATATATATGTAAACGATGCGTTCGGTACTGCACACCGTGCACATGCGTCCACTGCCATCATCGCAGATTTTTTTGAATCCGATAAAAAAATGTTCGGACTCCTCATGGAAGGCGAAGTGAGCAGTGCGGAAAAAGTATTACTCAAATCAGACAAACCATTTACTGCTATCATCGGAGGCGCAAAAGTTTCGGACAAAATTCTTATCATCGAAAACTTATTGAACAAGGCAACCGATATCATTATCGGTGGTGGCATGGCCTATACTTTTTGGAAAGCGCAAGGAAAAATAATTGGCAACTCTCTTTGTGAGGAAGATCGCCTACCCCTTGCTGCGGAACTATTGGAAAAAGCTAAAGCAAAAGGAGTGAATATCCATTTACCAATGGACAGCACCATCGCAGATAAATTTTCGAACGATGCTACCACCACCAATTGCGAAAGCTATGGTATTCCTTCTGGCTGGATGGGATTGGACATCGGGGAAAAGGCTAGAGCTGATTTTAGAAAAGTAATCCTAAGCAGCAAAACCATTCTATGGAACGGACCCATGGGCGTTTTTGAAATGGAAAAATTTCAGGCTGGTACAAAAGCCATCGCCGAAGCCGTGGCAGAAGCTACCCAAAAAGGAGCTTTTTCGCTGGTTGGCGGTGGGGACAGCGTGGCGGCTGTGAATCAATTCGGATTCACGGATAAAGTAAGCTACGTATCTACCGGCGGAGGCGCTATGCTGGAATTTTTTGAAGGCAAAGTGCTACCAGGGATAGCTGCCATCAAAAATTAACCGTTCATCATATTGAACAAAGGTTAACAAAAGCTTGATCGCTTTTGACCTATCTTTATGCCCTAATTTAACAAACTATGAGCACACGTAACATTGTCCTTATCAGCATCGTTGCATTTATCCTTCTTTTGGGTGGATGTGGTTGCAGTGGATACAACGGACTTGTACAAAAAGACCAAAACGTAAAATCAAAGTGGGCAAACGTTGAAAGTGATTACCAGAGAAGATCCGACCTCGTTCCAAATTTGGTGAACACTGTAAAAGGCGCAGCTAATTTTGAGCAAGAGACCTTGACACAAGTAATCGAAGCAAGATCTAAAGCAACACAAACAACTGTAAATGCAGGTGATTTATCTCCAGAGAAAATTGCTGCATTCCAAAAAGCCCAAGGCCAACTAAGTGGAGCCATCGGCAGATTATTGGTGAGTGTTGAAAGATATCCTGAATTGAAAGCAACAGAAGCATTCCGCGACCTACAAGCGCAATTGGAAGGAACAGAGAACAGAATCAAAGTATCCAGAAATGATTTCAATGCAGCAGTTCAAGATTACAACACCAGCGTAAAGAAATTTCCAATGGTACTTTTCAGTGGAA
>Ga0222712_10007989_pt1 | contig 10108 bp, 9 predicted proteins | sample C33_657DmetaG_FD_165043 | JGI IMG/M metagenome (GOLD analysis project Ga0222712, IMG submission 165043) | Estuarine water microbial communities from San Francisco Bay, California, United States - C33_657D | ecosystem: Environmental > Aquatic > Marine > Unclassified | place: USA: California...
AGATACAATAATAATTAGAAATCTGTCACTAGAACTAAAATGTATTAATGAAATTATTTGGCAAATTGAAGACGAAATACGTATTAAAGAAAAATCAAAATTATTTGATCAGGAGTTTATCGACCTTGCTAGGTCTGTTTACATTTATAATGATAAACGAGCAGTGGTGAAAAGACAAATTAATGAGCTTACTAACAGCCACATTGTTGAGGAAAAAATATACTAATGACTATCAATAAAATTTGTTTTTATAATAGGTGGCATAACGGAGATGTGTTCTCCGGTAAAGGTTATATGCAAGATTTAATTCGACAACTACCTGATATTGAATTCTCACATTCACAGGTTAATAAGATTAAAACTATGGGAGATATGCCGTTCACGCACTTACCTATTGATCAAATACCTGTAACAGATTCTCATAGAGTTTCTGCATCAGAGGATACCATCTACATTAACACCTGGGTTGGAGGGTATAAAGATTTTATGTTTCCTAATGAGGAACATGCAAACTACCCAATGCTCAATAGAATGTGGATGTATATCTACGACAGAGTAGCATGGTATCTAGATAGGCCAATTGAACATACTACTAACTTATTTGCACTTATACCTACCACAGATTGGTCAAAATTTAATATTGCGCCTGCATTGGCATGGCTTGAAGGTAAAGGACGTATAGCTTTATTTTGTAATGGAATAGCACAAAGTTCTCAAAGTCAATTAGGCACCATGGGAGAGATTATAAAAAATCTAGCACAGATTCATCCTGATGTTTCATTTGTGTGTACTACAAAATTTAGTACCGAGTGGTTTCCTTATACATCTAATATATATTTTACAGATGATATATTTGCAGAAGTAGAGGGAGGTGACCTTAATGAAATAGGATTTTTATCAACTAAAGCAGAGCTTATAGTTGGAAAAAATAGCGGGCCTTTTATGTTTTCTCATGTAAGAGAAAATATAGCAAATCCTAATCAAGCATTCTTAAGTTTAAGTCATAGACCAAGTGATAGTTATCTGATGCATGTCATTGGATTTCCTTGCAGGTATTTTCATTACAGTAGAGAAGAGCTACATCAACTTACTTTTTATCTTAATGAAATACTTAATGGTAAGGGCAAGAATCATAATGCACAGATGCAGATTTTAGATTAAAAAAAACGGACCGTAAGGTCCGTTTTTATTGGGTTATGTTGATTAACCTAAACCAGTTGCTGCCTGGCCTACTGCTCTTCCAATTTCAGAACCAATACCACTGCGTGTAGTGCCCTTCATTTGAATAGCGTTATCATATTTAATTGTCATAGTAATATCTACAGGATCACTAGATGAATAATCTGTGTTAGAATAAACTGTATTTTGTAGATAGCATCCGTATAGTTCAAACGTTTCTAAAATGCCTGGTTCGTTGGATCCGTTACCGCCGTCTAGGATTTCAATTCTAGTTGTAAACTTGTAATCGATACCTGCTGCCGCAGAACTTTGTTCGAAGAAGTCAAATTGTTTCTGAATTTGTTCTCCAACAATTCTACTTGTATCTCCGCTCACATCATCCCTTACAACAAGGGTAATATCTGCCCATGTGTAACGACCAGCATAGTTAAGTTTACTGTTGTAAATGTTTAATTCGATATTGTCGAATTGTACTCCTGGGCGAGTAATGTTCATTACCTGCTTTGTTAATTCAGTGCTTCCGCCAGATGCGCCAAAACCTTCTAAAGATACCCTGAAGCGGTATTTTAGTTTTGGCATCAGTAACGTCTGATTTCCTTGCCCCGGAATTGGAACTGAAAATTTGTTTAAAGTGATCATCGTAGGGTTCCTTGTTCTATGTATTTACCCATTATCTTCCGGCTGCAATATCACCAGTATTTTTCAAGCGTAATGGAATGTAAATGAATTCCACTGCTTTTACTGGTTCAATAGCAATGTCAAGATATAGTTCGTTTCTATCAACTCTTGCAGGAGTATTGTTAGATTCATCGCATACAACAATAAAGTCGTAAAGTGCTCTTTGTCCTACAAGTTCTAGTAATAAACTTTCTGCCGATTGCTTGAGTTCGTTACGTGTAGTTCTGTCGTTTGGCTCAAACAAGAACGGACGAGCTAACAAGTCAAGTTGTCTACGTAAGTACGCAACTAAACGAGATACGTTGATTCTATCTAAAGAGCTTGAATTCCTAGCCCTTGTCTTTTGACCAAACAATACAATTCCTGCTCCAGGCAATGTTGCAATTGGATTAATCTTAACATCTTGTAGAACATCTCGTAAGCTCTGTGGTAGTGGAGCCTGTTGGAATTCGCCGTTTTTAAGGTAACCGACTGCTGTTGCGTTATCAACACCACCGCGGCGTGTACCAGCTGGAGCAAACCACGGGTAGCTCTTTTGATCACTCAACGCCATAGTACGCAATACCATATGACTTGGCGGAACAACAATGCTGTTACCGCTGTTGTCTGTGGTAAACCCGCTTGGATAGAACATTCCCATGTATTCATCGTACGTTACAGATCCAGTTTCTCCGTTGTCAAGTGCTGTATTGCTTGCGCCCCATTCACGTAGAGCAGTACCTGTAGCAGGTAATCTAAACGGTGTGTCACCAATAACAAATCCAGTTAATCCTCTAGCTACGTTTAGGCCTACTAAATTGGTAATTGTCTCTGGATACCCAGGACATGCTAGTAAATTAACTACCATTGTATCAGTATCTCTAATTGATAGACTAGTGTCAATTAAAGATTTAAGACTTTTGACAACAAACCCACGTTGTGAGTGTCGACCAAATTTACCAGATCCGTCTTCATTATTGCCAGATGCACTTACCCAACGAGCAGTTGCATATTTAGGAGAATTAGTAGATCCGTCCATAACTTCGTCGTTAAAACGCTGATTAGTACCGTTGTCGGCAGTGATATCAATTGCGGTTGCTTTGTATTGTTTTACATTGTTTCCGCTACGACGAGTATTCCATAGGCGCATACCCTGTGGATATATTGTAGGATCAGGAGCATCTGGATCAAGATATAAACTTGTTAATAATGCCTTGATAGTTGCCGGCGTTGTAGCAGTTCCGCTAGCACCCCATCGAGCATCAGCAAACAACCATCCTGTTGGACTTGTATTGTCTGTAAGATCTTGTTTAACCCATTTGATTAAACTTGCGCTCCATACATAAACATTTTGACCATATTTTTCTGGGTCGCTACTATCGATCCATAAATCGCCGTCTACTAATGGAGTACCGTCACTTTGACCGTCATCTTTGCCTGGGGCTGTTGCTTTAATAATAGGTCCATTAGGACTAGTCAATGGGTATACTGAATGATATCCTGCCCAGGTTGTGCCATTATGTACAAGAATATCAACTTCGTCTTGAATAGCAGAATACCACAATGTTCCATCTGCTGGAGCTGTAGTTAAAGCGGTTGCAGATGATTTTACTACAGAAGTTAGTAACTCAACTGGTTTCCAGTTACTTGCTTTTAATGCAAATCCATCATACAACCCTGTAGGATACACATTTGAAGCATAGGTATTGGTTGCAGAATCATAAAAACCTGCTTGGAATAACGGAACATCTATCCCGTCACTCATGAAAATTTCACCGCCTAATGAGTGTTCTAGTCTTAATACTCCTGATACAGGATCGTATGTAGAAGTAACATATTTTAGACCAACTGCACTTACAGCAGTTGCAAACCCTGCAACGCTACTTGTTGTAATTACTACAGTTTTTGGATTGCCTAATGTAGTACTGTTCGGTTCTGTTTCAGAAATTATAAATGTTGCACCTATAGCAAATGCCGAAGTATTAGGTATAACTGTTGTTACAACTGTAGGGGCCGAAGTAACTCTTCGATATAATTTAAAGTTAGCAATAGTTGCCTGTGCCGCAGTTCCGTTACCTTCGTTGTAATCGCTCTGAATAAACAACTTACCTGCCGCAATGTTTGTACCGCCGGAAGAATCAAGTGATTTAATAGCTTCTCTAGAATTCTTAAACACTGGAGCATTTACTGTTTCCCAAATAGATTCAGTTCCGTTAAAATATTTTACAACCCAATTAGCACCGCTATTAGGACTTGTTGTTTTAACATAAACACTACCTGTAGCAACACCCTGAGATGCATATTGTGGGAATTGATAATGCGGAGCAAGTGTTAATTTTAATGGTCCAAAAACGCCAACTTCAAGGCCTAAACTAGCAAGAGTTGCAGAGCCGCCTCTATTAACTAATGCAATTTTTCCATTTGGGCCGGCTGCTTGATCTGATTGTGCTGATGCATCAGCATATAGATACAAGTTAGTACCGTCTGATTTTGCACCTACACCTGCTTGAGGAGTAAGGGCATTGATACTTCTTGCAATTCCGTCTACTGTTGGATCAGTAATTGTAATTTCTATATCGTTAATAGCAAATCTACTTCCGCTAGACGGTTGTGTCGGAGTACCTTTTACAATAGGCCAGCTAGTTTGCCAGCAGTTGCTTACAAATCTTGAATCAACAATTGGGTTGCCGAATGTAGTTTGAATGTTGCTACCTAATCTAACCCAAACGTTGTCAACGTTTTTAAAATACATTGTATAACGATTATCATTGGTAACTACAACAGCGTAATCGCCTTGATTTCCAAAACTATCAAGCGGCACTCTATTTGCATCAGCATATAAAGATAATGTAACATCGTTAATTACTCGAGGAGTTTTATTAATAAACACCTTTGTAGTTGCGTTCCACTCGCTTATGCCAAATTTTGAACTTGTAGTATCGATCCAATAAGTTCCAGCGGCAGGTAATCCTGTTGGTTCAGATGTTTTTGGAACCAACTCGGATAAGTTAACATCAGCTCTTACTACGTAGGCTCTAGAGGTAACACCTAGCGTACTGTAGGCCGCTTGTAGACCATATTCATTAAGTTCTCCGCCATGAATAGGATTACTGTTTGAATCAGTGTAAAAATATGGAGTACCAAACGTATCAGAAAGATCTCTCTGACTTGTAATGGTATAAACTTTGCCTGCATTTGAAGCCAAAGTTCCCGGTGCTATTCCAGTACCGGAACTGTTAGTCTTATTTGTTTTTGATGCAACAATAATAAGGGGAGTAGTCCCCGGTGCTGCCGAAGTGTAAAAACTTTCATCAATGACGTTTACTTGTACGCCTGCTGAACTCATTGCCATTTGGTATCTCCTTAATGGATTATCATTTGTTATATTTAGCGGAAGGCCTCAAATTTTACCGACTTAAATACAACGAAAAGGGCATGAAAAGGGCGCTGATGAGAAAATTATGTAAAACCTGCGGCAAAAGACCGGTGGCCATAAACTATTACAAAGAAAAAAAACCGTTTTATAGAAGTAAATGTGACCACTGCGCCCGTGGAGCTAAAGATGGATTACCTAAATGGTATCGTGCAGGATATCGTTTAAAGAATAAATGCGATAAGTGTGGACATAGCAGTAAACATATGGTACAATTTAATGTTTATCATGTAGACGGTGATTTAGATAATTGTAAAATTACCAATCTAAAAACAGTATGTGCTAACTGCCAGCGCATACTGCACGATCTCAATTTGCCATGGAGACAGGGAGATCTATCACCTGATTTCTGATCGATAAAAACAATTCATCAATTGTACTATCATTAGAAATTGTTACGTCTATGTCGCCGCCTACCCAAGCTGTTTCGCTAGCATGAATTTTAAGCTGTGCTAATTTAGCCTTACTTAATGACCAAGTAGAATTTGCATCAGGACCTTTATTAGCACTAATAGCAGCCTCGTACCATTCAGGATCTTCGCCGCGTTTTACTCGTATAACTTTTCCGCCTGCATTATGAATTGCTTTGATTTCATTAGGAAATCGCACATCGCTTATAACAATATTATCGGTAGTTTTACGCATCTTATTTTCTACGCTAGCAATCCAGATATCGTCGTGAAACCCTTGACGGCAAACTTCTGTACCCCAGTATTGTAATACCCATCGAGGAGTAAGTTTGGGCATTTTTAATCGCTCTGCCCACCAAATATCGACTTCTTCTCGCCACGCCCGGGCTTCCGCAGTTCTACCCTCCAGCAGAACGCGGTCCCAGCCAAATACAGCCGCAACCGCGTCTTTTAATGTGTTTGCAAATGAATCACGTCTAAATCCGTGAAAGTTAACTAGGTAGTCTGCGGCAGTATCTTTGCCCGACCCAATAAAACCAACAAAGCCTATAATCATAGTATCTCCAGAGATACTATAATTTACATTATCCTATGACAAAAGTCAATGGTTTTCCACCATCTTTGTAGTTGATAAGATCCATTTCAAGTTGCTCAATTTCTGCCTTACCTTCAGTTTTGAGGGCAGTGCCGTTTAGGGTTGTTCCACCTTGAGGACTAGCAATCGTTTGAAATTTTTCTCGGGCTTCTCCCAAGATAATTTTACAGGTTGCTAACGCATAATCTTTAAGCCAAATACCAGCATACGGGTCTTGAAATAATACAAAATCTGGACGTTGGTTATACAACCATAATAAAATTTGTTCTTCGCCGCGTGGTCGTTGCATTAGTGTAAGCTTCTTGGAAGTAGGATTCCACGAAAAATTGATTTCACTACCAAACATTTTACCTACCTGCTTTTGATAACTGGCAAAAGCATAATATGTAGCAAGTCCGCCCATGTTGCTAGAGCTTAAAAGATAAGCATTTGTATAAGCTAGGTTAAATGGTTCAAACATTGTTCCACCATCGCCCCCACCACTTCTACTTCCAACGCTTCTGCGGAATATTTGTCTTACTTCCGTTACTTCAGAAGTAAGTATATACTCGTTTATATCTGTATGCAAAGTTAAAAATGCATAACTTTCTTCGCTGGCGTTACTACTTCGTTGACGAAATTTTGCTAAAGCCCTGTCAATTGCAACATTATAATGCTGGGGTTCTAACTCAACATCGATCATCCCTTCACCTAGCAAGGGTTTAACGTAGTCGATTACTTGTTGTCGGGAAATTGTAGAATCGTTCATACGAATATTTAGTTATTTTACTATGCATTAAGATTTGGTATTTTCCTAAATACTTACTAAATACTTTAAGGAGAATAATATGGAACAATGGAAACCACTTAATAGACTTCCAGGATATGAAGTAAGTAACATAGGTCGTGTTAGATCATTAAAGAGAGGCAAAGAAATGATCCTAAAACAATCTAAAACCAAAGACGGATACTATCTTGTATGTTTAATTAACAACGGAATTCGACAGACAAGTTATATTCATAGATTAGTAGCTGAAGTATTTTTAGAATGTAAAAATTATCTAATAATGAAAAACGCGGTAGTTAATCATAAAGATAAAAATCCTGCAAACAATATTGTTGAAAATTTAGAGTGGGTTAGCCCTGCAGAAAATATGTTTCATAAAGCTAATCCAACAGCATATCAATATTTTAACGAAATAGAAAATCTTTGTATGAGCATGGATGTTAATCAATTAAAGAATTTTGTAGAATTTGGAAAAGAACTAGTTCAATAAATACTGTCACTATGCCACGTTTATCTCTGTACCGTCCTGAAAAGGGCAATGATTTTAAATTTTTAGACCGCGCAATAAACGAACAGTTTCAAGTGGGCGGTACTGATGTGTTTGTTCACAAATATCTAGGTCCCGTTAATCCGGATGCTGGAAACTCTACTCCCGGTGTTCCTGTTAATACAAATCCTATAGGTGAATTAGGAATACAAGATCTTATATTTTTAGAAAACAGAGATAGGCGATACGATCCAGATGTATATCAATTGCGTGGAATTTACACTATGCAAGATATTGACTTTAATTTAAGTCAGTTTGGATTATTTTTGCAAAATGATAATATTATGGTAACGTTCCATTTGAGTTCTACTGTTGGTAATTTAGGTAGAAAACTTATGGCCGGTGATGTATTAGAATTACCACACTTAAAAGACGAATATGCTCTAGATGATGCGGCCGTTGCCTTAAAACGTTATTATGTTATCACTGATGTAACAAGAGCAGCCGCAGGTTTTAGTCAAACATGGTATCCTCATTTGATAAGAGCAAAATGTCAACCATTAGTTGACAGTCAAGAATTTAAAGAAATTCTTGATGCAGATGCAGGAGCAGGCGATGGATCTACATTAAGAGACATAATGTCAACTTACAATAAGAGTATCGAAATTAATCGTGCTATTCTTGCTCAAGCAGAAGAAGATGTTAAATTAAGCGGATATGAAACTAAAAATCTATTTACAATTCCGTTAGATGAAAACGGGCTAGTTGATTATCTTGATGCTTCAGAAACAGATGTAACTATTGATCAATTAGGACTTAATGTAACTACCACATTAGCTAATCCTTCAAAGGATTTTTATGTTGGTTATATGACTGAGGATATTACTCCTGCAAACGGTGCACCGTATTCCTTTGGTCTTAATTTTCCAGCTGGTGCCAGTAAAGGGCAATTTCATTTACGTACTGACTATTTTCCAAATCGATTATTTAGATATGACGGTAAGCGTTGGGTCAAGTACGAAGATAATGTAAGAATGACGCTCACTAATCACGGTACAGAAGATACTGCAATAGGAGCACCGTATCAAGGCAAAGATGTTAAGCTAACACAACGAGGCACATTTGTTAATAATAATAATACTGCAACAATTGACGGAAGAGTTATTCAACAAAAACAAGCACTCAGTAAAGCATTAAAACCAAGGGCAGATAATTAATGGAACTAGCAGAATTAAAACGTCTTGCCGGAATAACAGAATTCAAAGGCTATCAGCCTTACGAAGGTAGTAACATAAGTATCACTGGTAACGAAAAAGGCGAGCTTATGAAAAAATATAATATTAAACCAGGCACGCCAGCATGGTTCCAGCTATGGTTTAGCTTACCTTATCTAACAGGTGAAAAACCTATAAAGGATAATTGATGGATTATTTCTATGACGGGCAGGTTAAACGATACCTCACACAATTTATGAGATTAATGAGTAACTTTAGTTACAAGGATGCAAAAGGTCAACTAGTTGAAGTACCTGTAAGGTATGGAGATGTAAGTCGACAAGTATCTCAAATCATAAACAAAAATAGTGAAAACATTATACAAAGTGCTCCTTTTATTGCTTGTTACATTAAAGATTTACAGTATGATAGAAGTCGTGTGCAGGATCCAACGTTTGTAAGTAAAGTTAATATTAGAGAAAGAAGTTTTGATGATAGTACTGAAATTTACGGTAGGGGTCAAGGCGGTAACTACACAGTAGAAAGGCTTATGCCTACTCCATATCTTGCTACTTTCTCAGCAGACTTATGGACAACCAACACTGATCAAAAATTACAATTATGGGAACAAATTACTGTATTTTTTAATCCTAGTTTAGAATTACAGAGTACAGACAATTATATTGATTGGTCTAGTTTAAGTGTAGTAGAACTTACTTCTCAAACATTTGAAACAAGAACAATACCGCAAGGGTTAGAATCAGATATCAGTATATGTAACTTACAATTTAGTTGCCCTATATGGATTAATCCTCCTGCAAAGATTAAAAAATTAGGCATTATTACTAAAATTATTTCTAATGTGTTTATTAGTCAATCTATTGCAACTCTTGAAAGTAGACACGATTATAAAGACGATGCGCTTGCTGATTTATTTGTTGGCCAAACTCCGGCAGGAAGAAGCGTAGTAACTCCCGGTAACTTTTCGTTAGTTGTGTTAAACAACTCAGCATCGTTAGTTCCGCATAATACAGACAATCTGTTAACTTCAACAAACGATCTTCAATCTAAAGCAAATTGGTTAACTATCCTAGATTTATACCCGGGAAAATTTAAAGCAGGATTGAGTCAGATACGATTGTTAAAAGAAAATAATTCAGAAATAATTGCATACATCAGTCTTAATCCCCTTGACGATTTTTCAATGATTCTGTCATTTGACGCCGACACTGTTCCGCTCAACACGCTTATAGGCGGAAGAGGAACTGTTGATGCAATTATAGACCCAGGAAAGTTAAATCCAAAAGATAAACCTGCAGGCACAAGGTATCTTATTTTAGAAGATATAAATGCAGAACTGTTTAATA